>OJHK01000025.1_pt1 | contig 156238 bp, 137 predicted proteins | sample 1595161 | NCBI WGS metagenome assembly OJHK01 (sample SAMN05416842, study PRJEB24817) | seawater metagenome | isolation source: Sea water | place: Canada:Atlantic | collected 2013-07 | reverse complement strand
CCTCTCTATTCGTCGGCAGCGTCAGATGTGTATAAGAGACAGGTAGTGGTATCAATTGGCTCGCTTGCTTGTGTTGAACAAATTCGTACAGCCTTAGCACTAGGTGCGGATCGTGGTATACATATTCAGACTGACGCAGTTCTTGATTCGTTGCAAATCGCTAAACTGTTGCAAACCGTTGTTGTAAAAGAATCCCCAGATTTAGTGATTTTGGGTAAACAAGCCATTGATTCAGATAATAACCAAACCGGTCAAATGCTTGCAGCATTAACGAATATGGGTCAAGGCACATTTGCCTCTAAGGTCGCCGTTGCGGATGGGCAGGTTGCCGTTACACGTGAAATTGACGGAGGCTTACAAACGGTCTCTTTGACATTACCTGCGATAGTGACTACTGATTTACGTTTAAATGAACCGCGCTATGCCTCACTACCTAACATCATGAAAGCCAAGCGTAAACCTGTTGAAACCATAGACGCAGAGTCATTAGGCGTCAATCTAACGTCTAATGTTAAATTACTGAAAGTGAGTGCGCCAGCCCAACGCAGTGGCGGTGTAAAAGTCGCCGATGTAGCAGAACTTGTCGCAAAATTAAAAACAGAAGCAAAGGTGATTTCATGAGTATTTTAATCTATGCCGAACATGATAATACAGAATTAAAAGCTGAAACGGCCAAACTCGTTCATGCCGCAAGTCAAATAGGCGGAGATATTGATGTGTTGGTTGCTGGGCATGATTGCGCCGCAGTCGCACAAGCCGCTGCGAGTATTAGCGGTGTTACTCGAGTCCTTGTGGCTGATGCAAGTTGCTACGAATATCAATTAGCTGAAAACATATCGGCTTTAGTGGTTGAGCTTGCCGATGGTTATTCACATATATTAGCGGCTGCGACAACAACAGGTAAAAACTTCATGCCTCGAGTTGCAGCACTCAAAGATGTTGCACAAATTTCCGATATCATTGCTGTTGAATCTGCTGATACGTTTGTCCGTCCAATTTATGCCGGTAATGCCATCGCGACGGTACAATCTTCTGATACGTTAAAACTCATGACGGTGCGTGCATCTGCATTTGATGCCGCTTCATTAGGGGGTGCTGCACCCATCGAGACGTTAACTCAATTGCATGATGCAGGTTTATCCAGTTTTGTGAATGCAGAGCTAACTGTATCAGAGCGTCCAGAATTAACGGCAGCAAGTGTTATTATTTCGGGTGGTCGTGGCATGCAAAATGGAGATAATTTTGCCTTGCTCAATGGTATTGCTGATAAATTAGGTGCTGCTATTGGTGCATCTCGTGCAGCAGTTGATGCCGGATTTGTACCAAATGATATGCAAGTAGGGCAAACAGGTAAAATTGTTGCTCCACAATTATATATAGCTGTAGGTATTAGTGGTGCAATCCAACATTTAGCCGGTATGAAAGACTCAAAGGTGATTGTGGCTATCAACAAAGATGAAGAAGCACCAATATTTCAAATAGCTGATTACGGCCTGGTCGGAGATTTGTTTGATATTTTGCCAGAGTTGGAAGCTGCGCTGTAACTTTGACGCTGCGCAGTAACTTTCAACATAAAGCAAAAACTTAAAAACCAGTACTTATGACACGTTGACCATATTGGGTTAACGCGTTATTAGCACTGGTTTACATATATAAGTAGCTAATTAAACCGCAATGACCGAGTTTTCATCAAACGTTAATTCATTTGGTAGATACTCGTCAGCCTGCCAATCATTTTCCCAAGTCGTGTCATTAATTAAATAACGAAACGCATACTTGTGGTTCGCAGGAAGATTGATTGTCTGTGTAAAATCACCTGATTTTAAACGACGCATAGGGGATACATCAGTTGCCCAGTCATTAAACTCACCAATTAATTTTACTTGTTCTGCATTACCGGCTTGTTCCGCAGTGATTTTGAATGTGACTTTACATTCAGGTTTTGATTTTAAGTAGGTTTTTTTAAAAGGCATAATGGCAAACTTTCCTGTTTAGTTAATGTTGACTTATTAAAGGTGTCATAAAAGCACAGCTTAAGTATATTTATTGAGCGATTTTAACGTATTTATCGCCACATACAAGATATTTCGTAATTTAATTACATGATTTATCTCATTGAAACATTTGCTAACAAACCTTTAATGTAGAAAAGTATCTAATACTAACAACTTTAGTAGAAACCCAATAAAATGGGATAATAATAAATTTGTATATTTTGAGAATAAACTACATGAAAGCATTACGATCTGTTGGCCTACCTTTCATTATAGTCATTGTCGCTGTGGTCGTCACAGTTATTTTGACGTTGAATAAACCTAAGCCTGAGAAAAAAGAAATCGAAGAAAAAACATTCTTAGTCGAAGTCCAACCCGTTGCTATTACGGATGTTACTTATTCAGTGCGTTCACAAGGGAATGTATTACCAAAAATTGAAAGTGCGTTATCTGCTCAGGTCAGTGGTCGAATTGAATCGGTCTCTGATATTTTTGTTAATGGCGGTATGTTTGAAGAAGGCGACGAGTTAGTTGTATTAGAAAATGCGGATAAAATTACCGATGTTAAATTGGCTCAAGCCGAAGTACTCCGAGCTCAGGCCTCGTACCAAGAAGAATTAGCGCGGGGTAAAGTTGCGGAAAAAGAATGGCGCACTATTAGTAACTCTACTCCTACCGAATTAAGTTTACGTAAACCACAACTGGCAAGAGAAGAAGCTTCGTTACAAGCTGCTCAAGCTAATTTAGAACGTGCACAACGTAACTTAGCTCGCACAGTCATTACCGCGCCTTACGACGGCATAGTACAAAAGAAACATGTCGATATTGGTCAGTTTGTCGGTATTGGGACTGTGCTAGCTGACATTGCAGCAACGGCGAAAGCCGAAGTGCGTTTACCATTAACCGACGGTGATTTGGCCTATCTTAATCTTGATGCAACGGGTGAAGGGAGTGTTGTGTTGACCGGACGAGTGGGTGGCAGAACCGAACAATGGTTAGCTAAACTGACACGTGATGAAGGAGTGATGAACATGCAAAGCCGTGTGATTTACGCCATCGCAGAAGTGAATGATCCATACCGTCGTGATCCGCAAACCCAGCACAACATGTTACGTTTTGGTAGTTTTGTGAATGCGGATATTACCGGTGCAACAGCGAATAATATTGTGGTTTTACCTCGAAATCTAGTTCGTCTTGATGGCACGGTGATCACCGTCACCGAAGATCGTAAAATATTGATTAAAGATGTTGAAGTGCAACGCGCTGATGATGAACAAATCTATATTAGTGCCGGTTTATTGCTTGGCGATAACATTGCCGTTAGTTCAGTACCTAATGCCTATGATGGGATGAAAGTTCGTTTGCCTGGTGATCTTATTGAGACGGCACCTGAAGTTAAAGCTCAAGCCATCAATCAGACTGATGAGGAGGGCGAATAATGTATGAAGAAATAGATACTCATAAAGGCGTGATTGCTTGGTTTGCACGTAATCATGTTGCTGCTAATCTACTGATGTGGATTTTATTATTTGGCGGTGTGTTTGGTATATTGACCATACATAAACAAGTATTTCCAACATTTGAATTTAATGTTATTTCCGTGCAGGTTCCTTATTTAGGTGCAGCGCCACAAGAAGTCGAAGAAGGGGTCGTACTTAAGTTAGAAGAAGCCGTCAAGGATATTGAAGGTATTAAACGTTTAACATCACGGTCAGTAGAAGGTTTTGGGTCGTTAAGTATTGAAGTTGAAGATGATTATGATGTGCAGTTGTTACTTGACGAAGTCAAAGTACAAGTTGATGCAATCCCATCCTTTCCGGCAAATACCGAAAAGCCCGTTGTTTTTCGAGTAAAAGCCCCGCAAGATGTGTTGTGGATTTCAACTTATGGTGATGCGTCAGAAAAAGAACTAAAAGAATTTGCCAATGGCTTACGTGATGATATTGCCGGTTTAAATGGTGTGTCTGATGTACGTGTAGTCGGCGATCGCCCTTATGAAATTTCAATTGAAATATCAGAGGCAAAATTACAAGAATATAATTTAACCTTTACCGAACTCGTTTCTGCCGTTCGTCGTTCATCTATTGATATCCCAGGTGGTGCAATCCGTTCTGATAATGGCGATATATTATTACGAGCAAAAGGCCAAGCGTATGACGCGTATGATTTTGCCAGTATTGTATTGGTGACTCGTTCAGACGGGACACGTTTATTATTAGGCGATATTGCATTCATTAATGATGGTTTTGTTGAAGATAATTCATTAGCGTACTTTGATGGTAAGCCTGCTATTAGCATTCAAGTTCGTGCGGTGGGCGATCAAAATGCGCTAGAAATCTCGAAAAGTGTTAATGAATTCTTAGATAAGCAAAGAGTGAATTTTCCACCCAATATCCAAGCCGATACATGGGGCGATAGCTCATTTTATTTGGCTGACCGTCTGAATATGATGCTTAACAATATGGGATTTGGTGCGTTACTGGTCTTTTTAGTGTTGTCATTATTTTTAAAAATCCGTCTCGCGTTTTGGGTTATTTGGGGGTTGCCTGTGTGTTTTTTAGGCACGCTGGCAGTTCTACCTATGGAGTTTTTAAGCGTATCGATTAATATGATCAGCCTGTTTGGCTTTATCTTAGTATTAGGTATCGTCGTGGATGATGCCATTATTATGGGGGAGTCGGCTTACACGGCAATGGATGAAGATGGTCACTCGGTAGATAATATTATAAAAGGGGTGAAGCGCGTAGCGATGCCAGCAACATTTGGGGTATTAACTACGATAGCGGCTTTTTCACCGATGATGATGGTGTCGGGTACCTTTGGTGTGATCTGGAAAACCATCGGTGGAGTGGTGATTGTCTGCTTGATATTCTCCTTGATTGAATCCAAATTAATTTTACCTGCGCATTTAGCGCACATGAAAGACAAGCCTTACGATCCAAGTAAAGCCAATGCCTTGCAACGTTTCAGAGATTTCTTTGCCGAAGGCATTAAGGTATTTATTCGTAATACATATATACCATTTTTGGAAAAAGCCATTAAGCATCGATACACCACATTGGCGAGTTTCCTTGCCGTGTTTATCTTAACCATTGGCTTGTTTTCAGGTGGGATTGTTAAGTTTGTATTTTTCCCAACTATCCCATCTGATTTTATGTTTGCGAACGTCGAATTAGAGCAGGGTTCATCATTGATTCAACGCGATAAAGCCATTAAAACGTTAATGCAATCGCTAGAAGATATGGACAATCAACTCGTTAATGAAACCGGCGAAGGGGCAGTGAAACATTCTATTGCGTTCAGTCAAGGTGCATTAGGTGGACAAGTATTTGTTGAGTTGTCCAAAGGTGAAGAACGTACTATTACGGACATCGAATTGTATGATCGCTGGCGTGATGTTATTCCTGAAATTCCAGGCGTCAAAACCTTTAATATCGGTGCGCCAGGTGGCCCGGGTGGTGGTTCTGATTTGTCATTTGAGTTTAGTGGTAAAGACATTAATGAAATGCGCTTGGTCTCTGCCGAATTAAAAACGTTTTTAGAACAGTATGAAGGTGTATCAGATATTAATGATAGCTTTGCTAATGGTGCAGATGAAATTAGAATCAATATCAAACCATTAGGTGAAGCTTTAGGTTTGAGTTTATCAAGCTTAGCACAGCAAGTTAGATATGGTTTTTATGGTGCAGAAGCGCAGCGTATTCAACGTGATGATGAAGAAATTAAAGTCATGATCCGGTATCCCAAAGAACAACGTAACTCAATTGGTAATCTTGAAACCATGCGTATTCGTGCAGCTAATGGCGATGAAATTCCATTTGCAGAAGTGGCAGATATTGAAATTGGCCAAGGTTACACATCGATAAATCGGGTTGATGGCAAGCGTTCGATTAGCGTGACGGCCAAAGTGAATCCTGACGTGATTGAGCCAAATGCTATTTTGCGTGATGTGATGGTGCAAGCTATCCCGCAGTACTTAAAACAATACCCTGGGGTATCATTTAAATTGCAAGGAAACTCCAAAGAACAACAAGATGCAATCATGTCGCTAGGACAAGGTTTTTTGTTTGCGTTGTTTGCGATTTATGCGCTGTTAGCTATTCCACTTAAATCGTATTCTCAACCTCTTATCATCATGTCTGTTATTCCGTTTGGGATCGTTGGAGCAATCATCGGGCACATGGTGTTAGGGCAGTCGGTGAGTGTCTTATCTATCTGTGGGATTATTGCTTTGTCGGGTGTTGTGGTGAATGACAGCTTGATCATGGTGGACTTTGTTAACCGTGCACGTGCCGAGGGACGCAGTATGATTGAGGCTGCTATGAAAGCCGGCTCAGAACGTTTCCGTGCGATTATATTAACCTCGTTGACGACGTTTATGGGGTTGATGCCAATCGTATTTGAACGGTCATTACAGGCACAGGTTGTTATTCCGATGGCAATTTCACTAGCATTTGGTATTTTGTTTGCGACCGTGATTACCTTGGTATTAGTACCTGCGCTATATATGGTGTTAGATGATATTAAATCTATACTGTCTAAAACGCATCGTGCTAAACGTGATTTGGAGCGAGCAGAGTTAGCAGCGCAAGCCAATTAAGGTTAGCGCTGTGTTATGAGCACAAAGCTTATCGCTTAGTTTAAATTGATGTCAAAAAGCCATAAAAAAACGGTGTGAAGAAATTATCCTCACACCGTTTTTTATTGTGCCTTTATACTTAGTCAGTTAAGACTTAGTAAGATTGAGCCTAGTAAAATGATGCTTTAAATTCAACACCAATAACACGTGGTTCGTTTACAATCGCTGTTAGGTTATTGAAGTCGATACCACCGCGAAGATTTTCTTCATCAGTGATGTTACGACCGAATAAGGCGATAGAGTAATCATTGGCGAAGTTTTCATAACCAATGCGTAAGCCACCTTCGAAGTTATCATCGGTTGTAAATTCAACTGAATCATATAAGAAGATGTTAGTTTTACCTTGGAAAGCCCAATCAGTAAACACATAAAACTCACCATCATCACCTGCAGGAATCGTATAACGGGCAGTGAAGTTGAAGATGGTTTCTGGTGCTTGTGGGAACGGGTTACCATTGACTAACGCACGGTTATCAGGTGTTAACGCATCGTTAACGGTACAGTTGCCAGCAAATGTTGCATTAGCACCACACGGAAAAACCGATAACGTCGAGTCTTTAATTTCAGTTTTGTTATAACTAAAACCAGCGGTTAACGTTAATTCATCGGTCGCTAAATACTGTGCGTCAATTTCATAACCTAAGCCAGTTCCTTTGTCTGCGTTAACGAGTGCAGTGTTGTTAGCGCCACCACCGATTGCTGAGAACTGAATATCATCAATGACGTAATAAAAAGCCGCCGCATTTAAGCGCAATGTATCATCAAGTAAATCAGATTTAAAACCCACCTCTACTGAGTTAATGGTTTCTGCATCCGCTACTGACGGAGCGCCTTCAAACGCAACATCACGGGCTTGAATGGTTTGAGCACGGAAGCCATTAGCATAACGAGCAAATACTGATGTGCTGTTGTCGACTTTATAATTAGCAGAAACTTCATAGCTTAATTTGCCATCATCAACATTTAATGGCGCATAGTCTTGAACGCTAGCGGCACCAATAACTAATGCAAAACCGTCTACGTTTTGGTCGCCAACAACCAGTGATTTTTCATCATGGGTATAACGTAATCCGCCAGTTACCGTAAGCTTATCATTAAGCTCATAAGTTGATTGACCAAATACAGCCCAAGTTGTGTTTTCATGAAATACTTCAGAAGCACCAAAGAAACCATCAATACTGGTTACGCTAAATGATGAGTCAAAAAAGTATGCACCGGCTTGCCAGTTATAAGTACCTTCATTGTCACTTGCCCAACGGATTTCTTGAGTAAACTGTTCTAGATCATTCAATAAATCTTGCGTAACAGCAGAGAAAGGGATGAAACCAGGGTAAGATGTTTCAAGCGTGCCGTCACCGTTGATATCGGCTGCTGGATCGGCGCTGACACCACCATCGACATCACCTAAAGAAAAGCCTTCGGCTGTTTCTAATGATGTAATCGAGGTAAAGCTAACATCACCCATGTTGTATTCAACATTGATTGAACCGCCAAGACCTTCGTAGGCTTGAGGGTTGTTATCAAAACCATTGCCTAGTAAGTTGGCATCATAATATACTGATTCACGGTCAAAGTTTGCATTCAGGTCATTGCTACCACGAGTTAATGCGTTAGCTCTGAAGACTGATGCAGTTCCATCTAGATCACGACCATGAACATTCACCAATACAGATAAATCTTCGCTAGGGGTGAACAATACTTGTAAACGGTATGCTTTTTCATCAAAGCCACCGAATGCATCATTTTGGCCTGAAAAGGCATTATCAATATAATCATCACGAGTTTGTGAAAATACCGATAAACGCGCGGCGACATTGTCAGTTAATCCACCACCAATTGCAGCTTCTGCGTTTTGTGTGCCAAAACTACCCATGCCTAATTTGAAATATGCATCAAACGAGTCAGTTGGTTTAACTGAATCAAATTTAACGATACCGGCAGTCGTGTTACGACCAAACAATGTGCCTTGAGGGCCACGAATAACTTCTACTTGATCGATATCGAACAATGGAAAGCTTTTTAATACGACGTTTTCCATTACGACGTTATCCATCACAATAGAAACCGGCTGAGATGCGGCTAAATCAAAATCAGTATTACCTAAACCACGCATATAAAAACGTGGTGCAACACGGCCATTAGAGCTTTCTGCATATAAACCAGGAACACGAGTCGCTAGTGCCAAGATATCATCACCACCAGAAAATAGGCTAGCAAAACGCTCACCGTTTAACGTAGCAATTGAAATTGGCACTTCTTGAAGACTTTGAGACCGCTTTTGAGCGGTTACAGTAATGGTCTCAAGACCTTTTTCTTCTGACACTTCCTGGTAAGCAATAGCGGTATTAGCTGCTAATATTGATGAAACGGCTAGTGCTAATGACGCTTTGTTAAATGCATGCATATATGTATGTTCCTATAAAGGTTTAATCAATGTGTTTAGTGATTATTCTGTATTAATAATAGTGCGTAAAAAACGCGCGGATTATAGTCTATTTTTCTCCTGAACGGTAATCAATTCATGTAATTGATTCGTCAGGCGTTATCGTTTTGTGCCAGTATTGATACACACAATAAAAATAACAGGTATCTCATGCAATTATTAAATGACCAAGCATTTATGGGTAAAACGGTTTTAATCACCGGTGGCGCATCTGGCATAGGGGCGCAAAGCGCACTGACGTTTGCTCAGTTAGGTGCCAATATTGTATTGTCAGATATTGATCAAGAAGCCGGCTTGGCGACACTGTCTCGTATTCATGAAGTCGGTGTTCAAGGCATCTATATTAACGCTGATGTGAGTGACGTTGATCAAGTTAATACCATGTTTGCAACTGCCATTGACGAATTCACCCATATTGATGTGGTAGTGAATAATGCCGGAGTCGAATACCCACCCACGCCAACACATTTGACGGATGATGCGTTATTTTTAAAAAATGTAGATGTGAATATTAAAGGCGTGTGGTTTTGTATTAAAGCCGCACTCAATATGATGCTCAAACAAGGTGGTGGGCAGATTATTAATGTCGCATCGGTAGCTGGCTTGCGCTCAGCACCCATGATTTCAGGATATAGCGCGACAAAGCATGCTGTGGTTGGCTTAACTAAGTCCGTAGCCGTAGAGTATGCGAGAGCCAATATTCGGGTCAATTCAGTGTGTCCAAGTTTTATTGATACACCGATGGTGCAACGCACATTGGCGCATATGGACGAAAAAGGGCAACGTTCAATCATGGGAGCTAGTCCAATGAAACGTCTAGGTAAACCTCAAGAAATAGCGAATGCAATTGTATGGTTGGCTTCGGATGAGTCTAGTTTTATGAACGGACATTGTATGACGATGGATGGCGGAATGCTTGCTTAACCCCATCAGCCAGAATAAATGATAAAAAAAGCCAGTTTTTACTTTTGACAAGTAATGAACTGGCTTTTTAGTTTGTTACGGTTTAATTCAGTACTGAATCAACTATAAAACAGACACCAATGCTTTGGCTAACGCATCCACGTTAGTTAAGTTGATACCTGCAATATTGACACGAGATGAATCAACAAAGTACACGCTGTGCTCAGCTCGAACCGCTTTAACTTGTTCTGGGGTGATACATAAGAAAGAAAACATGCCTTTTTGCTGGTTCACAAAACTAAAGTCTTTTTGTGCGCCATTCTCAGCGAGTTTATTGACTAACAAACTACGTAAATCACGCATACGGTTGCGCATCTCATCTACTTCAGCAACCCATGAGGCTTTTAAAGCTTCATCATGCAAAATAATATCAACCAATGCACCACCATATGAAGGAGGCATAGAGTATATACCTCGGGCAATGGCTTGGATTTGCGATTGTACAATAGGGGTTTGTGCAGAATTTGCAGTAACCATAACGGCTAGACCAACACGTTCACGATATAAACCAAAGTTTTTTGAGCAAGATGCTGCAATAATCACTTCTGGGACAGACTCTACCATTAAACGCATACCGAAGGCATCCGTTTCTAAATCATCACCAAAACCAAGATAAGCACTATCTATGAAGGGCAACCACCCTTGTTGTTGTGCAGCCTCAGCGACTTGACGCCACTGGTCTTGAGTTAAATCTGCACCCGTTGGGTTATGACAACATGCATGTAATAACACCACGTCGCCTTTTGGAATGGTTTTTAATGTGGCTAACATTTCATCAAATTTAATTGATGCAGTGTTTTTATCAAAGTACGGGTAAGTAGCAAGTTCAAGACCAGCATTACCTATCAATGGAATGTGATTTGCCCAAGTTGGATCAGAGACCCATACTTTGCCATTGTCGTTACAACGCTTCAATAGTTCAGCTAAAATACGCAGTGCGCCACAGCCACCTGGTGCTTGAACCGCGGCAACGCGATTACCTAATACAGCTTGGTTGCCTTTGCCTAATAATAATTCAAGCATGCCATCGATATAACCTTGCACGCCTTGTGGAGTGATATAGGTTTTAGACGTTTCCGTTTCTAATAAGCGTAATTGTGCTTGGGCAACAGCACCAACGATAGGGGTGTTCCCTTGTTCGTCTTTATAAACACCTACACCTAAATCAATTTTGTTTGGATTTGGGTCGGCACGAAATGCAGCTGAAAGACCTAAAATAGGATCGGGAGCAAGAGCGGGAAGAACTTCAAACACGAGTATGACACCTTTAAAAACGAATGAAATCGCATTATGCCATTTTTTATACCAATTGCACGCGTAAGATCAACATTTTAGACCAGTTGCTTATGTTGACCTAATCGTGAAGTCACAATGCTGTGTACTGGTGATTTGACCAGAGGATGCGTAACTACGCTCTTGCCATGTTAAATGTTGATTATGATCAACGGTAATGACTGTGGAGCACCGTGTGCCGTAATTAGGACTTTGGATAAATACGGATGAGAGTAATTTTTCCCAAGGTTTAGCGATACCGGTGTCAGGTAAATGTTCATCATGTGCTTGGGTCGAATCGGTTAGGATTGCAAATAAAGCATCAACAGATAATGGAGCAGCCTGCTGACATAAATGATTTAATGCGGCAACGCCTTGTTGTGTTTTCGGCCAAGGTGTATTGAGTTGCGCATTAGATAAGCCATATACGCCATCAGTTAAGGCATGATGCTGGGCAGTATGACTATTAAAAACATGCAAGTCTTGCCAATGACCATATACCAAATTAAATCCATTATATAAATGGGCGGTCGCAGTTAAGTGTGCGGTGTGTCGTGCCCAGTCGGCTTTATTGTGCAATGCTTTGACGACTAGTTCGCCGCGTGTAAGAGCATCAAAGCGATCCAAAGAAGGAGCGCGGATATTAGTCAGTGCAGCAAAATTACCATTGCGATGCACGCCTAACCAAGTACCTCCAGCTTGATAATCTTTACCTGCAACCATATCCGGATATTCAGGCCAAAATTGCGATACTTGGGTCAAACGTGCATGAAACTCATCACGATTAGCTGCAATAATGAGAGGGTAATCAGGATGTTGATTCACGGCAATAAACAAAATACACATATACAATCCTACGAGTATTCGCTCCTTTAACGCGCGACATTCAGCGGGAAAAAGAAATAATTAATAACAAAATTGTCTCAATGATACGCTATATGAGCCATTAAGTGCACATGCAAATAGTCCTATTTGTGGTAACATTTGTTTTATCAACGTCATGCGGAACATATTTCTTGAAAGATCTAGGTATTACCACTCAATTAGTCCATGCAGATAAACAGTTAAATCCACAAAGCGATGGTGCGGTCCATTCACCCGCGAATAAGTCTGTGTTATTTGAATTTTCCGATGCCCAAGGCATTGTTGATGCATTTCAAGGCAGATTAGCTGCACATGTTTATGCACGTTCATCTTCTTCGACTACCAATGCACTGCAAAATGTATTAAACCATTTTGAACAGGGTGTGGGGGCTGTAACCTTTGCAACAGGAATGGCCGCAATAAGTACGTGTTTGTTGAGTTTACTCAAACAAGGCGATCATATTATTGTCAGTGAGTATTTGTTCGGTAACACGCGAAGCTTTTTTAAACATTTACAGTTGTTTGGTATCGAAGTGTCATTTGTTGATGTTACTAACGTACAAAACGTAGTCGCAGCTAAACAAGATAATACTCTAATGGTGTTTACTGAAAGCTTGTCTAATCCGATGACGCAAGTAGCAGATATGAGTGCTATTGGACAATATTGCCAAGAACAACGATTACTCTATGTGATTGATAATACGATGTCTCCTTGTGTGATTTTTTCAGCTAAGGCGTGTCATGCTAGTTTAGTGGTTTCATCATTAACTAAATATGTATCCGGTCACGGACAAGCATTAGGCGGCAGTGTTGTCGATACTGGTTTGTTCGACTGGACTCAATATCCAAACATTCAATCTCTTTACCAAGTGGCTAATAAGACTCAATGGGGCTTAACTCAGATCCGTAAAAAAGGTCTGCGTGATTTAGGTGCGACTTTGTCTTCAGATGTAGCCTCGACCATATTAGTGGGTATGGAGACATTACAATTGCGCTATCATCAAGCATGTGAAAACGCGCGTAAATTAGCGCTGCATTTTGCTAATCATGCAGGCGTGGTCAATGTCTTTTATCCGGGTCTTGCTGACCATCCTCAGCATTTTATGGCTCGTGATTTATTTTCCCATTATGGTGCGATCATGAGTATTGAATTGCCAGAAGGTGTCAATATTATCGAGTTTATCAACCGCCTAAATGTGGTTATTTGTGCTACTCACCTTGGCGATACGCGCACGTTGGCTTTGCCCGTTGCGCAGACGATATATTTTGAAGCGACCCAAAATGAACGTGACCGCATGGGGATCTCTAATCAAATTGTACGTTTATCTATTGGTATTGAAGATATTAATGATTTGGTTGCTGATTTTGAACAAGCGTTAGGATAAGTTTAATCCGCTTACACTTCCTATTAACTTACAAAAAACCGCTAAGCCTGATTGAGGGCGAAGCGGTTTTTTCGTTATTGCTTATGGTTAAAAATCGTCGGCTAAAATTAACTGCACTGGACCACCACCATCAACTGCGTCAACAGCCAGAGCGGTGTATATCATATTTGCAGAGAGTGTTAGCATACCTGTTTCTAAAGCGATATCTTTAGTGCCAGTTGGCGTAACGGTAACATGATAATCGCCTGCAGTTAATGCAACATAGCCTGTTTCAGCTAACATACCAGAAGAAAATGGAACGCCACTAAAAGCTGGTGTCGCATCTGTGATGACGCCATCAGCGGTAACATAAATATCGACGGAGCCAGCAGCAGGAGATGCATGAAAAATACGTACTTGTGCTTCAGTGGCAACGCGACGAGGCATATCCATGACTAAATCTAAACCTATGTCAGCTAACGTATTGTGTGCAATAGCGGTGTAGGTTTTGCCAGCTTCTAAGGTTACCGACGCATCATCAATGACAACCACTGAGTTATCTGCATCAGCAACGACATCAACTAAGTAGGTATCGGCAGTAACACTTGCATAATCGGTTACACCTAGAAATGGTGCACCATCAAACAACGTTAATGCGTTATTAGCAATGACATCGACAGCAGGCGCATCCGCAACGGCGTGTATAACACGAAGAGCCGCTGGCGTATTTACATCTAAAATGGTTACTGCACCAGTTTTACCTGCAACCACTAAGCTGACGGGCGAATCCCCAGGGCCGACATTTTGAGTCGCTGCTATTAATAACATTTCTTCAGAGGGTAAGGCCACGGTACCTGAGTCAAAGACGACGGTATCAGACCCAGCTGGCGTGATTCTAATTCGATAATCACCAGAAGCCACCGAGACTAATCCGGTAGCGTCTTTGTAAGCAGCTGTCGCAAGCACTGTCGCTGATGATAACGTGGTGACATCGGGCGCCGTTACGTGAATATCGACTGTTGGTGCTAATGGTGCAGCATGCACAACTTGCAGTTGCGTAGTGCCGCTAACCGACATATCTGGCATTGTAGCTAAGGCCAGTATTTCTAATGTGTTATCTGCGACAGAACCCACTGCAATGACACTTGTTAGTGCATCAGCATTGGCAGTAAGGCTGGCACTTAACACTTCCACAACACCAGAAGGAGTTTTAGCATTAACCGTAACAGGGTAAACGGTCGCATTAACAGTAAACACACCCGAAGCTACCTGATAATCCACATTTTCTAAGCCATTTAAAATGGCACCACCTGCTAAAATATCTACTTTTGGGGCATCTGGAGAGGCATGTACGACACGTAACATTGAGGTTTCAGGGACTCGAGGGTCGGTTGATTCAAAACCGGGTGAATCATTGTCTGAACTACACGCAGAGAGTAATAATACTGCGCTTATCGCTAACACGTTTTTCATTTTAAACATTAGTCTATCCTTTTATTAAATGGTCAAAATTAATACACATGTACTATGAGAAATAGATCATAAAATGTTAATGGAAGGTAAATTTTATAAATGTATGGCAGTGGAAAGTGGAATGAAAACTTGCCAATAAAAAAGCTATCCGAAGATAGCTTTTGTTCAATAGGAATTTAAAGCCAAGCGTTATGGCTGGATGGCTTGCTCAATATCTGCAATCAAATCTTCGTCTTGAGGTTTAGTAAACGAAGAATAGGAATCAACTAAGTTGCCTTTACGGTCGACTAAGTATTTGTAAAAATTCCATTTTGGCGCAGAACCCGCTTTTTCCGCTAATAATCGGTACAAAGGATCAGCATCATCGCCACGCACGGCAATGGTTTCAAACATCGGGAATTTAACACCATAGGTGAGTTCGCATAGCTCGGCAGTTTTGCCTTCATCGTCAAATTCTTGATTAAAATCGCCAGATGGAAAACCTAATACAACAAAGTTTTTGTCTTTGTAGTCATTGTAAAGTTTTTCTAGGCCGTCAAACTGTGGAGTGAAGCCACATTTACTTGCAGTATTTACAAACAAAATAGCTTTGTCTTTATAGGCTTCACAAAAATTAACGGTTTCTTGCGAGTTAAGCTTACGCTTCATAAATTTTAATACGTCAGGGCACTCGCTAGCCATAACAGATTGTGAAACAAACAATAACGCGACGAGGGTAATGATTTTTTTCATAGTTTTTTGCTCAAGGAGTTAGGATATATTTTATTGTAACGTATTTTAGACAAAATAGATCATACCGAGTTGAAGCACTTTACCCTCAGGGCAATATGTGATGTCATACGCTTGATAATTTTTATAAAGACAGGAAGACGACTCTATGCAACATCCCTTGCGTATTTCAATTACGTGTATCGCTTTTGCGGTACTTACGGCGTGTCAAGCTACGACGCAAAATTCTGGACAAGATTCACTCCAAAATTCGGGCAAAAGCATTACACCGATTGCAGATGCAACTGTTGCTAAAGGCTCTGCGCCACATCTCACCGCCAACAACCAAATCGTAGCGCATAATGCGTCTACGATTACCCTAGAAAAAATCATGTCCGATCCTGATTGGTTAGGGCGTTTTGCTGATAATGCCGGTTGGTCTGTGTTAGGCGACCAGATTGTGTTTGAGCGTAAACGTGCGGGCAGTGTGGTTAAAGATGTGTTTACCTTGAGCCCTGAAAAGTTCGAGTTAAATGGATCGTTAGCAGCGTTAAAAGATCTACATTTATTGCAATCAAGCGAGCGCGTAGTCAGTCAAGATGGGCGGTATATTGCCTGGATTTATGATAAACAAGGATTTATTTTTGACAAAATGACTAATCGCGCTGATGGCTTTTCACATGGGCAAGACAGCATTAGTCAATTACAGTTTATGCTCGATGGCCGCTTATCGTTTAAGCAAGGGGCGCACATGCATGCGATTAACCCTGATACCTTTATCCGTCAGTCGCTTTTTTCATGGAAGTTTGCCGATGCACCTGTTGCGGTTAAAGCCGCAGATGATTACATCGCGCAAGAACAAATCGAGTTAATTGAATACATCCAAGTCAAGCGCCAAGAGCGTCAGGACAAGGCTGACCATCGTGAGGCGCTGGTTGAGGCTAATTCAGCGTTAACGCCAACGCCGTTTTATTTTGATAACGACCATCGTTTATCTGCCGTATCGGTAGCACCCAATGGTAAATGGGCGATTATTGCGACACGTAAAAAAAATAGCTTACGTCAAGACAGCGATATCATGCCACATTATATTCAAGAAGATGGGCGGATCGCAGCTAAAAAAGTACGTGCACGCGTCGCGGATGCAAAGCCTCAAAATGATGAGTTGTACTTACTCGATTTGACGACGGGCAAAACTCACGAGCTAGCTAAAAGTGCATTACCTGGCTACAACGAAGATGTGCTTGCATCAGTCAAAGCAGAAAATGCTAGGGCGAAAGGTGAGACCTATGAAACCAATCGCTTACCGCGTGACATTACCTTATTTAGTAGTTGGTATTGGAGTGAACCACCCATTTATTGGCATGAATCGGCCAACCAAGTCGGAATCATGTTAGAGGCTTGGGATAACAAAGATCGTTGGGTTGTGACGGTTGATTTTGCTAAAAAAGCATTAGTTACCCAACATCGTTTAAGTGATCAAGCGTGGATCAATTATGCGTTTAATCGCTTTGGTTGGTTAAAAAACTCGGCATCATTGTACTTTTTATCTGAACACAGTGGCTATTCTCAGTTATATGTAAAGCCTGTTGACGGTCAATTACAGGCATTGACTCAGGGTGATTTTGTTGTTGATCAAATCACACAAAGTCCAGATGGTCAGTACATCTATTACAAAGCTAATAAAAAGCATCCTGGCATTTATGAAATCTACCGAGTTGCCACAGATACCAATGCAAGCTTGCCCAAAAGTGACATACTGACCCAGCTTAATGGTATGACCGATTATGTTTTAAGCCCTGATGGCACTCAGTTGTTATTGACTCATTCAACCATGAACCGACCACCTGAATTGTATGTGGCTAGTGCGCTGTCAGCAACAACGCCGATTAAGATCAGTCAATTTGTCTCTGAAGAATTTATGGCAATGAGCTTCAAAGCACCGAGTATTATTGAGGTGCCTTCGAGTCATGTGGATGAACCAATTTACTCACGTTTGTATATGCCATCTCACCCTAAAGATGCAAATCCAGCACGAGCCGTGATTTTTAATCATGGGGCAGGGTATTTACAAAATTCGCATATGGGTTGGTCTGGCTATTTTCGTGAATACATGTTCCATAATATGCTCGCTCAACAAGGTTATGTGGTGTTGGATATGGATTATCGCGCATCAAAAGGCTATGGACGAGATTGGCGCACCGCGATTTATCGTCAAATGGGTACCCCTGAAATTCAAGATCTACGTGATGGCGTCAACTGGTTAGTGGCTAATGCCAATGTCGATCGTGAGCGAATAGGAACATACGGCGGCTCATATGGTGGCTTCATGACATTCATGGCGTTGTTTACGGCGCCTGATTTATTTCAAGCGGGTGCAGCACTGCGTCCAGTAGCTGATTGGGCGCATTATAATACGCCATACACAGCGAATATTTTGAACACACCAGATATCGATCCGATTGCGTATGAGCGCAGTTCGCCGATTTACTTTGCTGAAGGACTTCAAAAACCATTATTAATGAATGCACCTATGGTGGATGATAATGTATTTTTCGTGGATGTGGTACGTTTGGTGCAACGCATGATTGAACTTGAAAAAGTAGATTTTGAAACAGCCATTTATCCAGTAGAGCCGCATGGGTTTGTGCAGCCAAGTTCGTGGTTAGATGAATACCGCCGGATCTTTAAGTTGTTTGAAGAGAATTTGTAAGGTCAAAATTGGTATTATTATAGAGACTATAAAGGCGCAATTTGCGCCTTTTCAATTTATACCCTTTAATTAGAGGGGAACTAGGGATGTATTAAAACTGTAACTAAAACCACGAAGGAGTCGTAAATGAAGTTTTTTAAAATAGCCGTAGTATCATTTTTTATATTCTTTCTGTATGGTTGTGCTTCCGCCGCTAAGATGGAAAACATGGCTTACACAGATACAAACACTAGCATCAAGGATTTTGATCCTACTTTACATAATGCTATTGGCGTAGAGCAATCTATTGGGGGAGAATCGACAAACAGCGCTTGGACTTCAGAAATAGGCAATATTGATTTCACTAATGCAGTAAAAAGTAGTTTATCCGCACATGGCTTGTTTTCTGATACTGGTAGATTTGTATTAAAAATCAACTTAATTAATGTCGAACAACCGCTATTTGGCATAGACATGACCGTCATAACTTATATTCGTTATAGATTAACTGACTCACAAACAAAAATGACGATATTTGACGAAACTATTATTGCGTCATACACCGCCACTTTTAGTGATGCGTTTCTAGGAACTGACAGGCTTAAGATGGCAAATGAAGGCTCAGGTAAAGAAAATATAAAGGGACTGATAGAAAAACTAGAAACACTAAAAATAAAACCGCTATAAATATCACTAGATTATTATTGATGCCATCGATAACGTTGCAAACAAACTAGGGAACAGATATGAATTCAGCACAAACAAATCACATTCCACAAGAAGCATTTGATTGGTACGATGAATACGCCCATGGCTTAATAGACCGCCGCACTTTTATCAAAAAATTGGGTGGGTTAGCTGCCCTTGGCTTTTCCATGAGTGTGTTAACCTCGGCTCTGTTACCTAATTACGCTGTTGCTGAGCAAGTATCGTTTAATGATGAAGATATTAAAGCGACTTACGAAGAATTCGACTCTCCAGAGGGACACGGCAAAGGGCGAGGCTATCTGGTTGTGCCTCAGAATAATAATAATACGAATAAGAGTGCTAAGATGCCTGTTGTGTTGGTCATTCATGAAAACCGAGGCTTAAATCCCTATATTAAAGACGTGGCAAGGCGACTCGCTAAAGTTGGCTTTATCGCTTTTGCGCCTGATGCGTTATTCCCGTTAGGCGGCTATCCTGGCAATGATGATGAAGGGCGCGCCATGCAAAAAACGTTAGATAGAGCTAAAATTCAACATGATTTTGTCGCAGCAGCTTATTTTTTAAAGGCGTATGCAAACAGTAACGGTAAGTTAGGTGCTGTAGGGTTTTGTTTTGGTGGTTATATGGTTAATTACTTAGCTGCAGTTGATGCCGATCTGCTTAGTGCTGGCGTACCGTTTTATGGCACCCCCGCCAGCGCAGAACTACGTAAAAATATTAAATCCCCACTCATGATCCATCTCGCTGAACTTGATAAACGCGTTAACGCCACATGGCCAGAGTATGAACAAGATTTAAAAGCGAATAATGTGGAATATACAATGCACATGTATAGAGATGCTAACCATGGTTTTCACAATGATTCGACAGGGCGCTATGACGAACCAAATGCAGAGCTTGCATGGCAACGCACTATTGAGTTTTTAAGCAAAAATGTGAGATAGAAAAATTGCTAAATGCAAATGAAAGAGAATTGAATATAAAAAACTTAGAGGTGAAACGTTATTAAATTAAACAAACAAACGTTTACCAATATTTTAAGAGTGATACTACTCGGTGGTACTGTCATTTCTTTATTCTTTGTACCTTGGATTTTGGTCAAGGCGTGGATCTTACCTTTACCTAACACGGTTCAGGAACAAGTTGAGCAGACCTTAAGTCATGGCTTTGATGGCATGATTGTATATGTTGATAAAGGCGCCGATAAAGGCGTTGATACAGATAATAATACACCACAATTTTATACAGCAGGTTGGCATGATAAACAACTAAAAATACCCGCGAAGCCAGACGCGCTATTTAAAATTGCGAGTATCAGTAAATTATATGTCGCCGTTTCGATGGCCAAACTCGCCAATAGCAATCGATTGTCGTTAGATCAATCTCTGGATGAATACTTCCCTGAGCTAATTGGCAAAATAGAATATGCCGATAGCATTACCTTACGATTAATGGTGCAACATCGCAGTGGGATCCCAAATTTCACTAATAGTGCGGAATTTTGGAGTGATGCACCTGAAAATAAAAAAAATAATTTAGACTATGCGCTGGCCATGCCAACTAGTTTCGCTCCAGATGAAGGGTATGAATATTCAAATACTAATTATCTGTTATTACGAGAAATCATCGCAAAGGTTACTGGCCATAGTCATGAGCAATTCATTCAAGAAAATATATTAACGCCACTTGGGCTAGACAATACATTCTTTTCACTCAACGATGTTGACGATATCAATAATGTAATGAGCGGTTATTACGTCGGAGTTGATGAAGATTTTAAAACTGCTGAGTATGGAATGTTGGCAACGGCTGAGGATGTGGGACTGTTCTTACGCGCGCTAAATGATGGTTCTGTGTTTACGAATGCAGCAGAACAAGCCATTTATCAAGATATATATGTCTATGAACATGGTGGGTTATTACCGGGCTATCAAAGCCTAGCTGAATACCATAAAGACATTGATACGGTTGTCGTACAATTTATGAATACCACCGATTTTAATGGCTATGAATGGAATTTGTCAGAAATAAGCATTAATCGGATTGTTAAAATTGTTGAAAAGCAGATAAACTGAAATCATATTAAAATAAGTTGAATTTTCTCCCATGAATAGACGTAAAAAAGGCATTCAAATCGTAAAAGCGCGGATCAAAAAAGCGAATGCAAAATTAGCAACGAACAACAAGCCTAAATATATAAGCAAAGCCGAACGTGAAACGATAGCTTTGGCTGAAGCTGCCGAAGCCGAAGCTAAAGCTAAAGCTGCACCAATTGATAAAGCGACTGATGCAACCGATTAGTTTAGATGGTCAATGGCTTACGCCATCAAAAATTATCTGTATTGGCCGGAATTATGTAGAGCATATCAACGAGCTAGGCAATGAAATGCCTATAGAGCCTGTCATTTTTATCAAACCCAACTCTGCAATCACTGGTGTAATAACTTTTGATCCACAAGAAGACATTCACTATGAAGCTGAATTGACGTTTGTAGTGCAAGATGGAGCGCTCTCTGGCGTAGGTATCGGCTTAGATCTGACGAAACGTGCTGTTCAATCTCAATTAAAAGTAAAAGGTTTACCTTGGGAGCGGGCAAAATCCTTTGATGGTTCTGCTGTGTTAAGTAAATTTGTCTCAATCCCAGGTCGCATTGAGGAACTGAGTCTTGAGCTTTATATCAATGGTGAGCTGACACAGTTAGCCACATTTGATCTGATGTTGCATAAACCCAATGATATATTAGCTGAAGTCAGTGCTTTTATGACTTGCGAAGATGGTGATTTGATTATGACGGGAACGCCCAAAGGGGTTGGTAGTATTCAGCTAGGTGCGACGTTCATGGCTCGAGTGTTGAGCAAGCAGCAAACTATATTAGAAAACACCTGGAAAGTTAAATAATGCAAAGTACAACATATGCTCATTAAGTACGAGGGGATTTGACAGTATCAGGTGACGTTTGTTGAAAAAAGCTAAACAACCAGTAACCTACCGCATAACACACCCCAGCGATAGCACCATAAATATGGGCATCATACGCAACCGTGGCATTAATCAAGGCTGCGGTTGTATCTGTTGTTTGATGTTGTTCTAAGTATAGTTTTATGGCTAAGCCACCTAGTAGCAACCACCCCGAGAAGCGCTTGTGCTGCACATCACGCACCGCACCAAATGCGAATAACCCATGTAACGCCGCAGAAAGGCCTACATAATAATCAATATGCGGTGACAAGTACCACACACCTAACGCACTCATTACGCAACAAAAAATTAACAATCCTGCGATATTCCAAGCTCGATAATGCTCGCCATGTAATGCCCAGAGCAAGGCCAAGCCTGCAAGGTTAAGTAAAAGGTGATTGGTATTAGTATGCCATAAAGCATGCGTCAACAAGCGCCAATACTGACCTGCATCAACTTGAGCATGGATAAACTCCATCGTGCCGATGAATTGTGACCCCAACACATGAGACACAATCGCAAAAATCGCGATGATAATGAGTGTCAACCAATGCTGATAGTGTATTGGGAAAAATGTTAATAACTTTTTCACATTTATGTACTTTTTAGACTTTTTATGAGTATACTACGTTAGTCGGTAGTATATACAGTAAAAACCATATTACACACCTATTCTGATGACATACACTACAGGAAATAAATCTATGACGGATGTCAGCATCGCTCACCAGGACAAGACTTTAACGCTCACTCTGACTCGCGCCAACAAAAAAAACGCCTTCACCCAACAAATGTATATCGATCTCGCCAATGCCATCAACTTTGCGCAACATGACCATCAAACACGTGTCATTGTTATCCAAGGCAGTGAAGGCTGCTTTACCGCAGGCAATGATATGCATGATTTTGCCTCAATTAAACGCCATGATAGTAGTTCAATAAACGGCACAGAGCAGTTTATGATTGCGTTAATGGAATCAAGCTTACCGGTTGTGGCCAAGGTAGAAGGACTCGCAATTGGAATTGGCACAACATTATTGCTACATTGTGATTTTGTTTATGCCACACCGGATGCAAAATTTATGATGCCGTTTATTAACTTAGGACTAGTACCTGAGTATGCCTCTAGTTATATTTTGCCTCGTTTAACCGGTCATGTGAAAGCCGCTGAATGGTTAATGCTAGGTGAAACCTTTAGCGCGCAAGATGCACGCGATGCGGGAATGATTAACGCGGTTATTGCACCTGAAGATATTGATCAGAAGATCAACCAAGTGGTTGCTAAACTAGTTGCGTTACCGAGGATCTCGATGATGCAAACCAAGCAGCTACTTAAATCTAATCACGAAGAAGTCAAAAAACACGTATTCAAAGAATTAGAAATATTTGTATCGGCAATGCACTCAGATGCAGCACAAGAAGCATTTAGTGCTTTTATTGAAAAGCGCCAACCTGATTTTAGTGCTTATGTGTAGTTTACGGGTAAAAGTTGAATATGCTTGTTTACAGGCAACTAAAAACCGGACACTTCGACGGCATTGACTTGCCAGACGCGGCCTTCTCTAGAAAGTTTAATCGTCCGTATTTGTACAATAATATCCCCATCGTACTCGCCTTTTAGTAGGACTATAATGGATGCTTGTTTAGCGTATTCTTGTCGTCCTGCTCGACTTTGACTCTCTGACTGAATATCGACTTTGTCATACATTTGATAGAATAGATTCTTTTGCACATTTCGATTGGTTCTATAGCGGTCAATTAATCCTGCTAATCTAGGGCTTGATATGGATTTGGCGTAGTCTAACGAATCACTTTCATAGATAGACTCAACAAAGCTAATGGCAATTTCTTCTGGATCACTACCGATCTTAGAAAATGCACGTGAGTCATTATCACAACCGCTAATTAGTAGTATTGTTAATAAAACGAACGAGATGCCTATTACTCGTTTAACTACATTCATTCTAGTACCTTTAATTTCTGTAATACGCCGACATAAAAAAAGGAAGCATCAGCTTCCTTTTTTTATCGGCCCTATTGAAATTTACTGAACTTCTTCTAGCTCGGTAAATTCGCCAGCAAACATCGGACTGGACAGATAACGTTCCGTTCCAGACGCTAAGATTACCACAACATGCTTATCTTTATTTTCTGGACGTTCGGCATAACGTTTAGCTGCTACAACTGCAGCACCCGAAGAAATACCAACTAAAATCCCTTCTTCTTTTAATAAACGGTCAGCCATCGCAAAACATTCTTCGTTAGTGACTTGCTCAACTTCATCAATTAACGATAAGTCTAAGTTACCTGGAATGAAGCCTGCACCAATACCTTGGATCTTATGTGGACCAGGTGTTAATTCTTCACCTGCTAATGCTTGTGTGATAACAGGAGAGTCGCTAGGCTCAACGGCAATTGTGGTGATCGCCTTGCCTTGTTGTTGCTTGATATAACGAGAGACACCCGTGATTGTACCACCAGTACCTACACCAGCGACGAATGCATCAATCTTACCATCAGTATCTTCCCAAATTTCAGGACCGGTAGTTTTAAAATGAATTTCAGGGTTTGCAGGGTTATCGAACTGTTGCAACAACAAATACTTAGCAGGATCAGAGGCGACGATTTCTTGGGCTTTTGCAACAGCGCCTTTCATACCTTTAGGGGCTTCTGTTAAAACAACGTTTGCTCCTAATGCTTTGAGTAGCTTACGACGCTCTAATGACATGCTGCTAGGCATGGTCAGAGTTAATTTATAGCCACGAGATGCAGCAACAAACGCCAAAGCGACACCTGTGTTACCAGATGTTGGCTCGACCAGTTCAATACCTTGTTTTAAGACGCCACGTTTTTCGGCATCCCAAATCATGTTGGCACCAATGCGGCATTTGATGGAAAAACTAGGGTTACGTGATTCTATTTTTGCATAGACATTACCGCCAGTTACACGGTTTAGTTTAACTAATGGCGTATGGCCTATCGATAGGGAATTGTCGTCAAAGATGTGCATGTGTCTTTTCCTTTTATTATGATGCTTAAACGTAGGTTTAAATCTGTTTACTAGACTGTATCTTTTTATACAGTCTAGTTATAAGCCTATAATCAATGAGACTAGCACATTTTTGAAGTGATATTTTGATATAAGATAGTAGTAATTGTTAATAACGCTACTATACAGTGAGTTTAGTTTTGTGCTCGTTGTAAAGATTTTCAAATGAGAAATGTTTAGCTGCATCGACATTTGGTGTAATGAGTCGGGCGATATCTCGAGCTGAAATGACTCCTCTAATCATATTTAGCTGGGTATCAATGACTAAACAGTGCTGCAAATGATTTTCTTTTTGAGTGGCTAACACATCACCCACTGTTGCACCTTCTAATTCATGATAGTCAAAACACTTCAATGAGCGCTTATCGTGCATAAAATCTTTAACAGTTAAGTCATTGCGCGATGTCGTCTTATCAACTTGTTTAAGAATATTTTCCTCGGACAGATCATACAATGTCACCAAACCAACAAACTTATCATTATCATCAATGACTAATTTCATTTTAACGTGAGACTGCTTCATGAGTTTTTCAAGCTCAACGGCTTTGACATTACTTCTAATAACTAACGGTCGATGCTGAGTGAAATCCGTTAAGATTGATAACGCCGATGTTTTCGCAGTAATAAATAACTCAGTGGTTGGCCATGCTAACGTGTCGATCAAATCGATATTATGTAATTGTAAATTTTTCATATGGGTATTCTCTTTAATAGTAGATTAATAAAATTCGTAAAATAATATTAAAAAGAGAGTGGTGGGCCGCGGATATCGTTATCGGAAAAAAATAGGGTACATGCAGATGCAACAGGATACTTAATACTGTGTAAAACACGAGTAACTATCTGGGTCAAAGCAACTAAGTCTGCGAATAAACCTGTATCTGTATCTGTATCTTCGATCGATAACTCATCCGTTACCACCGTCGACAAAGTAACATCTACGATGATCTGCTTAATCGTAGATTGGTTATGCTCGACATGACCAACATTTACACCTGATATAAGCAGGGTAATGGTCAGTAAGATACTTAGATAAATACAGTTCATTGAAATTCCTTTAACGCTAATAATATATATATAGCATTAAAAAAATTAATCAATACGGATTGTGAGAATAAGTGTGAATGGATGTAAATATCATTTAATCGATGTGTAGACGAGTCATAAACTTCAAAATAGCTTGCATGAGTTGACGTAAAAGTTAAGATGCTAATTAAGGCAAGACAAGGTTTAGACATAATTTGTTCCTTTTTTTAATGGTGATAATTCTTGAATAGGTGCAACTATTGTATTTTGCAAATATTTAATAAAAAAACGAAGGCCCCCTATGAAATTTACCGGTACTAACGATTATATCGCAAGTGATGAATTGCAATTAGCAGTCAATGCAGCGATTACTTTACAAAAGCCCTTACTAATCAAAGGTGAGCCAGGCACAGGCAAAACCATGCTAGCAGAACAGCTGGCTGAGAGTTTAGGGACTGAGTTGATTCAATGGCATATCAAATCCACCACCAAAGCTCAACAAGGCCTATATGAGTATGATGCGGTATCGCGTTTACGTGATTCACAACTCGGTGACGATAAAGTTCATGATGTGAGTAACTACATTATCAAGGGCAAGTTATGGGAAGCGTTCACCGCTGACAAACCTGTCGTGTTACTCATTGATGAAATTGATAAAGCAGATATTGAGTTTCCGAATGATTTGCTGCTTGAACTCGATAAGATGACGTTTTACGTTTATGAGACGCAGCAGTGGGTCAAAGCCGTGCAACGTCCGATTGTGATTATTACTAGTAATAATGAAAAAGAGTTACCGGATGCATTTTTACGTCGTTGTTTTTTCCATTACATTCAATTTCCTACTGCGCAGCAAATGCAAGCGATTGTCGATGTACACCACCCCGATTTGAAAAAACAATTACTGGATGCCGCGCTCAAGCGTTTCTTTGAGATCCGTGATGTACCCGGTATAAAGAAAAAACCGTCCACCTCAGAACTGATTGACTGGCTAAAATTATTGATGGCCGAGGATATTGATCCAGCAACGTTGCATAGTGCTGATCATAAAGCTGATTTACCTCCTTTATATGGGGCATTAATGAAAAATGAACAAGACATTCATTTATTTGAAAAGCTGATGTTTATGGCACGTCGTCAAGACCGTTAATGGAGTAGGGCGGTTATGCTTATTGAGTTTTTTCTGACACTAAAAAAGTACCAAGTAAAAACAACCTTGCGTGAGTTGTTAGATTTACTGAGTGCGCTAAAACAAGAAGTGGTGTTTAGCGATCTGAATGCGTTTTATTTTCTGGCGCGCACGATACTGGTCAAAGATGAATTACAATACGATAAATTTGATCGCGCCTTTGCCGAGTACTTCAAAGGTGTGCAAGCGATTGATATATTTGATCAGTCCATCCCGAATGAATGGCTCCGTAAAGAAATAGAAAAGCGCCTAAGCCCTGAAGAAAAAGCCCAACTCAAAGCCATGGGCGGCTTAGATAAGCTCATGGAAACCTTGCAAGAGCGGCTTAAAGAACAAGAAAAACGCCATCAAGGTGGCAGTAAGTGGATAGGAACTGGCGGCACCTCACCGTTTGGTGCCTATGGTGATAATCCTGAAGGTGTACGCATTGGCCAAGACGGTAACCGTAATTTTTCAGCAGTAAAAGTCTGGGATAAGCGCGAGTTTAAAAACCTATCCGATGATGAATCTTTGTCTTCACGTAATATTCAAATGGCATTACGCAAGTTACGTCGATTTGCACGCACTGGGGCAACAGAAGAACTCGATATTCACGATACTATTGGTGCGACTGCCAAAAATGCAGGTCTACTCGATATTAAAATGAGTCGCGAGCGCCACAACGCGGTCAAAGTATTGGTCTTTTTTGATGTGGGCGGGTCGATGGATGCGCATGTACGTCAAATCCAAGAATTGTTTAGTGCTGTTCATGCGGAGTTTAAGCATCTGGAGTATTACTACTTTCATAATTGTGTTTATGAAGGAGTGTGGAAGGATAATGCACGGCGAACTCAGACCACTTCAATCAATGAGATTACACGTACCTTTGGTCGTGACTATAAATGTATTTTTGTCGGTGATGCCACGATGGGTCCTTATGAAATAACGTACCCAGGTGGCAGTGTCGAACATTGGAATGAACATTCTGGCGAGCATTATCTCAATCAGTTGTTGTCGCATTTTGCTAGCTGTGTGTGGCTCAATCCGCAGCCCGAGCAAGTTTGGCGTTATCATCATTCAATTCAGATCATCCAGCAACTAATGAGCGACAGAATGTATGGGTTAACCGTTGCTGGTTTAGGTGATGCAATGGCGAGGTTATTAAAAAAATCATAAGGCAAAATTTAAATATGCTTGTACAGTCTGCATAGTAAAGGGAATGGTATATTAAAGGAGTCTGCATTTAGAAAATATAATGGAAAAGGAAGAGCAGCTTAAATTGCTAACACAACATCCGTTAGCGCCACTGTGCAACAAGGTAGGATCTCATCATCATCAATAAAAGCGAGGGGATCGACAGTATAATCGACTTCACCTGAGATCAACTTACAGCGACACGCACCACAATAACCTTCTCGACAATGGTATTCGATAGGTATACCTTGCGCTTCAAGATCAGCTAGTAGTGTATTATCAGGTGTGCTTAAAAAAGAAGGCCCATTAGCAATGCTAATAGACCTTGTTTGCTTGGTTTCAATCACGTAATTATCTTAATCTAAACGTAGGATAATTAGAGTTCAAACGCATCAAATTCATCTTCAGATACTTCAGAATCAATCTGACCAACTAAATAAGAACTGATCTCTGACTCTTGCGGTGCCACTTGTACATTGTCAGAACTTAAGTAGTTGTTCATCCAAGGTAGCGGGTTGCTAGCAATATCAAACGGTTGACCTAGACCAATGGCAGACATGCGCTGGTTAGCAATATATTCAACATATTGACATAATATATCTTCGTTTAAGCCAATCATTGAACCATTAGCAAATAAGAAGGCTGCCCATTCTTTTTCTTGTTGCACGGCATTTAAGAAAATCGCACGTGCTTCTACTTCACACTCTTTGGCAATTTCTGCCATTTCTGGATCGTCTTTACCTTTCGCCCACAAATTTAAGATATGTTGAGTGGATGATAAATGTAGATTTTCATCACGAGCAATCAGACGGATAATTTTAGAATTACCTTCCATCAACTCACGTTCAGCAAATGCAAAGGTACAAGCAAACGATACATAAAAGCGAATGGCTTCTAAGGCGTTAACTGAGTTCATGCACAAGTACATTTTCTTCTTCAATTCGCGCATCGTCACAACATGCGTTTCACCGTCAATTACATGCGTGCCTTCACCTTGGGTTTGCCATAACTGGGTCGCAAAAATCAAATCATCATAATACTTGGAAATATCAGCCGCACGGCGTTTGATTTCTTCATTTTCGACGATATCATCAAAAATAGCACTTGGATCAGTGAATAAGTTACGCAAAATGTGCGTGTATGAACGGGAATGAATCGTTTCATAAAAAGACCAAGTTTCAATCCACGTTTCTAGCTCAGGTAACGACACAATCGGTAAGAACGCAATATTAGGACTACGCCCTTGGATTGAATCTAACAAAGTTTGGTATTTAAGATTAGAGATGAAAATATGCTTTTCAGCATCACTCAACCCTTGAAAATCCGAACGGTCTTTACTTACATCGACTTCTTCTGGACGCCAGAAAAAGCTTATTTGTTTTTCAATCAATTTTTCAAAGATAGCGTGTTTTTGTTGGTCATAACGCGCCACGTTTACTGGATTACCGAAAAACATAGGTTCGGCCATCACATCTGCGTTTTGTTGATTAAAGGTCGTATATTTCATGTGTTTTACACTTCTATTTATGGTTGTCGTTGAAGCATGCGTGCGTGTTAAATTTTACACGCGCCGCCAGCACAGTCATCGTCTTCTGCCTCAATAACCACTTGGGCCTGAGTGTTTTGTTTGGCAATCGTTGCTGCATCTAAATCACTGGATTCACCAGCACCATCACGGGTGTTGTGGTAATACAATGTTTTGATACCCAATTTATACGTCGTTAACAAGTCTTTGATCAATAATTTCATTGGGACTTTATTACCTTCGTATTGACTTGGGTTATAACTGGTATTCGCCGAAATAGTTTGGTCTACAAATTTTTGCATAATTGCACATAACTGTAAGTAGCCATCGTTTGAAGGGATATCCCATAACAACTCATACTTGTCTTTTAAATTTTCATAATCAGGAACAACCTGTTTCAACACACCGTCTTTACTTGATTTTATGCTGATATGTCCACGTGGTGGCTCGATACCATTGGTAGCGTTAGAAATCTGTGATGAGGTCTCAGAAGGCATCAAAGCAGATAACGTTGAGTTACGTAGACCATATTTGACAATACTTTCGCGTAAACCATCCCAATCTAAATGTAGGGGTTCATTACAAATCGCGTCGACGTCTTTTTTATAGGTATCAATTGGCATGATACCTTTGGAGTAAGTGGTCTCATTGAACTTAGAACATGCACCTCTTTCTTTGGCCAGTTCGTTCGATGCTTTCATCAAATAAAATTGAATGGCTTCAAAGGTACGGTGGATCAAATTATTCGCACTGTGATCTGAATACTTCACACCATTTTTAGCTAGGTAATAGGCAAAGTTAATCACGCCTATACCTAGCGTACGTCGACCCATGGAGGCATTGTATGCAGCCGGAACAGGGTAGTCTTGATAATCTAATAAACTATCCAGTGCGCGTACAGCAAGCTCTGCCAGTTCTTCTAACTCATCCAGCGATTTAATTGCGCCGAGATTAAAGGCTGATAAGGTACATAAAGCAATTTCGCCTTCAGGGTCGTTAATGTGTTGTAGAGGCTTAGTCGGAAGCGCAATCTCTAAACATAAGTTAGATTGGCGTACCGGTGCAACTTTAGGATCAAATGGACTATGAGTATTACAGTGATCGACGTTTTGCAGATAAATACGCCCGGTGCTTGCGCGCTCTTGCATGAATAAACTAAACAGCTCCATCGCTTTAATCGATTTTTTGCGAATGCTCGGATCATTTTCGTATTTAACGTACAGCTCTTCAAACTTATCTTGATCAGCGAAGAATGCGTCATACATCCCTGGCACATCAGAAGGACTGAAGAGGGTAATGTTTTGGTTTTTGATCAAACGGGTATACATTAGTTTATTAAACTGCACACCGTAATCTAAATGACGTACGCGGTTTTCTTCCACACCACGGTTGTTCTTTAACACCAATAGCGATTCGACTTCTAAATGCCATAACGGATAAAACAAGGTCGCCGCGCCGCCACGAACACCGCCTTGCGAACAGCTTTTAACGGCCGTTTGAAAGTGCTTATAAAACGGGATACAACCAGTGTGGAATGCTTCACCACCACGGATCTCACTACCAAGGGCTCGAATACGACCGGCATTGACACCAATACCAGCACGTTGTGATACGTATTTTACAATTGCAGATGAAGTTGCATTGATTGAATCTAAACTATCGCCAGCTTCAATTAATACACATGAGCTAAATTGACGAGTAGGGGTTCTTACGCCCGCCATAATTGGCGTAGGTAGGGAAATTTTGAATAATGAGGTGGCGTCATAAAAGCGCTTGATGTAATCAAGACGCGTTTCTTTTGGATAGTTAGCGAATAGACACGCCGCAACTAAAATATATAAAAACTGTGCACTTTCGTAAATGTCACCACTAACACGGTTTTGAACTAGGTATTTCCCTTCTAACTGCTTTACGGCGGCATAGGAGAAGTTCATGTCACGCCAATGATCTAAGTAGCTGTCCATTTCTGCAAATTCGGCATTAGTATAATCCGCTAATAAATGCTCATCGTATTTACCGCGCTCGACCATCGATTTGACGTGATCAAATAGTGCAGGGGGCTCAAACTGTCCGTAGGCTTTTTTGCGTAGGTGGAAAATAGCTAGACGAGCAGCTAAATACTGATAGTCGGGTGACTCAGTAGAGATTAAATCTGCCGCAGACTTGATCAATGTTTCATGAATAACTTCGGTACTAATACCATCAAAGAATTGGATGTGAGCCTTGATCTCAACTTGTGAAACTGAGACGTTATTAAGGTCTTTGGCTGCCCAAGTAATGACTTTATGGATTTTGTCGAGATTAATAGGTTCTTTTTCGCCATCGCGTTTAGTAACAGATAATTGTTTATTCATGATAAATGCCGTTTTTAATAATTATGTGCAAAGAGTTAACTGTATCAGTCCGTGTTAACTAACATCTTGCTTACAACAAGAAGACACAAGATAATGTGGTTTGAAGTGTATTGCAACCACTAGATGATGTGTTTTGGTGGTTAAAAAATGTTCGCGAGAAATGCTTGATATTCGCAAAGCCAGTAAAAACGGTACTTTACTGGAATTGTTGTATATCGGCTCAGCAAAAAAGATATTCAGTATTTTTTATTCTATTTTATGATGTGGTTATATGAACACGATATATAGAAATAATTGAATATTGGCAACACTATATATGGTGTTGCCTCAGAAGTACTTGGGATTTTGTCAATTAGAAAATAGGTCAAATATAAGAGTTATTTTTTGTCTTGTAATCGACATTGTACAATGTAATTCACGTCGATATTTTTGTTGGATAAATAATAGTCATTAGTCAATGGGTTAAAATGCAAACCCGTTGTACTAAGTATTGTTAAATCGGTTTTATCTATCATGCGCATCAATTCACTGGGCTTAATAAACTTACTAAAATCATGGGTTCCTTTAGGGACTAGATTGAGCACATACTCAGCGCCGACAATTGCCATTAAATAGGCTTTGGGATTACGGTTTAAGGTCGAAAAAAACACCGGTGCATCGGGTTTGGCCAGTTGTGCAACGGCGGCAACGATTGCTGAAGGGTCGGGCACATGCTCAAGCATTTCTAAACACGTCACCACATCAAATTTCTGTGGGTGCGCGGCGGCAAAATCTTCAGCGCTAATTAATTGATAATCGACTTTTATGCCATTTTCGAGACCATGTAAGCGAGCAACGGTGAGTGAGTCTTCGGCAAGATCGATACCGGTTACCTTTGCTCCATGTTTGACTAAAGCTTCAGCTAATATACCGCCACCACAACCCACATCTAATATGTTAAGTCCAGCTAACGCGTTCTTTGCAAATCCATCAGTAGGACGTACTTTACCCAATATTCCACATATAATGTAATCAACACGCAAAGGGTTAATTTGGTGTAGAGGTTTGAACTCACCATTTTCATCCCACCAACGGCTAGCGATGGCACTAAATTTATCTATTTCTAGTTGATCAACATTCATTGACGATACCTGTAAAACTGTAATTACTGCATATTGCGAGTCTAGCATTATATGTCGAAACTATCGATTTTAGTCAATTGATTAAATTTTCAACGGATAAAGCGGTTAAACACACATTTTCTACATATTATCTTATCTTGATGTTACAATCGCGTGAGTATTATTAATAATAAAAAAGTTACCCATAATAAAAAGAAAGATTTTCCGTTAACAGTATGTGATGAGAATAATCCTTAATAACCAATATAGGGGAATCGGCAGTTTATGACTGATCGCGCCAAAGAAATTTTACCGATTAATATCGAAGAAGAGCTCAAGAATTCATACCTTGATTACGCGATGAGCGTTATCGTAGGTCGAGCGTTACCGGATGTTCGTGATGGTTTAAAACCTGTTCACCGCCGCGTATTATTTGCTATGAATGAATTGAAGAATGATTTTAACAAACCATACAAAAAATCTGCTCGTGTAGTAGGAGATGTTATTGGTAAATATCACCCACACGGTGATACAGCGGTATACGACACTATTGTTCGTATGGCGCAACCTTTTTCATTGCGTTATATGTTGGTTGATGGTCAGGGTAACTTTGGTTCCGTCGATGGCGACTCTGCTGCGGCAATGCGTTACACCGAAGTGCGTATGTCTAAGATCGCACATGAACTGCTTGCTGATTTAGATAAAGAAACCGTTAATTTTGTACCTAATTACGACGGTACTGAACATATCCCTGAAGTGATGCCAACTCGGGTGCCTAACTTATTAGTGAATGGTTCTTCTGGTATCGCAGTTGGTATGGCGACAAACATTCCACCACACAACTTAGTTGAAGTAATCAATGGTTGTATCGCATTAATTGAGAACCCTGATTGTTCGATTGAAGAATTAATCGAGCATATCCCCGGTCCTGATTTCCCAACAGCGGCAATGATCAGTGGTCGTAAAGGTATTGAAGAAGCGTACCGTACCGGTCGTGGCAAAATCTACATGCGTGCCCGTGCGATTATTGAAACTGAAGATAATGGCAAAGAAACTATCATTGTTAATGAGATCCCGTATCAAGTTAATAAAGCACGCCTGATTGAAAAAATCGCAGATTTAGTTAAAGAAAAGCGTATAGAAGGTATCTCTGCATTGCGAGATGAGTCTGATAAAGACGGCATGCGCATCGTAGTTGAAGTTAAACGCAATGAATCAGCAGAAGTATTACTTAATCATTTATATACCCAAACACAGTTACAAACGGTGTTCGGTATTAATATGGTTGCGTTAGATAATAACCAGCCAAAAGTCTTTAATCTAAAAGACATGCTTGAATGCTTTATCTTACATCGCCGTGAAGTGGTTACTCGACGTACGGTTTATGAGTTGAAAAAAGCCCGTGATCGCGCGCATTTGTTGGAAGGTTTAGCCATTGCGTTGGCCAATATTGATTTGGTTATCGAGTTGATTAAAGCGTCAAATAGTCCTGCTGAAGCGAAATTAAAGTTAACGGCCTCAGGTTGGGCATTAGGCGATGTATCGCAAATGTTAGAGCGTGCGGGTAATGATGCTGCGCGTCCTGATTGGTTAGAGCCTGAGTATGGTATTCGTGATGGTCAATATTATTTGACTGAACAACAAGCTCAAGCAATCCTTGATTTGCGTTTACACAAATTAACCGGTCTAGAGCATGACAAGATCCTTGCTGAATATAAAGAGTTATTAGATGTTATTGCTGAATTACTTAAGATCCTAGGTAGTTCAGAGCGTTTGATGGAAGTGATTCGTGAAGAATTAGAAGCAGTTCAAGCTGAATTTGGTGATGAGCGTCGTACAGAAATCACTGCTGCATCACATGACATTGATATTGAAGACTTAATTGAACGTGAAGATGTTGTTGTCACATTATCTCGTGAAGGCTATGTGAAGTATCAAAAGTTGTCTGACTACGAAGCTCAACGCCGAGGCGGTAAAGGCAAGTCAGCGACGAAAATGAAGAACGAAGATTTTATTGAAAAATTACTAGTCGCAAACACTCATGATCACATATTGTGCTTCTCTACTCGTGGACGTTTATATTGGTTGAAAGTGTATCAATTACCACTAGCAAGTCGTAATGCGCGTGGTCGTCCAATCTTAAACATCTTACCGCTTGAAGAGGGTGAGCGTATTACTGCGATATTACCAATCCAAGAGTTTGTTGAAGGTAAATATGTATTTATGGCGACAACCAATGGTACAGTTAAGAAAACTGAGTTAACTCAGTACTCTCGTCCACGTGCCAACGGTATCATTGCGGTCAACTTAACTGACGGTAATGAACTTATCGGTGTTGATTTAACCGATGGTGATAGCGAAATTATGTTGTTCTCTGACGCAGGTAAAGTTGTGCGTTTCCACGAAGAGCAAGTTCGTCCTATGGGCCGAACGGCAACAGGTGTTCGTGGTATTCGCTTAGAAGAAGAACAAAGTGTTGTTTCATTAATCGTTCCGCGTGGTGACGGTGCTGTACTGACCGCCACTGAAAACGGCTATGGTAAACGTACTGGCATTACAGAATATCCTGCTAAGTCTCGTGCTACCAAAGGTGTAGTATCAATCAAAGTATCAGAACGAAATGGTAGAGTGGTTGGTGCGGTTCAGGTTAACGAAGAAGATGAAATTATGTTGATCAGTGATCAAGGTACATTAGTACGTACACGTGCTGCTGAAGTATCTACAGTCGGCCGTAACACGCAAGGTGTTACTTTAATTCGTACTGGTGCTGATGAACATGTTGTTGGTTTGCAGCGTATAGATGAAATCGAAGAGCTAATCATTCTCGATGAAGATACCGCTGAAGCCGGTACTGAAGTAGTAACAGCAGATGCTGCTTCCCCAAGTGCTCCAGAAAGTGACGCTGAATCTAATGACGATAGTGATGCTAACGAGTAAGCATTACTAATTTGAGTTAGGTTTTGAAGCGATGTTAGGTATTGGCCTGCATCGCTTTTTTATTTTTAATTTATGTAATCGAATGTAGGAAAAATCGTGCAACATTTTAATTTTAGTGCCGGCCCGGCGATGTTACCCGCTGATGTGATGCAACAAGCACAAGCAGAATTTCTTAATTGGCAAAATCTAGGTTCTTCAGTGATGGAAATTAGTCACCGAAGTAAACCGTTTATCGAAGTCGCAGCCCAAGCTGAACAAGATTTACGTGATTTGTTGGCTGTTCCCGATAATTACAAAGTATTATTTTTGCAAGGTGGTGGCCGTGGTCAATTTGCCAGTGTACCTTTAAATATCGCGCAATCCACTGATTTATCTTTACATCTACAATCTGGATCTTGGTCTAAGGGTGCAGTTGATGAAGCTGCCAAGTACACCCGTACTCATGTTGTGACCCAAGATGCGGTGAATGCAGCAGGTCAGCGTTATGTACCAGACCAAACTCAATGGACACTCACTGAGGAGCAACGTCAACAAGCTGCGTATTTACACTATTGCCCAAATGAAACCGTAGATGGTATAGCAATTTTTGAGCCACCTAAATTAGATAATATTCCCGTTGTCGCAGATATGTCTTCGACCATATTATCGGGTCCGTTAAATGTGAGTGATTATGGCGTGATTTACGCCAGTGCTCAAAAAAATATCGGTCCATCTGGTCTGGCTGTAGTCATCGTGCGTGACGATCTATTAAATCAAGCGCAATCAATTACGCCGAGCTTTTTAAATTATACGCTGGCGGCAAATAACGATAGTATGTACAACACGCCTCCGACGTACTCTTGGTACTTATCAGGATTGGTGTTTAAGTGGCTTAAAGCTCAAGGCGGCTTAAGTGCTATTTCTCAGCGTAATGAAGCTAAAGCCGCATTGTTGTATCAAACGATAGATAACAATGACTTTTATCATAACAACGTCGCGTTAGCGCATCGTTCTATCATGAACGTACCGTTTACCTTAGCCGATCCAGCTTTAGATAAAGAGTTTTTAACGTTGGCAGAAGCCAATGGCTTAGCTGCGTTAAAAGGTCACCGTTCAGTCGGTGGTATGCGCGCGAGTATTTATAATGCAATGCAGATTGAAGGCGTGCAGGCGTTAACCGAATTTATGCAAGAATTTGCACGTACCAAAGGATAAGCACGATGGAACAACTTACCCTCGACCCAATTGCAAGTGTATCAGGCACGGTCAATGTACCTGGCTCTAAGTCACTTTCTAATAGGGCCTTATTACTCGCTGCGTTAGCTAAAGGCACGACTCGAGTGACTAATTTATTGGATAGTGATGATATCCGCCACATGCTAAATGCCTTAAGCGCATTAGGTGTAAATTATACATTGTCTGAAAACAACACGGTGTGTGTCGTTGAAGGGCTAGGGGATGTGTTTACCACACAACCGACTGAGCCTTTATTTTTAGGTAATGCAGGAACGGCTATGCGTCCTTTATGCGGTGTGTTAGCGACATCTCCCATCAATACGATTTTAACGGGTGAGCCACGCATGAAAGAGCGCCCAATCGGCGATCTTGTGGCTGCATTGGCTGATGTCAATGCGGATATTCGTTACCTTGATGAAATCGGTTATCCGGCATTAGATATTAAAGGTCAGCGTTTAACTGGCGGTCATATTGAAGTAGATGGCAGTGTTTCATCGCAATTTTTAACTGCGATATTGATGGCAGCGCCCTTATTCACCAGTGATTCTGAGATCCACATTAAAGGCGAATTAGTCTCTATACCGTACATTGATATCACTCTGGATATCATGAGAAAGTTCGGCGTAAGCGTTACGCATAACCAGTATCAAGTGTTTCATGTTAAGGGTAATCAATCCTATAAAGCCCCTGAAACCTACATGGTAGAAGGCGATGCGTCATCTGCTTCGTATTTTTTAGCCGCCGGAGCGATTAAAGGTGGGTCGGTAACCGTAACTGGTGTCGGTAGTGCATCAGTGCAGGGGGATATTCGCTTTGCTGAAGTATTAGAAGCGATGGGGGCAACCGTATCTTATGCCCCTAATAGTATTACCGTGACCGGTGCGCCATTGACCGCCGTTGATATGGACATGAATCATATTCCCGATGCAGCAATGACCATTGCGACGACCGCTTTGTTTGCGAAAGGCACGACAGCGATTCGTAACATCTATAATTGGCGGGTGAAAGAAACAGATCGCTTGTTTGCGATGGCAACAGAGTTACGTAAAGTAGGCGCGACAGTGGTAGAGGGACATGATTTTATTGAAATTACGCCTCCTGCCCATTTAACGCATGCACAGATTGATACGTATGATGATCACCGCGTCGCGATGTGCTTTTCATTAGTGGCGTTATCGGACACTGCGGTGACGATTAATGATCCTAAATGTACGGCTAAAACCTTTCCTGATTATTTTGTGAGATTGAAAAGTATTTGCCATTAATTATCGCTTGATACATGTTTGTTAACATCTCATTAATGTCGTTATTACAAAGATAACTGCTAAACTTCCTTTATATTTAACATATAAGCGCGTATAATATCGCGCTTCAAATATAGCTAAGGATGTAATGGATTTGAATCATACCGTAAATAATACTATACCAATTGTTACCGTAGATGGTCCAAGTGGGGCAGGTAAAGGAACACTTAGCGCACATATTGCTAATTATTTACAATGGCACTTTTTAGATAGTGGTGCTATTTACCGCGTTCTAGCGGTGGCTTGTCAACATCACGGCATAGAAATACAAGATGAAGAGTCGGTGGTTCCTTTAGCGTCAAGTTTAGATGTGAATTTTATTACTACAGAAAATCACACTCGTATTATACTTGAAGGTGAAGATGTCACTGATGTTATCCGAACTGAAGATGTCGGCGCGCTAGCATCGCAAGTGGCCTCCTTAACGCGCGTTAGAGAAGCATTATTACGCCGTCAACGTGCATTTGCACAACTTCCCGGTTTAGTTGCCGATGGTCGTGACATGGGTACTGTGGTATTTCCTAATGCCCCCGTTAAGATTTTCTTAACGGCTTCTGCCGAGGCACGCGCCGAAAGACGCTATCTACAGTTGAAAGATAAGGGGCATGATGTTAACATTGCGCGCCTTTTGAACGATATTCAAGTTCGAGACGAACGGGATACCAATCGAGCTGTCGCTCCTTTAGTTCCCGCCTCTGATGCTTATGTTCTTGATTCAACTGTATTAAATGCAGATGAAGTATTTGCAAAGGTGCAACAAATTTTGACTAATGCGGAAATCCTTCCTCATTAGTTTTATTACGTTTGTTAAAGGATTAACGAACTTTGAACAATAACCCCGCATAACTTGGATGGAATGTGGATATTACTTAGAAGACTTAGATAATTAATATGTCAGAAAATTTTGCTCTACTATTTGAAGAAAGCTTACTACAGTTAGAAACACGTCCTGGTGCTATCGTTCGCGGTACTATCGTATCGATCGAAAAAGATATCGTACTAGTTGACGCAGGTCTAAAATCAGAGAGTGCTATACCAGCAGAACAATTTAAAAATGCCGATGGCGAGCTTGAAGTAGCCGTTGGTGATGTTGTTGATGTTGCATTAGATGCTGTAGAAGATGGATTCGGTGAAACGATCCTTTCTCGTGAGAAAGCTAAACGCCACGAAGCGTGGGTTGAACTTGAAAAAGCTTACGAAGAAAAAGAAACCATTAAAGGTATTATTAATGGCAAGGTTAAAGGCGGATTTACAGTTGAAGTTAACACTGTTCGCGCGTTCTTACCTGGTTCATTAGTTGATGTACGTCCAGTACGTGACACAACACACCTTGAAGGTAAAGAAATCGAATTTAAAGTTATCAAGTTAGATGCTAAGCGTAACAACGTTGTTGTTTCACGTCGTGCAGTTATCGAAGCGGAAAGCAGTGCTGAACGTGACGAATTACTTGCTAACTTAGAAGAAGGCCACGAAGTTAAAGGTATCGTTAAGAACCTTACTGACTACGGTGCGTTCGTTGACTTAGGTGGTGTTGATGGTCTACTACACATTACTGATATGGCTTGGAAACGCGTTAAGCATCCAAGTGAAATCGTTAATGTTGGTGACGAAATCAATGTCAAAGTACTTAAGTTTGACAAAGATAAGTCTCGTGTTTCATTAGGTATGAAGCAAATGGGTAACGATCCATGGCAAGAAATTGCTGCACGTTTCCCAGAAAACAGCCGTTTATCTGGTGCAGTAACTAACCTTACTGACTATGGTTGTTTCGTAGAAATTGAAGACGGTGTAGAAGGTCTTGTACACGTTTCTGAAATGGATTGGACTAACAAAAACATCCACCCATCTAAAGTTGTTAACTTAGGTGATGTGGTTGAAGTAATGGTTCTTGAAATTGACGAAGAGCGTCGTCGTATCTCTCTAGGTCTTAAGCAATGTATCCCGAACCCATGGGAAGAGTTTGCTAAGTCATACAATAAAGGCGATAAAGTATCTGGTAAGATCAAGTCAATCACTGACTTTGGTATCTTCATCGGTCTTGACGGCGGCATTGATGGTCTAGTTCACTTATCTGACATCGCTTGGAATAAGACTGGCGAAGAAGCGGTACGTGACTTTAAGAAAGGTGATGAAATTCACGCAGTAGTATTACAAGTTGATCCAGAGCGTGAGCGTATCTCTCTTGGCGTTAAGCAAATTGATGAAGACCCGTTCAATCAGTATCTAGCTGATTTCACTAAAGGTACAATTGTTACTGGTACTATCACAGCTGCTGATGCTAAAGGTGTTACTGTACACTTAGCTGACGAAGTTGAAGGTTATATCCGTGTTGGCGATTTATCTCGTGACCGTGTTGAAGACGCATCTGAAGTCGTCACTGTTGGTGATAGCATTGAAGCTAAATACACTGGTGTTGACCGTAAGAATCGCGTTGTTACTCTATCTGTTAAGGCGAAAGACCAAGCAGAAGAGAAAGATGCACTTGAGAAAGTCAATCAAACTAATGATGACCAAGGTTCAACTAACGCAATGGCAGAAGCTTTCAAAGCAGCCAAAGGCGAGTAATCTTTTAGTCTGAAAATATAAAGGTGTAACAGCAACTTAACTTGCGTTACACCTTTTTTTCTGTAACTCTTATAAGACACAACAATTATTTAGCTAAATAAGGCTCCAATAATGACTAAATCCGAATTGATCGAAAAACTTATGTCTAGCTATGACGAAGTACAGACTCGTGATATTGAAGTTGCAGTAAAAGAATTATTAGAGTTCATGGCGCAAACATTACAGCGCGGTGAACGAATTGAAATTAGAGGTTTCGGTAGCTTTTCTTTGCATTATCGTGCTCCTCGTACTGGTCGTAATCCAAAGACCGGTGAATTGGTCGAATTGACGGGCAAATACGTTCCGCATTTTAAACCAGGAAAAGAATTACGAGATCGCGTAGATTTTTCTTAATTCAGCGTAACAAAAGGGACAAATTGTGAAGGGATTATTTACTTTTTTAGTACTCATCATCGTACTCGTTATCGCGATTATCATTGGCTCACGAAATCAAGAGCTGATCACCATTAACTATTTGATTGCACAATCTGAATTACGTGAATCAACGTTAATGGCTATTATTTTATCCTTAGGGATTGTCATCGGGATGTTGACAATGTTTGGTAGTTGGTTAAAGTTATCTTGGCAAGTGAAAAGCCTTAAAAACCAAGTAAAGCGTTTATCAAAAGAAGACTAATTAACCATGCTTGAATTGTTGTTTTTACTGCTCCCTGTTGCAGCAGGTTATGGCTGGATGATGGGGCGAAACAGTGTACGTAATGCCCAACGTAAACAATCAAGCATCCTCTCCAAACACTATTATAAAGGCCTTAACTTTCTATTATCTGATCAACCTGACAAAGCGGTTGATACCCTGATAAAAATGATTTCATTAAATAATGATACGGTTGAAACCCACATTGCGATGGGCAATTTTTTCCGTCATCGCGGCGAGTTAGACCGAGCGATCCGCATTCACCAAAACTTAGTTAGTCGTGATGAACTCCAAGGCACTCCACGTGAAAATGCATTAAGTGAGCTCGGACGCGATTACATGTTGGCAGGCTTTTTAGAGCGTGCTGAAAACTCATATTTAAAACTGCTCGATAGCGATAAGCATCGTCCTGCAGCACAACAATATCTTTTTGAGATATATCAAACCACTAAAGAGTGGGATAAGGCCATAGATTTATCACAACGTATGCTCAGTGTTGATGACCAGCAACCCGAAGTAGCACACCAGTTGTCCCATTTTTATTGCGAAAAAGCCCAGCAGTTCGTTAAACTTAGCGATTACTCTAATGCCATTCCTTTTTTACATAAATCTATTGATGTCGATGAACACGCAGTACGTCCTTGGTTAATGCTAGGGCGCATTTATATCGAGTCGCAAGAATACCAAAAAGCAGCCGATGCTTTAAACCAAGTACCGAGCAGAGACATTACGTGGTTCTCAGAGGCCGTTCCTCTATTAGAGCAATGCTCGGCAGCCCTAAACGATGATGATTTGTTAGAAAGCAGTTTAGCCCCGTATTGGCAGGTCTGTGCCACCTCTTACTTAGCTAAGGTGAAATTATCAGCCAAACGTGGCGAAGATAAAGAAGCAACTCAAATCTTACTCGAACAGTTAAAACAAAAACCAACTATGCGTGGGTTTAAAACCTTGTTAGGGTTTTTTGTCGAGCAACAAGATGACGAACAAATTCAAAATAGCTTAGCCTTACTGGCAGACCTAGTAGAAAAACAAATCCAATCCAGACCTAAGTACCGCTGTATTAAATGTGGATTTTCTGGTCGTCAGGTGTATTGGTTATGTCCAGCCTGTAAACATTGGAGTGTTGTAAAGCCTATCAAAGGACTCGATGGGGAATAATTTAACCGTAAGAGAGTGTCTTAATGTCCCATGACCCAAAAGTAGTTGTCGCCTGCGATTTTAATCAACTATCTGATTTGCATAATTTTGTCGATAAAGTGTCTCCTGATTTATGTAAATTAAAAATTGGCAAAGAAATGTTTACTTACTTTGGCCCTGAAGCTGTAAAGCCGTTGGTTGCCAAAGGTTTTGATGTGTTTTTAGATCTGAAATTTCATGATATCCCTAATACAGTAGCAAAAGCCTGTATTGCCGCTGCGGATCTTGGGGTGTGGATGATCAACGTGCACGCCAGTGGCGGGGCAAAAATGATGAGTCACGCGAAAGCTGGATTAGAACAATTTGGACAAGATGCGCCTAAGTTAATTGCCGTGACGGTGTTAACGTCTATGGATGAAGCTCAGTTACATCAAGTGACGCCGAATATTAGTATCGCTGAACAAGTAAATAAACTTGCATTATTAACCCAGTCAGCGGGGTTGGATGGGGTGGTATGTTCAGCGCAAGAAGCGGTGCAACTGCGTCAGATAGTCAATGATGAATTTTTACTAGTTACGCCAGGTATTCGTCCAGTGGGCAGTGATCAAGGCGACCAAATGCGTGTAATGACACCACCTCAAGCAATGTCTAGCGGTGTTAGCTACATGGTGATTGGCCGACCGATTACACAGTCAGCCAATCCTTATCAAACGTTACTGGATATCAACGCATCTATAGATTAAGGGCGGCAGTCGCTTCCATATACTCAAGGTTTAGACTTTCACCTAAAGCATCAACTACCGCTTTATAGGTTACTAAGCCTTTGTGTACATTTAAGCCATTTAGCAAATGTGGGTCATCCAACATTGCTTGCTTAGGTCCTTTGTTTGCTAACGCTAAACCAAACGGTAATGTCGCATTGTTTAACGCCATTGTCGCGGTACGAGCCACGCCACCTGGCATGTTAGCAACACAATAATGTACTACATCATCAATGATATAGACCGGATCTTGATGCGTTGTCGCTTTTGAAGTCGCAAAACAACCACCTTGGTCAATTGCAACATCCACTAATACAGTCCCTTTCTTCATATTCGCAATGTGTTCGCGGGTAAGTAATTTTGGCGCAGCTGCACCAGGAATTAATACTGCGCCAACGACTAAATCTGCCAGTTGGGTATAGTGTGCAATTGCATCTGTAGTTGAATATACAGTGCGAACACGACCACCAAAAATATCATCTAGTTCACGTAAACGAGGTAATGAACGGTCTAAAATAGTGACTTCAGCACCTAGGCCAACCGCCATTTTTGCAGCATTTGTACCTACAACACCACCACCAATGATTACAACTTGACCTGGTGCAACACCGGGAACGCCACCCAATAATGTGCCGTTGCCGCCTTGGGCTTTTTCTAAATAATGTGCACCGGCTTGAATTGCCATGCGGCCAGCCACCTCGCTCATTGGAGCAAGTAATGGTAATGCACCAAATTTATCAGTCACAGTCTCGTAGGCAATACAGGTTGCTTTTGATTCTACTAATAACTGAGTTTGGGTTGGATCAGGTGCTAAATGTAAATAGGTATACAACAACTGGCCTTCACGTAACATTTTACATTCATTAGGCTGTGGCTCTTTAACTTTAACAATCATTTCCGCTTCAGCAAAGATGGCTTCTGCGCTGTCAATTATTGCTGCACCGGCTAATGAGTAGTCTTCATCAGTAAAGCCAATACCAGCACCTGCTTGTGTTTCTACTAACACGGTGTGACCATGTTGCACAAACTCGTTAGCTGCGGCGGGGGTTAAGCCAACACGGTATTCATGATTTTTTATTTCTTTAGGTACACCAATAATCATTTGCCAATCTCTGTAATGGATAAAAAACCGATTATATAGACTTTTGCATGGTGATAAATTTCTTATTTTTTAATTTTGCAGTATAATATGTTGAAAATTACCGATATGGCAAAATATTAAATGTTGATAAAAACACCAAAACACATAGATAACCTAGATCGTGCAATATTAAATGCGCTACAAACCGATGGGCGGATGTCGAATGTCGATTTGGCTAATCAAATTGGCTTAAGTCCTTCTCCGTGCCTTGAACGAGTAAAGCGTCTTGAACAACAAGGCTATATCACGGGTTATAGTGCCAGTGTTGATCCGGTCAAACTGGGTGCTGCGATGTTGGTGTTTGTTGAGATCTCATTATCAAAAACCTCACCGGACATATTCGCAGATTTTTCAGCGGCGGTTCAGCAACAAGATGATATACAAGAGTGTCATTTGGTATCGGGTAACTTTGATTTTTTATTAAAAACCCGTGTGGCGGATATGGCTAGTTACCGTAAATTGTTAGGAGATACATTATTGCGTTTGCCGGGTGTAAGAGAATCAAGGAGTTATGTCGTAATGGAAGAGGTTAAACATTCAAATAAAATTAAAATCAATATTACTGGCCGTTAATTTGAGCATAAGCTGTGGTAGAATATTGAATATAATAAATATAGTCAAACTAACTGGTTTTTTCCCTCAACCAGATGTATTAATGTTAGGTAGATAATGGCTCAACTTACTGGTATTCAACGTATTTTCGAAACGGGCATGATCGTTTGCACCGTCCTTGCGTTATTCATATTTTTATCACTGATGTCATTTCATCAGGCAGACCCAGGTTGGACCCAAACGGGCTTACAACCGACCATTCAAAATTGGATGGGACCAGCGGGTGCTAAATTAGCCGATTTATTATTTTTTTCTTTAGGTTATTTAGCTTACAGTTTACCGTTTTTATTTGCGTTAATCGGCTGGCTAGCATTTCAGCAAGTTAAACAACTTTTAGATTTAGATTTTTTAAATATTGGTTTACGTCTCATTGGTGTGATCTTTATCGCCATTGGGATCAGCGGTTTAGCCAGTATTAACTTTGATGACATGTATTACTTTTCTGCTGGCGGATTATTTGGTGATGTCATTTCTAGTGCATTACTTCCGCAGTTTAATTTTGTAGGCACGACCGTTTTACTATTAAGTTTTTTTGCCACAGGTTTTACGTTAGCATCAGGGATATCTTGGTTGTCGGTGGTTGATTTAATTGGTGCCAGCACCTTATGGGCGGGTAAAAAAGCCATTGCGTTACCGCAAGGGGTAGGGCAGTTGTCACTGCCTAGTGCTAAGTTGTTATCAGCTCAGAAAGATACGGATAATTCAGATGATATTTCCATTTCAACATTACGACCGACAGAGCCTGCGGCAGATGATCGTCCGTTTAACATCAAGCATGAAACGTTATATAAAGTGCCAGAAGATATTTTAGATGATGAACCAGAGGTCTTAATTAACGTAGATACGATGAGTTCAGATATATCATTAGGTGCCATTACCCCAGAAATAACCATTGATTATGATACTCCTGCACAAGAAGAACCTGTTATGGATGCTGCGGTGGTATCATCCCCGCTAGTCAAAAGTGTGATGAAACATAAGCATGTAGAAAAACCAGAAGGCGAGCGACCGTCGTTTGCGTTACTTGATCGTGCTGACAAGGTTAAAAATCCGATTACAAAAGAAGAACTAGAAGGTATTTCACGTTTAGTTGAAGAAAAACTCGCTGACTTTAATATTTCAGCGCAAGTGGTAGGGGTCTATCCTGGCCCTGTTATTACCCGGTTTGAGTTAGATCTCGCACCAGGCGTCAAGGTTAGCAAAATCACGACTTTATCCAAGGATTTAGCGCGTGCCATGTCCGCAATCTCTGTACGTGTGGTCGAAGTTATCCCAGGAAAATCGGTTATCGGTCTCGAATTACCCAATAAAAACCGAGATATGGTGCGATTAAGTGAAGTGATTGAGGGCGAATCATTCCAATCCGCTTCATCGCCATTAACAATGGTGTTAGGTGCTGATATTTCGGGTAAGCCTGTCGTGGTTGATTTAGCCAAAATGCCACATTTACTGGTCGCCGGTACGACAGGCTCTGGTAAATCTGTTGGGGTAAACGTCATGATCTTAAGTTTGTTGTACAAGTCTTCACCTGAAGATGTACGCATGATTATGATTGATCCGAAAATGCTAGAGCTATCGGTATATGAAGGAATTCCGCATTTATTAGCAGAAGTTGTGACTGACATGAAAGAAGCGGCGAATGCGCTGCGCTGGTGTGTGGGTGAAATGGAGCGTCGCTATCGTCTGATGAGTGCATTAGGCGTGCGTAACCTCAAAGGTTATAACGCCAAAGTACTCAAAGCCATTGCTGATGGTCAACCGATTAAAGATCCACTGTGGCAACAAGGCGACAGTATGGATGCACAAGCACCAGATTTAACTAAGCTACCTGCTATTGTAGTTGTGGTTGATGAATTTGCTGACATGATGATGATTGTGGGTAAAAAAGTTGAAGAATTAATTGCTAGAATTGCCCAAAAAGCACGTGCTGCTGGGATCCATTTGATCTTAGCGACACAGCGCCCGTCGGTTGATGTTATTACGGGTTTGATTAAAGCCAATATTCCAACTCGTATTGCATTTCAAGTATCAAGTAAAATAGACTCTCGTACCATCCTTGATCAACAAGGTGCTGAAGCTTTATTAGGCATGGGGGATATGTTGTATTTACCGCCAGGTACCGGTGTACCAACACGAGTGCATGGCGCGTTTGTCGACGATCACGAAGTGCATGCTGTTGTGGGCGATTGGAAAAAACGTGGTGAACCTGAATATATTGATGAAATACTAAACCCTGAAATCGGTGGCGAAGTATTACTTCCAGGCGAACAGGCAGAAAATGCAGATCAAGAAATGGACGTGTTTTATGATGAAGCCGTAGCATTTGTCACAGAAACGCGCAAAGCATCAGTCTCATCCGTGCAGCGTAAATTCCGCATTGGTTATAATCGCGCAGCACGTTTAGTCGAACAAATGGAACAAAGCGGCATCGTATCGGCGCCAGGTCACAATGGTAATCGAGAAGTATTAGCCGCGGCTGCACCTCGAGATTAATAAGGATTTATATATGTACCCATTAAGTCAACATAAGCATGCTACACGTCTCGGCATGGCGTTATGCCTATTGTTATTCACATCCAGTACTTTGGCTGAAGTAATCAATGATAAACCCGCATTGCGTGGTTTATTGGCAAAAATTAATACACTGCAAGCTAGCTTTACCCAGGTGGTTAATGATAGCGAAGGTCAGCCATTACAAAGCAGTTCTGGTAACTTGATCTTACAACAACCTGACCGCGTTTATTGGCAGGTACTAGTACCAGATGAAACACTCTTAATCGCTAACGGTGAACGTGTTTTTTATGTCGATGAATTTGTTGAACAAGTATCCATTTTTTCACAAAAAGACATGATTTCTAATAATCCATTAATGTTGTTAACATCGAGTGATGATGAAGTATGGGAGCAGTTTTCGGTGATTCAACAGAACTTGGCTTATGTGGTTACTCCGATCAACAATGAAGGCCAAATTACGCAATTAACATTACGCTTTATTCAAGATGAGTTAACTCAGTTTACGTTATTAGATAATCAAGGGCAGGTGAGTCAGTTCACATTAAGTGGGACAGTATTAAATATGCCGTTACCCATTAATCAATTTAGTTATGCTATTCCTGAAGGGTTTAGTGTTGATGATCAAACGCAATAAGTGCATGGACTAGGTTTGTCATGACGTCATCTTCAGAACGTACATTTATTTCATCAGCAGCGACAACCACACCCTTGGCTGCGCGTATGCGGCCACATGATTTATCAAGTTATATTGGTCAATCACATATTTTGGGCGAGGGGCAACCTTTAACCCAAGCATTACACAATAAACAAGTCCATTCTATGTTGTTGTGGGGCCCTCCTGGTACCGGTAAAACCACGTTGGCGCAAATCATTGCCAATGAGGTGGATGCCAATCTTATTACACTTTCTGCCGTATCTAGTGGGGTGAAAGATATTCGTGAAGCGATGGCGATGACTCACCCTGGCATCACCACCATTGTCTTTGTTGATGAAGTGCATCGCTTTAATAAATCACAACAAGATGCATTTTTACCCTACATAGAATCAGGTGCGATTACTTTTATCGGTGCAACCACTGAAAACCCTGCTTTTAGTTGTAATAATGCACTCTTGTCACGTTGTCGAGTTTACGTATTGCAAGCCTTAAGCGATGATGAGTTGATAGCCATTGCCAAGCAGGCATTATTAACCGATTCATGGCTTGTGGAGCAAGAACTACAAATTGATGATGATGCCCTATTAACGTTGGCATCCTTAGCATCAGGAGATGCTCGTCGAACCTTACTTTATCTAGAACTTGGCGCACAGTTAGCTATAGATAAACACATCACTAAAGTGACCATTGCGCAAGCTGCAGGGCAAAAAGTTGCTCAGTTTGATCAACAAGGTGATCACTATTATGATTTGTTGTCGGCATTTCATAAATCAGTTCGCGGGTCTTCATCGGACGGTGCATTATATTGGTACACGCGTTATTTACATGCCAATTCAGACCCACTACCGATTATGCGCCGATTATTAGCGATTGCATCTGAAGATATAGGTTTAGCTGATCCACGCGCACTCTCTCTGTGTTTAAATGCATGGGATACCTATCATCGAGTTGGAGCCGCAGAAGGTGAACGAGCGATAGCTCAGGCGTGTGTGTATTGTGCTTTAGCACCCAAAAGTAATGCGCTTTACTCTGCTTTTAAAGCGGCCAAACAATTGGCGGCGGATACGTGTGATATGCCGGTTCCTAATCATTTGCGCAACGCACCAACTAAACTAGCCAAATCTCAAGGTCATGGTGATGGCTATCGCTATTCGCATAATGAAGATCATGCCGTTAGTGCCGGTCAGCAATATTTACCCGATAATTTACCCGAACCGCATTTTTATCAAGCAAATGAACGCGGTTTAGAACAAAAACTCAGGCAAAAACAAGAGTTCCTCGACCAATTAAACAAAACCGCTTATCATAGTAATATAAAAAATAACCCAACCTATCAAGGTAAACCTTAATGACATATTTGTTTGTTGCCATTGGCGGTGCACTGGGCGCGTGTTTACGTTATTTTTTGATTAATCAAACACAACTGCTGATGGGGAAAGATTTTCCATACGGCACATTATTAGTCAATGTTGTTGGGTCATTTTGTATAGGTGCTATCTACGCGTGGTTAACTCACGTGAGCGAATTTCATGCTGCAGTTCGTCCGTTGATTATTGTCGGTTTACTCGGTTCACTGACAACATTTTCTACCTTTTCGTTTGATACCATCTTATTATTACAAAGCTCGCAGTGGCTTAAAGCGGGCGTAAATATTATTCTCAATGTCACTTGCTGTTTGTGTGTGACATGGGTTGCTCTTCACATTTTTAAAGGATAATTAAGTACATGTTAGATCCTAAGTTTCTTCGGGGTGAGTTAGCGCAAACGGCAGAACGTTTGGCAACTCGTGGTTATACACTGGACGTAGATACGCTTGCAGCGCTTGAAGCGCAACGCAAAGTATTACAAGCCAGCACACAAGATCTACAAAACGACCGTAACGTTCGTTCTAAGTCGATTGGAAAAGCCAAAGCATCGGGTCAAGATATCGCCCCTTTGCTAGCCGAAGTCGGAGAGCTGGGTGAAAAACTTGATGCGGCTAAAGCACAGCTAACCGAGTTATTAGCTAACATTGATGCTATTACTGCCGGTATTCCAAATTTACCGCATGAGAGTGTGCCTATCGGTGAAAATGAAGACGATAATGTTGAAGTGAGTCGTTTTGGTACGCCAGCGACGTTTGCGTTTGAACCTAAAGATCATGTTGATGTATCTGCGGGATTATCGAATGGTTTAGATTTTGAAACCGCAAGTAAACTAACAGGATCACGTTTTGTGGTCATGCATTCTCATGTTGCCTCTATGCATCGTGCGTTAGCGCAATTTATGCTTGATAAACATACGCGTGAACACGGGTATGCTGAAGTGTATGTGCCGTATTTAGTGAATAGTGAAAGTTTATACGGAACGGGGCAATTGCCTAAGTTTGGCGAAGATTTGTTTCATACCAAACCTGCAACCGAAGAAGGCCAAGGCTTATCTTTGATCCCTACGGCAGAAGTACCGCTAACTAATATTGTTCGTGATACGATTATTGATGAATCACAATTGCCAATCAAAATGACGGCTCATACGCCTTGTTTTCGTTCTGAAGCAGGTAGTTATGGGCGTGATACTCGTGGCTTAATTCGTCAACATCAGTTTGACAAAGTAGAGCTAGTTCAGGTTGTTAAACCAGAAGATTCGTTTGCGGCACTAGAAGCATTAACCGGTCATGCCGAGTCTATTCTACAAGCGTTAGAATTACCTTACCGTAAAATGAATTTATGCACAGGAGACATGGGTTTTGGCGCATGCAAAACCTATGATTTAGAAGTGTGGTTGCCTGCGCAAAATACTTATCGTGAGATCTCTTCATGTTCTAACATGCTGGATTTCCAAGCACGTAGAATGCAAGCTCGTTATCGTGCGAAAGGTGCTAAAAAACCGGATTTAGTGCATACTTTAAATGGTTCAGGCTTAGCTGTGGGTCGTACCTTAGTAGCGGTATTAGAAAACTATCAACAAGCTGATGGCTCAGTGGTAGTCCCTACAGTATTACGCCCATACATGAATGGTTTGGAAATCATTCCTGCGCAATAAGGTGATGGCATCCAATGTAATAGTATTTACAAGCACTTAGCAGGCTTAGGTAAGCCTGCTAGTTTGCTTGCCATCTTTGCCGGACCTTTTGGTAATAATCGCTGTAAATGACGGCTATTACCAACCTCAGGCCCAAATTCATTACTTAATGCTTTGACCAAAGCCCGGATCGCCGGACTGGTATCATATTCTTCATAAAACTGCCTAACAAAACGAATGATTTGCCAATGCGCATCATTAAGTTCAATGTCTTCTTGTTCTGCAATAATTGGCACGAGGGCTTCTTCCCATTGTAAATGATCTAATAAGTAGCCTTGCTCATCGGTTGCGATGATGTTGCCTTGTAATTGGTATGCCATTAATTCAGTGTCTCAGTTAAAAGTGAATATGTAAGTCGTCAGCTGCTATTGGTGGAAATTCATCAACCCAAGTTACCACTGTGTCGGCTATATTGTGTCCTTGGATGTGGGCTAGTGACGTATCATCTCCGCGAAGTACCAAGATATCTTCCACATCATACAACGGTAAACTTTTGAGCATCTTTCCTGTATTTTTGTTGTGAACTGCGTTCACATAATGCTCTGGTTGTAAGGACAACGCGGTGACACCTAACCCTTTAATATGAATTGTACAGGTATGACCGACATTTCCTGCTGCCGCTGCACACTCAAACATATCTAAAAATGCACGTGTATTATACGCATGTGCTTGATAACTAATAACGATATGTGCCATTACATTTGCTCCAACTGCTGTGAATGATGGATCAAGGCATAAAATTGAGTTAATCCATAATCGTTGACGATATCACTATGGTAATTAGGTATATGTCTTGCCGCAGAGCTAGGGCAATAGCCAATCTCAATCGGTTGTTGGGTTTGACTAGCTATATTTAAATGGCTTAGATAGGTTATGAGGCTATGATCGAGTGTATGCATTAACCCTTCAGCAAGAAAAAATATTTGTACAATCTGATGCTGTTGCTGCAGCTCTGTAATTTGAGTGATCAGCTGATCACTGGATAACACAGTCGGTGACGATGTGACTAATATTGTTAAGGCCATAAAAAAAGCTCATACCATGAGGAATGAGCTTTATTATACTGATTATTATTACAAATCATAATTTGCGTTAGTTCGATTAACTAACGCACGCTTTGCAAATTAATCGTCACTATTAAAGACACCTAAAAGGTGAAGTAGGGAAGTGAACAAGTTATATAGGTTTAAGTACATTGAAACCGTTGCTCGAATGTAGTTCGTTTCACCACCATGAATGATACGGCTAGTATCAAACAAGATTAAGCCAGACATAATAAAAATAATGGCAGAACTAATGGCCAATGAAACCGCCGGTACGGCAAAAAAGATGTTGGCAATTGCAGCAATAACCACCACTAATAAACCAACCATCAAAAAACCACCCATAAAACTAAAATCTTTTTTAGTGGTCAAAACATAACCAGATAAAGCAAAAAAGATAATCGCAGTTCCGCCCAGAGCTTGCATAATTAAACCTGGACCATTTGCCATGCCTGCATAATAAGTCAACATTGGACCTAACGCGCCGCCCAATAATCCAGTAAAGGCGAAGATCCAAAACAGACCTGATGCTGAATCTGCTTTTTTATTTACAACAAACAACATTACAAATGCACCTAGGGTCATACCTAGTGACATCATAGGGCTGATGCCTATGTACATTGCTGCTGCAGCACAAAATGCACTAAACACTAATGTCATTGATAACAGCATATATGTGTTACGTAACACCTTGTTGGTTTCTAGTACCGAGGCTTGAGCCGGTTGAGCATAAACGGTATCTCTGTTCATATTTCCCTCCAAAGGAATTAAAATATATGTAACTTGTAATATGACTATTGTTATAGCCAAAAGTTTAATTTTCAAGATCAAAATGCTAAATAAAGTTTAAAAAAAATAGAAATGTGTAATTAATAAGCAACAGAACATAAAAATGAAGTTTTTTTAAAAAAGGGGTTTACAAGCGAATGAAAGGTCTCTAGAATGCGCATCTCGTTACAGGGAACAACGCTTAACGGCATTGATTATCAGTAACGACAAACAATGTTTATTGTTTAAATAATGGATAGCTGGCAGAGCTCGGTTTAATGCACCTGACTTGAAATCAGACGTACGGTCAAACGTACCGGGGGTTCGAATCCCTCGCTATCCGCCATATTATAAGAAAACCCGCTTCGTTAAGCGGGTTTTTTTTTGCCTGTTATTTTTGTCTATTATTTTGGGCATGTTATAGATAAACATTTTTTGAAAATGTGACACAATCTATATATTACTCTCATTTATTCTATATATTACTCTCATTTATTATCGTAAGTTGCCGTTAACATTACACACCATATTCGTACATTCATTACTAATTTTTATAGTGGCGGCAAAACGACTTTATTTGGCTAATCGGTTAAAAATGTGTACATTTATAAGACTACATAGATTAAAATTAATATATGACTTATTCTTATCAAATAGCAGCTGCTTTATATGCGTGATTGATTACAGAAAATGTGGCGCAAGTCTTACGAAAACAATATTAAGGATAATTAAAATGGTTAAGATTCTACTAGTAGATGACCATGAGCTTGTGCGTTCAGGGATTCGTTTAATTCTAGAAAGAGTTGCAGGGTTTGTAGTAGTTGCTGAAGCAAAAAGTGGTGAGGATGCCATTCGTTATTGTCGTAAAGACGCACCTGATATCGTTTTGATGGATGTGAATATGCCTGGTATTGGTGGTTTAGAAGCGACCAAACAAATCGTGCGTATGTCTGAAAATACACGCGTTATTTGCCTATCAATGCATACCGAAAATCCAATTCCAGCAAAAGTCATGCAAATGGGCGCATTTGGATTTATTACTAAAGATGCTGAACCAGAAGAAATGATCCGTGCAGTACATAAAGTCGCTGCGGGTCAAAAATATGTTGCTCCTGATATTGCTCAACAAATCGCGATTGGTAAATTGGACTTTAACGATTCAAATCCGTTCGAGCAGTTATCTGATCGTGAATTAGAAATTACCTTAATGCTAGTCAAAGGGCAACGCGTCCCTGGCATCGCTAACTCGTTAAATATCAGTGCTAAAACCGTCAATACTTATTGGTACCGCATGTTTGAAAAGTTAGATATCAGCACGGATGTTGAATTAACCCACTTAGCACTTCGCTATAAGTTGATCACTTCCGATACGTTATAATATTTAATAATAATGCCACTGAATATAGAATTTGATTACCAACCGTTTTTAGAAAAACTGACACACCATCCTGGTGTTTATCGCATGTATAATAGCCAGGAAGATGTTATTTATGTAGGTAAAGCTAAAAATCTCAAGAAACGCGTGTCGAGCTATTTTAAAGCGAAACACGATAACTCTAAGACTCAAGCACTCGTGTCACAAATTGCAAGTATGGACGTGACTGTCGTTAGCAGTGAAACCGAAGCGTTTATTCTTGAAAACAATTTCATCAAGAAATATCGTCCACGCTATAATGTATTATTAAAAGACGATAAATCGTATCCCTTTATTTTTATCTCAGATCATAAACACCCTAAAATTTCTATGCATCGCGGACCACAAAAGCAAAAAGGCGAATACTTTGGGCCTTATCCTAGCATGTGGGCGGTGAAAGAGAGCTTACGCACGTTTCAGAAGATTTTTCCAATCCGTCAATGCGAAGATTCTTATTATCGCGCGCGAACTCGTCCGTGTTTACAATATCAAATGCAACGCTGCAGTGCGCCTTGTGTAGAAGGGCATATAACGGATGCAGAATATGATGAACAAGTATTGTTAGCTAAGCTCTTTTTAAAGGGAAAAGATCAACAAGTGATCGATACCTTAGTCAAACAAATGGAACAAGCTAGTATTGATTTACGCTTTGAACAAGCAGCAAAAGTGCGTGATCAAATCGGCGCCTTGCGCAAAGTGCAAGAACAACAATGGGTGAGTGGTGCACAAGAGGAAATGGATGTCTTTGGATTTGCGTATAAACATGGCGGAGCATGTGTTCAAGTTATGTTTGTGCGTGATGGTAAGTTACTGGGTGCAAAATCATTTTTTCCAAAGATCCCAACTATCTTAGGTATTGATGATGCATTACAGTCTTTTATATTGCAATTTTATTTGGCTGGGAATAAAACGATCCCAAAACAAATTGTTTTGCCCCAAGCATTACCTGAGCAAGATGCTGTAGCAGATGCGCTGAGTGAACATGCCAAGTATAAAGTTAAATTCTTTAGTGGTGCACGAGACAGTAAACGCCGTTATTTAGAGTTAGCAAATAAAAATGCAGACAATGCGCTGATTAGCCAACAAACTCAACAAAAATCGATGTTTGCTAGGTATAAAGATCTTGAATCTGTGATTGAGCGGGATGAACCAATACAACGAATGGAATGTTTTGATATTTCACACACCTCGGGTCAACAAACCGTCGCTTCATGTGTCGTGTTTAATCGTGATGGACCGTTAAAGTCTGATTATCGTCTATATAATATTGAAGGCATTACGGGTGGGGATGACTATGCTGCGATGGCACAAGTATTAGCGCGTAGGTACAAATACACGCAACAAGATGAAGATAAAATTCCTGATATCGTGTTTATTGATGGTGGTAAGGGTCAACTAGGCCAAGCAGAAGCCCATTTTGATAAATGGCCGTATACTAAAAAACCATTATTAATAGGGGTAGCCAAAGGCACAAGTCGTAAAGCGGGACTTGAAACATTAATCATGGCTGGCTCACACGACATTATTCCAATGAATCCTGACCAACCGGGCTTACATTTGATTCAACATATACGAGATGAATCCCACCGTTTTGCGATTGCAGGGCATCGTAATCGTCGCCAAAAGATAAAAACGACTTCTACCTTAGAATCTATTCCTGGGGTAGGGGGCAAACGACGTCAAGCACTATTAAAGTACATGGGCGGATTACAAGGTCTGAAAAAAGCGAGTCAAGATGAAATACAAAAAGTACCGGGAATTAGTGCTCAACTGGCTGAAATCATATATGATCACCTACATACCTAACCTTAATAAGTAGTATATGTATACTTTACCTAACCTTATCACCATGTTTCGCGTCGTCCTTATACCTGTTTTTGTCATTGTATATTTTCTTGATTGGCGCTGGGCACATGAAGCCGGTGCATTTATTTTTTGGTTGGCTGCTATTACCGATTGGTTTGATGGCTACTTGGCTCGAAAGTTAAAACAAAGCAGTGCCTTTGGCGCGTTTTTGGATCCTGTCGCAGATAAGTTAATTGTCGCTACCGCATTAATTATGATTACTCACACATATCAAACGTTGTGGATTACGATCCCTGCGATTATTTTATTATCACGTGAAGTATATGTGTCGTCATTACGCGAATGGATGGGGCAGATGGGCTTAAGTAGTAATGTAAAAGTGAGTTTCATCGGTAAATGTAAGACAACCGCTCAAATGCTTGCCTTAATTGGCTTACTTTCGGGGATGGAATACTTTTTAGACTTTCGAATTTTTTGGGTGAGTTTAGGATATATTTTACTGTACGCAGCCACTATTTTATCGTTGTGGTCAATGTGGGTCTATACTGCAGCAGCTGTACCTGCATTGAAAAGAGCTAAATAGCGCTGATTAAATGCGCGAATTGTGTAAATATAATGCATTCAATCATTATTTAGCATGAAACTTAAAAAAAAGTGCTTTTTACTGTTGACAGTTTTTATCTGGAAGGTACAATGCACGCACTTCTTCAGAGAGAGGCCATTTCTCTAAAGACAAAGCGGGAATAGCTCAGCTGGTAGAGCACAACCTTGCCAAGGTTGGGGTCGCGAGTTCGAATCTCGTTTCCCGCTCCAATTTCTCTACGAGAGATTGGGAATGTACATTCTGGCGGAATGGCAGAATGGCTATGCAGCGGATTGCAAATCCGTGGATCTCGGTTCGACTCCGGGTTCCGCCTCCACTACACTTACGCAATGTCGTAAGCACTCGTTGCCCGGGTGGTGAAATTGGTAGACACAAGGGATTTAAAATCCCTCGCTCGTAAGAGTGTGCCGGTTCAAGTCCGGCCCCGGGCACCATTATCTTTTCTTAGGTATTGGTACTTCAGGGCTTTCAGCCCAAATAAAAAAAACAGTCCTTTTGACATTATTAGCCGTATAATTGAATTTGTAATTTTAATTGTTTAAGGGTCAATATGACATTGTTTCGTTGGTTAGTCGCTATTGTTATCTGTCTGGCCGTTTTTGCGAGCCTAGGCTTGATTAAATATAATCAAGTTATGGCTGCTATTGCTTTTGGCGAATCATTTCCCGAGCCAAGTGAAACGGTACATGCACAAACACTTACTCCCTCCCAATGGCGCGCTACCTCGTTGTTGTCTGGAGAAACCGTTGCCCCACAATTAATTATGCTAACCAATCAACAAGCCGGTATTATTACCGCCGTTAATGGTGAGTCGGGTCAAAGCATCGCTAAAGGCACTGTGTTTATACAAATAGACATAAGCGAAGAGTTGGCTCAATTAGCCGCTATTACTGCGCAAATTACGCTAGCACAACTCGATGTAGATAGATTAGGCCGCTTAATTAAGGTTAATGCATCAAGTAAAGAGCAATACGATCGTGCTCAAGCTCAACTTAATGTCGTTAACGCTCAGGCTGATGCGCTCAAAGCTAATATAGCGAAAAAACAAGTAATGATACCTTTTACTGGGATCTTAGGCTTACATTCATTAGAAGTGGGGCAATATATTGACGCCAATACAGCGTTAGCCACACTGATAGGTAATCTTGATCCTATTTGGGTTGAAGTTGAAATACCTCAAGCGCTATCTGATCTTTCTGTCGGTATGTCCTTACCCATTTATTATCAAGACCGCCAAGTACAAGGTTCGATTGTTGCCAAATCACAGGTGCTTAATCCTGTCAATCGCTCGGTAAAAATACGAATGGCAATTACTAATCCTGATAAACAGCTAACTCCAGGCAGTTTTGTGCAAGTCGCTATTCCTTCTACATCTGAACAAACAGTGTATGCTGTAGCCGATACGGCTGTCAGATATTCACCCCTTGGCAGCTTTGTTTTTGTGCTAAAACTGGATGACAATAACCAATATAGAGCCGTTCGCCAAGAAGTGACGGTTTTAGCAAAGCAAGGTGCTCAAGTTATAATTAATGCTGATTTTGCTACTGACTCAATGATTGCAACCTTAGGGGCATTTAAGTTGCGTGAAGGAATGTGGGTTAAGGTAGCGGAGCAACAATAATGGCTGATATGGACAAAGAAATCAGGGCATTCAATAAACCGAGCTGGTTAGATGTGTTTTCTACCAAACCTGTAATAGCAATTGTATTAACACTCGCTATCGTGCTTATTGGTGTGCGTGCTGTAACCGATTTACCGATCCTCCAGTTTCCAAAATTAGACAGTGCTTCAATTGAAATTACCACACCTTATGTTGGTGCTTCTGCCGAAATTGTACAAGGCTTTGTAACTGATCCAATTGAAAAAGCCGCCGCTTCGGTCCCAGGCATAGATTATATTGATTCAGCGACAACACCGGGATTATCTCGAGTGACAGTATGGTTAAACCTCAACGTAGATAGTGCTAAAGCGTTGGCTGAATTATCAGCACGTTTAGACCAAATCCGCTTTGAATTACCTCAAGGCGCAGAAGATCCAGCTATTCAAGTGGTACGAGCGGATCGTCCGTTTGCCGTTTTTTACCTGACAGTCTTATTTGATGAAGAAAACGCTAAAATATCCCGCTCCGATGTGTCTGATTATTTATCGCGTCGAGTCGTGCCTAATCTGTCTACCATACCCGGTGTGCAACGAGTAAATCTTGAAGGGGGTAGGATCCCAGCAATGCGTATTTGGTTAGATAATACCAAGATGAACGCGTTGAATCTCTCTGCAGATGATGTTGCTACAGCGTTACGCGCCAATAACTTAGTTGCGACCATTGGTCGCAGCGAAAACGACATGCAACGGATAAGTTTGATGACTAACACGTCATTACAAACGGCCGCCGATTTTGAATCATTGATAGTGCGCAAAGTCGGAAATTCGGTTCTCAGGATCAGTGATTTCGCGCGAGTTGAACTTGGCGAAACGGAAGGGGAGACCAGTGCGCGCTTTAATAAGGATACAGTGTTGTACATTTCTGTATGGCCATTACCGGGTGCCAATGAAATTGATATTGGTGATCGCGTGTATGCAAAATTAGCGCAAATTAATCCGACGCTACCGCAGGGCATGACGATTACTGACGGTTACGATGGCACTATTTATATGCGCTCTGCGTTATTAGAGATTTTTATCACCTTGGCCGAGACTATTCTATTAGTGGGCTTAGTTGTCATTATTATGATGGGGTCTATTCGGACTGCACTCGTGCCCTTAATTACTATTCCTATATCGATATTAGGCGCGATTGCTGCGATGACATTGATGGGCTTTAGTTTAAATCTGCTTACTGTTCTTGCTGTCGTGTTATCAGTTGGATTAGTGGTTGATGATGCGATTGTTGTTGTTGAAAACGTCGCTCGCCATATGCGAAACGGGATGTCGAGAATAGATGCTGCGTTGATTAGTTCACGTCAATTATTCACCCCAATTTTGAGTATGACGATTACATTGGCTGCAGTATATGCACCGATTGGTCTGTTGACGGGGTTATCAGGGGCGTTATTTAAAGAGTTCGCATTTACCTTAGCGATAGCTGTACTAATTTCAGGGTTTGTAGCAATCACTTTATCACCGATAATGTCTGCGTACGCTAATGCGGAAGGTGGGCATGAAGGTAAATTCACCCTCAAGGTCAACGCTGTCTTTGTTAACTTACAAGCATTCTACGCACGGTTTTTACACCGTTCAGTAGTGTGGCGAAATCAAATTTTATTTGTCGCGGTATTTTTATCGCTACTCAGCGTCCCGTTTTACCTTTTTTCATTAAAAGAATTAGCCCCAACAGAAGACCAATCAGGCATGAATATTATTGTCGAGTCAGCGCCTGAAGCGTCACTAGCCTATAGCATGCGAAACATGGATGGCGTGGTGGATACGATGAGCCAATTAGAAGGCAGTAAATTCATCTGGCAAATCGTCAATCCTGGTGCGACATTTGGGGGCATAGATTTTGTGTCACCAGAAGAGCGAGACCAAAGTGTACAAGATTTATATTGGCAAGCATTTGCAATGCTCTCTAGTGTACCTGGAGTTAAAGCGTTTCCCATCTTGGAGTCTCCGTTACCTACAGCTGGTAATTTTGATGTGGAAATGGTAGTAATGAGTACCGACCCATATCTTGATATGCAACGTTATGCGCAACTTATGTTGCAACAAATCAATCAATCAGGGAAATTCTTGTTTGCCGATACCGATTTAAAAATTGATTTACCGCAAGTTCGATTTCTTTTAGATCGAGATAAAATAGCCGATCTTGGGATGGACTTACAATCAGTGACGTCGCAGTTAAATATTCTTCTATCTGGAAATTACATCAATCGTTTTGATCAATTAGGCAAAGCATATAGAGTCATTCCTATGCTAGAACAAAGCGGCCGTTTAACGCCTGACGATATATTATCATTACAAATACGCACACCTGCTGGTGATTTAATTTTAGTGAGAAGTATTGCACAACTGAGTACTGAAGTAGGTCCTCGCGTTTTGTCAAAATTTCAGCAAAAAAATGCGTTTCGTTTATTTGGCGGTGTCATTCCTGGAACGACCAAAGAACAAGCGTTACAAGTTATGGAGCAAGCAGCCAATGACATTTTACCAATGGATTACACCACGGATTATGCGGGCGAATCACGCGAAATCAGACGTGAAGGCAATTCGTTAGAAGGGGTATTATTAGTTGCCCTGATCTTTGTGTATTTGTTACTTGCGGTGCAGTTTAATTCGTTTCGTGACCCGTTGGTTGTGTTACTCGGTTCTGTGCCATTGGCATTGTCTGGTGCATTGATGTTTGCGTTTTTGGACTTCACGACGATTAATATCTATTCTCAAGTGGGTTTTATCACTTTAGTCGGCTTGGTTGCTAAAAATGGTATTTTAATTGTCGAATTTGCTAATCAAATGCAAAAAGAAGGATTATCAAAATTAGCGGCAATCGAACAAGCTGCACAAACGCGCTTACGCCCGGTGTTAATGACGACCGCAGCAACCGTATTAGGGCATTTTCCATTAGTATTAGTCACCGGTGCTGGGGCTGAAGCGAGAAATAGTATTGGTATTATTCTGGTGGCAGGTATGATTTTAGGGACATTGTTCACATTAGTGGTATTACCAAATGTGTATTTGGTGTTGGCATCAAATCATCAACCTCAAACACGCGATAATAAAAGTGTTGTCAATGTCTGAAACGTTGTGGCTTGAGTTTATTACTATCGCAGGCGTGCATTTAATTGCGGTGGCGAGTCCTGGTCCTGATTTTGCTATTGTGTTGAAGCAAGTCATTAACCAAGGACGTCGAGCCGCCATATTTAGTAGTGTTGGCATTGGTTTGGGGATCATGTTACATGTTATGTATTCTATATTAGGCTTGAGTTTACTGATTAAAAACACCCCTATGTTGTACAACATTATGCTGTATGCCGCTGCTGGGTATTTATTTTATATCGGTGTGTTAGCGCTGCGTAGTCAACCCTCTGAATCTGCCGTTATTGCACCAAATGATAATGGTTTGGCTTCTCGTTCGGGTAGCAAAGGTGAGCAAAGCATTTGGCAAGCGTTTCGACTTGGCTTTGTGACTAACGGACTTAATCCTAAAGCGACGTTGTTCTTTTTATCCTTATTTAGCGTCGTTGTTGCTCCAACAACAAATGATGCTGTGCGCTGGGGTTATGGCGTATATCTAGCCGTTGCAACGGGGTTATGGTTTGTGACATTAAGTATATTGCTGTCAAATTCCCATATAGATCAATATTTACAGCGATATAGACACGTTATTGATAGATTGATGGGCGTGGTATTGATAGTATTAGCATTCAGTTTAGTTTTGTTTTAATTTGTATAAAGAGTCTTATGTCCTCACCTAATACCCCAATAGAAGCTGCTTTAAGTGGTCAGTATGTATTTAATATTAAAGCGCTATTACGTTATTCCCATGACAAAACCAAAACGCAAATATTCCCATTTATCGGTGCAATGATGCTGGCGTTTGCGGCTGTCGTTGTTTTTTCGATGATATTATTGTCAGCTTTTGGGATTGCTAATCCGCTTGAAATAGAGCGTGCGACAGCACTGCAATTAGAAATGTTACTGATGTTTTTTATGGCACCTATCATTACCGCTTTTTTAGTGATGGGGATCCGCTCTGCGGTAGCAAAACCGATTAAACCGTTAGATATGTTGGCATATTTTCCTCGTATCTTTTTACTCGGTATGGTGTCTATTTTCATTTCATTGTGGATCAGCGTTGGTTTTCAACTCTTTATTATTCCAGGCCTATATTTATGGGTTGTGACCTCATTAGTGTTACCATTGATGGTTGATAAAGGGGCTTCACCTTTTCAGGCCATTAAACTATCATTTAAATTGACGAATAAATACTTAAGTTCTTTTGTGTTCATTCACGGCATTATTTTGTTGTTAATTATCATATCAGCTTTAACGTATGGACTATTATTTTTCTATACAGTTCCTTTTATGTTGACGTTGAAAGGTAAGATTTACGCAGACTTAGTAGGATACCAAATTGAAAACGATATCATCGAAACACAAGAATCAAGAAAAGACGACACCACTTTCGATGCTTAGAACCATTGTATATGTGGGCTTTGGCTGTGTGATAGCATGGGCGGTCATCTACCCATTTTGGACTTCATCGAAAGCATTGGTGAGTCCTGACTCCTCATCTAGCACTGCCGCATTTTTTGATTTTTTTACAATGCCTCATGGTGAAGCATCGGATGATATTCTCACCGCAGGGATTGATCCATTTGCACCTGAGTTTACGGACGATTATCCGGTTCCTGATTTTGCTAGTTTTACTGATGTGAAAGAAAAAAAAACAGCATACTTCGATTTTATTCGACATTTTGCTGAACAAAATAATGCAATTTTATTACAAAAACGCGCATTTATTTTATCCCTTGAAACTCAGTCAGCGGAATTAGATCAACCAGACTTACCTTTTGCAGACTTTGTAAATGAATATCTTGGGAAGTCCGATCGAGAAAAAGTCTCATTTTTAATTAATGAATACCGAGTCAAAGAAATCAATACTCATGATGTCATAGCACGCTTATTACTTCGCGTACACACAGTTCCTGTTGAATTAATTCAAGTGCAAACAGCCAACGAATCTGGCTGGGGAACATCCCGTTTTGCCACACAAGGCTATAATTATTTTGGTTTGTGGTGTTATCGTAAAGGCTGTGGCTTTGTGCCGAGCCGCCGAAATGACGATGCATCTCATGAGGTGGCTAAGTTTAACTCTCCTGGTGAGGGCATGTATCAATATATCCGTAATTTAAATCGCAATCGAGCGTATCGTGAATTACGTAATACACGTGCTGAATTGTTTGATGATCCTAGCATGAGTCAAGATTCATATGAACGGGCGATGGCATTGACACATACTTTAGGTGCTTATTCGGAGCGTGGTGACGAATACATCGATGAGTTACAAGCGATGTTACGCGTGAATAAACCTTTTTTAAATGATATAAAAAATAGAGATAAATAGTGAAATTACCAACATTGATACTGGGCATCACGTTAAGCATATCAAGCCATGTTAAAGCACAAGATAATGCAATACTATCCACTGTAACTTCGACTGCGCCATCGACACAATTATTAGAAGTTGCATATAAAACCTTTTACAGCCATACGCGCAAGCTATCTGGTGATGATATTACTGCATTACGGTTTGCTTTTGGCTTTACCAATATTCATGCCGAAGGTTCATTATGCCATATCGATAATGCGTATATTCATACCCAAAAAGTGGATATTCCATTGATCGTGTCTGCTGAACAACGCTTTAGTATTCCGTCTGAAAAAGCGCTACGCTTAGCTGATGCAAAAATCATGTTAGCAATCCGTGAGCAGACTAACCATTGTGATATTAATGTGCAAATTGAAACGTTGCCGGAATACCTTAAAGAACAATATACTCAAGCGGACATGAGTTTTATTTTAAATCAATATATGGCGTTTTTTGATGAGATGGGCGGTTTTATGTCATTTTTGATGCCGCAAGTGAGTGGGCTGCAGTTGCGTTTTGAAGATGATAATCTCAATGCGGATCTAGGTAATCAACTTACCATTGTTCAAGGTATTTTACGTTTGTCTAAAGCCCAAATTGGGGCGTTAAAAGATATTACCTTGCCGCTTGCACCTTTGCGTATCACGGCACTGACAGAGTCCAAATAACGGCTCATACTAATTGGTTCCGTGCCTTGCTCAACTGTACTGATATGAATAGCGCCTATACACTTAAGGGCTATTCACTTCACATCTAAATAATTAAGTTGATATAAGATTTGTTTTTCTAAACGATCGACTGCTTCTTGACCTGCAGCATATAATTCCTTGGCTTTTTCGAACTCCAGTAAGCCAATATCACGCAGATGAGGCTCGATTAAAATATCAGGGGGATCGCCAGCTAGTCTGGAACGTGTTACTCGTGCTTGCATGATATCCAGACTATTACTCATGACACTCATAATACCTGGTGGAGTAGGGCCATTGTCTTTAGGCTCAGGAGAAAACCAACTGCGGATAAATCCTTGAGTTTTCGCTAATGTTTCATCGGTCTTTTGTTGCGCTCGAACATGTGCTTGAGTATTTCTATCGAGCATTTCAGGTCTAAAATCAGCACTTAAATTTACGGCAATGACAAAGTCAGCACCTAAGCGACGACATAAATTCACTGGAACCGGATTAACGACGGCACCATCAACGAGCCAACGACCATTAAATTTTACGGGTGGAAATAAAGCGGGGATTGCGCAAGATGCACGAACGGCTTCTACGACTTCACCTTCCTTAAAGACCACTTCTCTTCCAGAATATAAATCGGTTGCGGTCAATGCAAAAGGTTTTTGCATTTCACTAAAGTTAGCAGCTGAAAATTCATCCGCAAGTAATTTAAAAACTTGTTCGCCACTGGCTAACCCCCCGCGACTTATCCCAACGCCTAGCAAACGTAAGACTTGCCAATCACTCAACTCAAACGCCCATTCTTTTAATTTATTAAGATTGCCAGAGGCATAGGCAGCACCGACATAGGCACCAATTGAACAGCCTGTAACAACATCTATTTTTATACCAAGGGCTTCTAATGAATCAATAATCCCAAGATGGGTCCATCCTCTTGCTGCGCCGGCACCCAGTGCTAATCCAATCTTCATAGTGACCTTATTTATTTTATTTCAAGGATCTCAATTGTAGTGTTTTCTACATTGTTGGTTGTTGTATTGTCTAGTTCAATAATAGCTGAATTAAATAATTGTGGCTCGTCAAAACCAATATCACCATCAATGACAGGCTCACCTGTCGTAGTGATCCCTGTGAAATCATATAATGAATCATCAGCTAAATGTGACGGTACAACCTGTTGTAGTGATTTTGCCATTGACGCAATACGTGTAGGAAAACGTTTGTGCCAATCTTGTAACATGAGTTTAATTTGTTTACGTTGTAGGTTTTCTTGTGAGCCACACAAATTACAGGGAATGATTGGATATCCTTTCGATTCACTGTATTGCGCAATATCTGCTTCAGCACAAAAGGCTAAAGGACGAATGACAATCTGCTCGCCATTGTCAGACACCAATTTAGGTGGCATTGATTTTAGTTGACCACCATGAAACATATTCAAGAATAACGTTTCAAGCATGTCATCACGGTGATGACCTAGTGCGATCTTGGTAGCGTTATATTTTTTTGCTGTTTTATATAAAATAGCGCGACGTAAGCGTGAGCATAAAGCGCACGTGGTTTTACCTTCAGGGGTTTTTTCTTTTACAATACTGTAAGTATCTTCATTTACGATGTAATGTTCGATGCCTAATTCGGTCAAATATTCAGGCAGTATATGCGCGGGAAAACCAGGTTGTTTTTGATCCAAGTTTACTGCAAATACTTCAAACGATATTGGCGCAACTTGCTGTAAATAAAGTAAATTATCTAACATCGTATAAGAATCTTTACCACCTGACAAACAGACCATTACGCGATCACCATCTTCAATCATGGCATATTGAGTAATCGCTTGGGCGGTGAGTTTGCGAAGTTTGTTTTGCAGTTTTGTAATTACCATAAGTGCGCCTAGTATTGTCTAAGCCGTAATTATAAACTGATTAATGCCTGGGTGAAATAAAACCATCTGGTTTGATGGTTAATACATCACAATTGATATTATTCATAATATGCTCTGCAGTATTGCCCAAATTATGATTGGTAAATCCTGTCTGACTGCTACTACCGATAATCAATAGATCAGCATGAATATTATTGGCGACGGATGAAATCACCTGTTCTGGTAACCCTTCTTGGGCATACAAATTGTCACCACGGATATGATGGCGTAAACCGAACATATATAAGGATTCTTTATGGTGATTTTGAATCGCACTATTAAGTGCGTTAAAGGTGAAGCTAGGACTGGATTTTGCTATTGGTAGCGGGATCCGCGGATAAGCATTGACCAAATGTAAATTACTCGAAAATAAACGAGCAAAATCCTCAGCGGTTGAGGTTAATTTTTCGTTTAAATCATTGTGATTACGGTCTTCATCTCCGGTATTCACCGCAGCTAATATTTCAGCATACGATGGCCATTCATTATGTTTAACGAGTAAAACAGGAATTGGAGATTTACGCATTAAATGCCAATCAATTGGCATAAATATATGACTCGTGACAGTATCATGTTGCTTGGTAGACTTGATAATAATATCAGCCTGCTCTTCAGCTGCGGTTTCAACAATACTATCATACTCACGCTTATTCCAATTAATGGCAGTCAGCGTCCGATGTGGTAACTCATAAGATTCGATCAAATCTGATAAGGCTTGATATTGATCGGCTATATATTCAGCCCTAAACTCTTCTCGTTCTTGCGGAGACAACATCGTTGTTAAGTCATAAGTGGGATGGTATACGGTCATTAAGACCATCAGTTTAGCGCCCGTTTTATTGACTAAATCAATACCACGTCGTAAAGCGGGTTGCTCAATCTGTGAGGGGGCTATCACCACTAATACAGAGTTTATATCTATCATAATTTCAATCCGAGCTAATATACGCTTGAACTATAAAATGTCAGTTAGATTTATACTACTGTTAAACCAGTTTCAGTTGATTAAGATCATATTTATGACGTACAAAACTACGCCATTTTGATTAATAGATCGTTATGTAAGCCTTGTGAACGATTATAGATGGTTTCGTAATCAATGATTTCAATTAGCTTACCGTCAACTCTGATCAAGTTCTCTTTTTGAAAACGAGTCAATAAACGGGAAATCGTTTCTACGGTTAACCCTAAATAATTACCAATTTCATTGCGGGTCATCGATAAGTTAAATTGTTTGTCGGAAAAGCCACGTTCAGAGAAACGCTGCGACAGCTGAGCTAAAAAATACAGTAGACGTTCTTCCGCTTTACGTTTATTAAGCAACATCATCAATTTTTGACCTTGTTTGATATCTTCACTCATACAGTTCATGATTTGCTTACGTAACTTAGGGAAGCGCTCAGCCATTTGTTCTAGTGTTGTGTAGGGGACTTCACATACCATCGAGGTTTCTAGGGCTGTTGCACTAGACTGGTGATGCTGTGTACTCAGCGCATCAAAGCCGATGAGGTCGCCTGGCAAGTGAAACCCAACAATCTGCTCTTGGCCATCACTCGTCGTAATATACGACTTAAATGAACCGCTACGAACCGCATAGAGGGATTTAAATTTACTTTGCGCTTCGACGAGTAAATCATGTTTATGTAACGGTTTTTTTCGTTCAATGATTTCGTCTAGTGTTTTTAGTTCGTTTTCGTCAAGACTAACGGGTAAGCATAAATGTGAAAAACTGCATGATTGGCAGTGTATCGAAAAGTCCATTTTATTCATAATGTTGTGCACGCCATTAAAATTAAGAAAGGGTTTTAATTTTTATTATTATTATCATTCCATTCTAGTGTATTAACGTCATAGTTAGCAATGTGATCGCCGAAATAATTACTATTACAGAAATTAATTTTCGCGCTAATGGTTGCGTAAATAGCTCATGTAAATATTGTCCACTCATACTGGTTGCAAACACGGCTGGCAATGTACCTAAACCAAAACAAAGCATGACTAAAGCACCATTTGTTGCGGTGCCTGAGCCCATCGCCCACGCTAAAGTAGAATAGACCAGACCACACGGCAACCATCCCCAAATCATGCCATAAGGTACTGCTTTCATTGCATTATTTAAAGGTAAAAAACGAGCGGATAGGGGTTTAATTAATGAGAAAAAACGTCCACCTATGCGTTCTAACCACGTTAACGATTGCGTAAAACCACCAATATAAAACCCTAATAACAGGAGTAAAACACTGGAGAAAATAAGTAAGATTTTTGGGCTGATAAAGGTATGTTGCGTTAACATATCACCAGAATATCCGACAGCAGCGCCTGCTATCGAATAACTAAAAATGCGACCAAAGTTGTAGGCAGCTAAGAGTTGATAACGGCCAACAGTCGGTGTTGCACTAAAAAGTAAGCTACTCGCAATCCCACCACACATACCAACACAATGTACACCGCCGGCTAGACCTATGAGTAATGCAGTTATATAAATTGAATCCATATCGAGCAACGACTAGTGGCTATCCGGCTTTTGGTCAGCCGAAGTGGTATCAGGTGCTGTAGGGGACGTTGTTGATGGGGAGGGGGATTTAGGTTCTGCTGCGGCTTGGGGAGCGGGTTTAACAATATCTGCCACGTCATCGTCAAATAAAATCGCGGATCCTTGTCTTTCTAGATCATCAAACTGATTTGCTTTTACCGCCCAAAAAAACACGAGCAGTGCAATAGCGACGATAATAATCGCGATAGGTATTAAGACATATATGACATTCATTTAGGCAAATCCGATTGCTGAAACGACAAAAGTCGAGATGAGTTATAAACAACAATAATAGAACTAATTGACATACCCAAGGCAGCCATCCAAGGTGTGAGTATACCAGTTATAGCAAAAGGTAGCACCACAAGGTTATAACCAATCGCCCACATGAAGTTTTGAATGATGGTACGTTTGCAAGCTGTAGCTATAGCTAATAATTGGGTGAGGGGAGCTAAGCTGGGTTGTAAAAAAATCACATCAGAGGCACTTTTTGCTAAATCAGAGGCGTTGCCCACACTAATCGACACATTTGCTTGAGCGAGTACCGGGGAATCGTTAATGCCATCGCCTAACATTAATACATGCTCACCTAAACCTTGACGTTCGCGAACATAAGCAAGCTTTTGTGCAGGAGTACAATGGGCTTTGATATGCTGGATCGGCAGCTGCTTGGCAATGGTTTCTACATTGATCTGTGCATCACCGCTTAGTATTGTTTGTTGGTATTGCGCAAGGCGTATTAATGTTGCTTGAGTATCGGGTTTAAGTGAATCATTTAACCAGATCCCGCCTAATAACTGTGTATCAGATTCAATATAGATAGTCGCGTCAGCTAGAACCGTGTACTGCGCGATTGCCGCTTGATGACGCATAAATTGGCGTGTGCCACAACGAATAAGCATGCCATCAATTGTCCCTTCGACACCCAAATTAAGATATTGCTTAGGTGTGCTAACGTGTGTGGTTTCAATCTGTGAAAATGCTTGGGCAATAGGATGTTCTGAAAAGGCCTCAATACTTGCAACATAAGACAATAATCTATCAGATGTGATATCAGTGATTGATTCGGTACGAACGATTGAAAACTTTCCCTGCGTCAGCGTGCCCGTTTTATCGAAAACGAGATGATCAATATGGGTCAAGGCTTCCAGTACGTTTGCTTGTTTGATTAGTACACCGTCTTGTTGTAACCGCGCCATAGCAGAGGTTAATGCTGAGGGTGTAGCCAGACCTAAAGCACAAGGACAGGTAGCAATGAGTATTGATACCGTGATCCAAAATGCATCCTCATTGCCCAATGTATGCCATACGGCAAAAGTAATACTTGCGATTAATAATACTGCAACGACGAAATATTGCGATAATTTATCGGCCATTTGCGCGATAGCCGGTTTTTGTGCCATTGCATCCGTTTGCAGACGCAAGATTTGATTGACTAAGGCATATTTTAATTCGGCTCTGACCCTAATTATTATACTGTTATGTTGATTGATTGTGCCGCCAAAGACACTCTGACCGATACCTTTGGTCACCGGTTCAAATTCGCCGGTTAGCATTGATTCATTAATATGCGTGTTGCCTTCGATTATTTCTCCATCAATCGGTATGGTCTCGCCGGCTTTGACTAATACAATCTGACCTGGGGTTAATGACTTTGCAGTGACAATCGTTTGTTCATGGGTCTGTGGGGCTAGGACTGTTGCACTTACCGGTACGTATTTCATTGTGTTTGAAGCGATTTCAGTCGCTTTATAGCGTGCTCGATGTTCCAGAAAACGACTGGTCAGCAAAAAGAAAATAAACATGCATATCGATTCAAAATAGACTTCACCAGTATGCAGGTAGGTCGCTTTTATTCCTGCAATATAGGTTCCCATAATCGCTAAGGTAACTGGTACGTCCATGTTTAAGACGCGTTGCGACAATGCTTTTATTGCCCCAAGATAAAATGTTGAACCTGCATAAAACACAACAGGAGTAGTTAATACCAAACTGATCCACTGAAAATACTCGCGCATAACAGCGTCGATATTACCGAGCCAATCAAAATAAAATCCCATTGATAACATCATGACTTGCATGGTCATGATCCCTGCGAGTCCTAGTTGCTTGATGAAGCGTTTATGTTCGGTTTGATAGGTTAGTTCATGTTGTTCTGGAGAAAATGGTTGAGCATCGTAGCCAATACCAGATAAGCCACTTAGGATAGTGGATAGGGAAGTCATCGTAGGATCCCATTTGATTGACGCACGAGCAGCCCCAACATTCACTGTATTTTGTATGATCCCCGGCTGCTTAACTAAGTGACGTTCAATGAGCCAGCCACAGGCGGCACAAGTGATGCCTTCGAGGGTTAATTGCACTTCTTTTAGATTGCCTTGGTCGAGGACAAAATCTTGTTGTAGTTCAGGGGCATCGTAGACACTGAGTTTCGCTAATAATTCCGCTTGTTCTGAAGCGGATGGTGCACGTTGGGCTTTTTCTGTGCGAAATTGATAGTAGTCGGTTAACTGATTGTCAACAATGGACTGAGCGACCGCAGCGCAGCCTGGACAGCACATAACTTGAGGTTGGTCAAACACACGCACAACAAATGAATGATCATCTGATGCCGCTAAACCACAATGGAAACAAGTATAGTCCATGAGTAAATTAGACCTTTACCTTATTCGGGCTCAAAGGAAATAGTGTCAGAGTAGGGTAAATGCATCGTTTTTTGAATTTTCCATTGTTCATCTAAAGGGGTCAAAGAGATTTTCCATTTTCCGATAATATCGGTGCTGTGACTTCCACGATAAACGCCAGCAGCGTCCCGTGTCAATAACAGTTCAAAGTCACGCGCAGCAATAGTCACATGATAAAAGTTTAATCGCAGAGCTTGACCCTGTTTAGGTGCACCTGAATTAAAGGTTAATGCTACGCTGTTACCATTAATGTTGAGAGAAGTAGTAATATTTAACGTTTGTGCTAGCTCTATTTTGTCTAGACGGGTATTGATGACGCGGCCTTCTTTATAATACTCATCCACTACCAGATCATTATCTGTCGTGACAGCTAACTTGGCGTAATTAAGTGAAAAAATCATTGATGATAAAGGAACCAAAATTAAAAACCATGGCCAAAATTGTTTGTACCAAGGCGTGTTTGCATCGGTAGGTGAGTCTGATGGGTGCATGGCTACTCCAAGTGAAGGGGGCATTGTAAAATTGTAAGATTAAAATAAAAAGCCCCGTTAAAACGAGGCTTCTAGCATACCATAAACCGTTTATTTATTAGATAAACTATATATATATGAAGCAACTACATGGATCTTATCATCACCTAGTGTTTTACTAAATGCTGGCATCACACCATTGCGACCGTAAGTGAGGGTTTCTGTAACACTTCGTTTACTGCCACCATATAACCACACGTTATCAGTCAAGTTAGGCGCACCCATCATTTGGTTGCCTTTCCCGTCCATACCATGACATGCAGCACATGCCATAAAACGTGTTTTACCTTTAGCAGCTAACTCTTGATCAACTTGGCGACCAGATAAGCTTAATGTGTATTCTACCACTTCAGCAATACCATCTTCACCAAACGCACCTAACCAAGCTGGCATCATCGCATTGCGACCACCTTGTAGCGTTTTGACGATAGTTGCACCTGAACCACCGTATAACCAATCATCATCTGTTAGGTTCGGAAAGCCGCCGTTTTGTCCACGCGCATCTGAACCATGACACTGTGCACAGTTTTGTAGGAATAAACGTTGACCGACTTTTAGCGCTTCAGCATGTTGTGGGTCAGTTGCTAAAGTTTCGACATCGATTTTTGCATATGCAGCAAAGATAGGGTCAAATTTTTCATTGGCAAACTTGATTTCACGGTCGTACTGGATTAAAGCACCAGATTCAATCGATGCTTGTAGTTTTTGCTCAGACTCTGCCAAAGTAAGAATACCTTGGTTTGAGCTCTCCCAGCCGAGTAATCCTTTATAAGCACCAAGGCCAGGGTATAGGGCTAAATACGCTAAGCCCCACACGATGGTCATATAAAACATAATCGTCCACCAACGAGGTAGCTGATTATTGATTTCAACAATCCCATCGAACTCATGGCCCATTGACTCGCCTTCTTTAACACCCGTTTTGTTTGCTAGTGTCCAGCGAAGTAAGAAGTAACAGCCGGCGATTGAGCCAAGCGTAATTACCGATATCCATATTGTCCAAAACGTGGTCATGTTCAAGACTCCTGTTTATTTTTAATAATCTTTTTTTCTTCATCATCAAACACTAAGTTTGCATCCTCATCGAAGCGTGCTTTATTACGGCTTGAAAAAGCCCAATAAAGTACACCAATGAAGGCGATGAAAACGATAACAGTAAATATACTGCCGATAATTGCCTGATTCATTATTTTAAATGCGTCCCAAGTGATTGAAGGTAAGCGATCAGTGCTTGCATCTCTGTTTTACCTTGCACGGCAGCTTTCGCACCGGCAATATCTTCATCAGAATAAGGCACACCAAAATCACGGAATAATGACAATTTTTTCTCAATTAATTCACCGTCAAGGGTGTTTTCAGCTAACCAAGGATAACCTGGCATATTAGATTCTGGCACAACATTACGCGGGTTTAGTAAGTGCACACGATGCCATTCATCAGAGTAACGATTACCCACTCTTGCTAAATCTGGACCAGTACGCTTAGAACCCCATAAAAATGGACGCTCCCATACCGATTCACCTGCAACAGAGTAGTGACCGTAACGTTCTGTTTCTGCACGGAATGGACGGATCATTTGTGAATGACAACCAACACAACCTTCACGAATATAAATATCACGACCTTCCATTTGCAGCGCAGTATATGGTGTTAAACCTTTTACTGGCTCCATGGTTTGTTGTTGATACATTAACGGAGTAATTTGTGCCATAGCACCTAAGGCGATAGCAAACAAAATGAGAACCGTTAATAAACCAACGTTTTTTTCAATAAACTCATGTGGATTTTTCATGCTCAACTCCTATGCTGTTGCTACAGTGGCATCTGAGACTGCTTCAGTCTTAGGTGCACGAATCGTTTTGTAGCAGTTATAAGCCATAATTAGCATACCAACAACAACGAAGGCACCACCAATTGCACGAAGAACATAAAATGGTTTAGATGCTTCTAATGATTCAACAAAGCTGTATGTTAAGGTACCATCAGCATTAACCGCACGCCACATTAGACCTTGTAAAACACCAGACATCCACATTGCAACGATATACAGTACAACACCAATCGTTGCTAACCAGAAATGAACATTAATTAATGATGTGCTGTACATTTTTGGTTGGCCAAATAAGATTGGCACTAAGTGATAGACAGAACCGATAGTAACCATCGCAACCCAACCTAATGCACCAGAGTGAACATGACCGATAGTCCAATCCGTATAATGGGATAGGGCGTTTACGGTTTTAATTGCCATCATTGGACCTTCAAAAGTAGACATACCATAGAAAGACAATGAGACGATTAAGAAACGTAAAATAGGATCAGTACGAAGCTTATGCCATGCACCTGAAAGCGTCATTATACCGTTAATCATACCACCCCAAGATGGGACAAATAAGATAATGGACATCACCATACCCAATGATTGAGTCCAATCAGGCAATGCAGTGTAGTGGAGGTGGTGTGGACCAGCCCAAATATACAATGATATTAATGCCCAAAAATGCACGATAGACAAACGATAAGAATAAACTGGACGACCCGCTTGTTTTGGTACGAAGTAATACATCATACCTAAGAAACCCGCAGTCAAGAAGAAACCTACTGCATTGTGACCATACCACCACTGCATCATGGCATCAACCGCGCCAGCATACAATGAATAGGACTTGGTAAACGACACTGGAATAACCATTGAATTACCAATGTGAAGTACCGCAACAGTCAGCATAAATGCACCCAAGAACCAATTGGCAACATAAATATGTGACGTCTTACGAATAATTAAGGTACCGAAAAAGTTAATGATGTAGGCGACCCAAACTAATGTGATCAAAATATCGATAGGCCATTCTAGCTCTGCGTACTCTTTAGAAGAGGTAAGCCCTAACGGTAAAGTAATTACAGCAGAAACAATCACTGCTTGCCAGCCCCAAAAGGTGAATGCCGCTAATTTATCCGAGAATAAACGTACCTGGCTCGTTCGCTGCACAATATAGTATGAGCAAGCAAATAAAGCACAGCCACCAAATGCAAAAATCACAGCATTGGTATGTAAAGGGCGTAAACGTGAATAGGTTAAGTATGGAATATCAAAATTAAGTGCTGGTGCAAATAATTGGGTTGCAATTAGCAAACCAAGAGACATTCCTATAATACCCCAGATTACGGTCATCACCGTAAATTGCCTAACGACTTTATAGTTGTAGTTAGGTTGAACTTGAGTAGTCTCGCTCATCGGGTCGTTCTTCCATTGTTAAAGTAAAATTGTTACCGTTTTCCGCTATTTATAAAGATAAAATACACATCATAATTATATATTTTTATCACAATATATGGCAAGAATGTGAGGATGATATAGTGTTTAAAAAGAAAATGGTAGACTAAGACGCATATGCTTGATCAAGGTCAATTCATTTAACTAAATTATAACAAGATAGAGGGTTTTTAATAACATAATGAGCAATACTAATTTACATAAAGCACTATCATTAATCATTTTTGTTGGTTTATTGATGTTTCTCTATCAACATAACGTCGGTTCACAACACGATAATTCGAACTCGTGTGAAGTATATGCTCAAAAATGCACCATAGACCTTGAACAAGGTCAATTAATCATTGATTTTCCTCAGCAAATAGTCGTAGAAGAGCTGTTAAACGTCCAATTTACTTTACCGCAAGGTTTAGAAATTGAGCAAGTGGTGATTGAAGGCGTTAATATGTACATGGGAAAATTACCCGTATATTTTGAATCACTTAGTTCTGAATCATCAACACAACAAACCGGTGAGTTCTTTTTGGGGAGTTGTCATTTGAGCAATATGCAATGGCAAATGTTGATTAGCGTGCGCACTGTTAACAGCGACAGCGAGATTAACAGCGACAGCGAGCAATTACAGAGTAAACTAATCACTGCTCGCGTGCTTTTTTCAACACAACAACTCTTATAGGTAAACCCAAAAAGCAATAGGCTGTATATTTATAGTTGTGTTTGTAAGTATATTTCCAATCCCATAGATTTGATTAATCCAAGCTGTTGTTCTAACCAATGTGCATGATCCATTTCAGTATCATCTAATAACACCAATAACATATCTCTAGTCACATAATCACGTTCTTTTTCACACAGCGCAATAGTTACGCGTAACTGCTCGGCGACTTCATATTCAACCCTTAGATCACTGGCTAACATGTCAGGAACATTATGACCTAATTGGTATCCGCTACGGGTGACCATGTCCGGCTGACCTTCTAAAAACAGCATGCGTTGGATCAATTTAGTGGCATGACCTTTTTCATCATCAAACTCATGATTAATACGTTCAAACAACTTCATATAACCCCAATCTTCATACATTTGTGCATGTATAAAGTATTGATCCATCGCCGCTAGTTCATAGCTAAGTAAGTGATTTAACGCAGCGTTAATGACCGGTTTACCTTGCATAATGTGCTCCTTAAAGTTGCGCTTGTAGGTAACGGGGTAATCCCATATCTACAATTTGCTGTTGTTGAGTCAATAAAAAATCAAGATAATCTTCTTCATCTACTAATTGTTTGGTGAGCAGATCTCGGGAAACAAAATCTTGTTCTGTTTCTAATATGGCGATACTGTCAGATAATAAGGCAATGTGCTGGGTTTGAAATTTAACATCACAGGCAAGCATTTCTTCAGGATCTTCTCCAATGAATAACTTACCTAGTGCTTGTAGATTAGGTAAGCCTTCTAGAAATAACACGCGCTCTATAAGTGCATCGGCTTGTTTCATGTCTTTGATTGATTTTTTATATTCTGCTGTATTTAACGCTTCGTAGCCCCAGTTTTTAAACATGCGAGCATGTAAAAAATACTGATTAATGGATGTTAGCTCTGAGGTTAACACCGCATTGAGTTGTGCAATAACGTTGGATGAAATTTGCATCTATAGCTCCTTTTCAATATTCATTAAAGTATAAAACAATATAGATTAAATGACAGTTTTTTATAGTAAAATCAGTGGTTTGCTAATGATAATCGTTATTGTTTTGATTCGGAACAAACTTTGGCCCAGAGCAAAGATTCTTCGGCAAAGCCTAATCCAGCCTCTGTGAAAAAGTTAAATACTCGGTCAACCCCGTTATTGATTAACGGCTCAACTTCATCTTCATAGCGTGCAATTGCCGCAATTCGACCATTAAAATTAGTACTTTTTAATTGTTGCGTAATATTGGATGCATCTTCTATCGAAGGCAGTGCGATAAGCACCAGTTCAATATTTTGAATGTTGAGGTTTTCCCACAAATCAATATCTTCACCATCACCGACAATCGCATTTTTACCTAATTTGGCTAATTTATTGATTTTGTCAGGATCCGAATCAATGCCACAAACTTGCTGGCCTAATTGTGCGTGGATCGCTTTAAATGCGCCCTTACCGACACGTCCCATACCAATGACCAACACTTTTGCATCGCCTAGTGAGGGATAAATATCCTGATGTAACGGGATTGGGTGCTCGTACTGTTTAATATGATTTTTGTGCTTACAATAATAATGATGAGAGTGCTTGTACAATACGCTTGTCACGATAAATGAAAATGCTGTGGCGAGAGCTAATATCACTAACCATTCCATTTCTAACATACCACCCGATAAAGCAACAGCCCCAACAATTAACCCAAACTCACTATAGTTAGACATCATTAATGAGGTTAAATAGGCTGTGCGGGCGCGTAATCGTAAACTGATAAATAAGCCAAAGAACAATAAAAATTTGAGAGGTAACAATAAACACAATATTAATGCAATACTCACTAGTTCAATCGATGGTAGTGCGGTTAAACCAATAGTGAGAAAAAATCCAATTAAAAATAAATCTTTAAATGCCATTAGGGACTTAGAGAGTTCGGTTGACTTGGCTTGGCTGGCTAATAATACGCCAGCAATTAATGCCCCGAGATCACCTTTAATCCCGACTAACTCAAATAAATGATATGCCCCTAAAGCAAATATAAATCCGGTTAATGGCAGCATTTCGCCGTGGCCTGAACCTGATAAGAGGCGTTGCAATAATGGACGAGCAGGGATCAGTAGTACTAATAAGGCTGCCCAAGGTGATGGGATCTTACCTGTTGCAACAACTAAAAACAGCACAGCAAAAATATCTTGCATGACCAAAATACCAATCGCTAATTTACCATGTCGGGTTTTGATTTCTCCGGCTTCATCTAAAATTTTGACGACACAAACGGTTGAACTAAAACTAAATGCAAAGCCAATTAAGACCGCAGTATACCAAGTTAAATTAAACCAAGAGGTCGCAACGAACAATCCTAATGCAAACACAGCGGCACTGCATAGCGCTATCCACATACAACTATGGGCGATAGAGCCTAATAAAATTTCACGTTTGAGTAAGTCTTTGATGTTGAGTTTCAAGCCTATCGTAAACAACATGATAGTGATACCCATATTGGCAATGGCTTGTAATGTCTCGTTGTTGGAATAACCTAATGCATTTAAGAAAAAACCAGCAATGAGGAAGCCAATCAATGGCGGTAATTTGCAATACTTAGCGATTAAGCCAAAACCAAATGCGACTAACAAAAACATAATATCCATGTAACGTACTATCCCTAATGATAAAGAGGGTGAAAATAAGGTAATTAACCGATAAACCGAATGATTTCATCAGCAGTTTGTTTAGGCGCCTCTAGCATAGGCATATGTCCTAAATCCTCCCAAATAATGCTAACCGCTTTAGTTTTATCTTGCCATACTTTGGCACATGAAATATGAATAATATCGTCTAATCCACCCCATAACATCAATATAGGGCAAGTAATACTCGCTAGCTTGTCATCTAACATATGTTCAAGATTAAAAAAATCATGATAAATATGTTCTAACGGTGCTTTATTTTTTACATATTCATGGGCTTTAAATTGCTTAACCGAATTGGGGAAATAGGGAGGCTTGGCCATAGTGAGTGCAAAAAATGCGTCAAATTGTTCAGGGCTATCCATAAAAAAAGGATTGCGTCCCTTTAAGGCTAATTGTTGTAACGTGCTTGGTTGTGGTGGGATAATCCCTGCTGGATCAACACAAATAATTGATGCTGTCAGCTCGGGGTAATCAAGGGCAAATTGCGCTGCAATAAATCCGCCCATGGAGTTACCTGCAATATGTACTTTACCCATTCCTTTAGTGAGTCCCAATGCGTTCACAAACCCTGCTAAACGTTTTGTTTGCGCTGGTATAGAATAATCAGCACTTGCATCATAACCGGTGACGCCATGGCCCGGTAAATCCAACAATATCACATGGTAGTGTTTGGCTAAGGTTTTTGCACAACGCAGCCATACCGTATGTTCAGCGCTAAAACCATGTAATAACAACAGCGTGGGTTTGGAAGTTTTGCTCGCCACATTAGTTTCAGTTTTATGCATTTTACGTTGTGCGCTGTTTTGTAAATAAAAATACTTTATTCCATCGACTTTTTTATAATGTGGGGTAAAGCCATACAAGGTTGATTCAAAGGTGTGTGTTAAGCGCAGTACATAGCCACCAAATTGCTCTGGATAGCGCATTGCCCCATATACAATCATCGCAATAATTAATAATAAAAAATACAACATTCAATACTCCTATTTAAACCCATTATGGTCTTGGCGATAATCTTCTTGATCAACTAGCTTTAAGCCCTTTGCCAATAGTTTACGTAATTGCATAAGCGGTAGTAATTTGGATAACCAATACGTTTTCTTGGCGTGATTACCATAAACAATGCGCGGGTTGTTGCGTTGTACTTCAACTAGTACCACTTGGCACATTTCATCACTTGGGGTGGTCAAAAACCGACGTTTAAATTTCGCCGTTCGAACTGATCGCGAGATATCTGTATCGACGCCACCAGGGTGGACTAAATGGACTTGCACTTGAGGATGAACATGGGCAAGCTCGACCATCAGTGATTCAGTATACCCACGCAGTGCAAATTTGCTGGCGCAGTAATCCGACGCGTTAGGTGTTCCAATAAAGCCAAAGATACTCGATATGTTGACTAATGCCGACCATTTTTGCGCAGTTAGCAACGGTAAAAATGTACGACAACCAGTGACCACACCAAAAAAATTAACGTCCATAGTACGGTTAAGTTGCTCAGGCGTACTTGCCCATGCAGGTTGAGCTGCGCCTTCAATACCCGCGTTATTAATCAACATGTGACAGCCTGCAAATTCATCCATAGCCAGTTTTTTAAAAGCGATCCAATGTTCAGTGTTACTAACATCCATTGCCATTACAGCGACACCTTGCTCACTCGATGGAAGTAGGGCAACGGTGGCATCCAAAGCATCTGCGTCAATATCACTAAGTAATAATTTAGCACCTTGAGCCGCTAGAAGCGTTGCATAGCTGCGTCCCATGCCTGAACCTGCACCCGTAATTGCCACGACTTTGTTTCTGAAAAAATCGGTAGTCGCCATGTTACTTCCTTATTATTTTTATTATTTGATTATATGATCGTCAAGCTTAAAGCGCTGACACATACGTTTGTATATAAAAGAAAAGCCTGGGAACATCGCAATAACTTTACCTGAAGCACTTTTATACCAACTGTTACATCCTCCAGTTTGCCATACTGTTTGCTCCATCTCACGGTGTACCATATCCGTGTATTTACTTTCTGCTTGCACAGTCGGTTCAATGGACTGTTTATGTTGTGCTTCAACAGTGTCGATGGCTTGCATGATGTAATGCATTTGCGCTTCGATAACAAATATCGCACTGGTGTGACCAATCCCAGTATTGGGGCCGGTAACAATAAAGTAATTAGGGAAATCCGGAACACTCGTACCTAAGTAAGCGCGCGGATAATCATCCCATACCGATGCCAATGTGGTGTTGTGTCTACCGATTACAGGATAAGAAATCAATCCATCCGTTGCATCATATCCCGTCGAATAAATAATGACATCAAGATCTAGTGCTGTGCCATCGGCGGTTATGATCCCATTTTCAGTAATAGTCTTAATGCCATTATTTTTATCAAATAACGTTACGTGTTCACGACAAATTGCGGGATAAAAAGTGTTGGATAAAATGATCCGTTTACAACCAATGGTAAAGTCTGGTGTCAATGCTTTACGCAAAACTGGATCGCTAACTTGGCGTTGTAATTGACGTTTTGCAGGACCGCCAGCAAATAAATTTAATATTGTTTGTGAGTATTTAAACCCTACGACGCGTGTTTCTAAGCCCCAATATATTGCGCTTCTGAGAGTGTTGTATATCCATTTGACACCCAATAACCACTGCATCCAAGCGGCGAATGTCATATCCGGCCGCGGGATAATCCAATGAGGAGAGCGTTGAAATACCGCGAGTGATTTAACTTCATCAACGATGGCAGGGATCACTTGCGCAGCAGATGCACCACTCCCCACAATAGCCACACGTTTATCTGTAAGGTCAAGATCATCAGGCCAATTATTAGTATGGAAATTGACACCGGTAAAGGTCTCTTTTCCAGGGAAATTGGGGATAACCGGCATGGATAACGGACCGGTCGCATTAATAATGTATTTGCTATAAATAGGGTCAGATCCGATTATATTCAGGCACCATAGTTGGCGCTGCGTATCCCAATGGCTGTTAGTCACTTCATGTTCTAGATGCACATGAGGGGTGAGGTTAAAGGTATTAAATACTTGTTGTGTATACTGTGCCAGCTCAGGTTGAGTCACAAACATCTGAGTCCATTTATAGGGCATCGCGGATAACGAATAAAGTGGCGATTGCACATCAACAGCTGCGCCAGGATAGCGATTTTGTAACCATGTACCACCAGCAAATGCACGGCGTTCAAGCATGATGAAATCGGTATAGCCACGTTGTTTTAGATTAATAGCGGCGGCTTGGCCACCAAATCCTGTACCAATGATTACGACTTGATAAACAGTAGGTACAGAGTTCTGGGTCTTGTCTGTCATGCCAAATCCTTATTATTATTATTTTGATTGGGTTTAAAAACCTGCCCCATTAAAACAGAAAACCCTCTAAAAAAAAATACTATACAAAAGTTTAAAAATTAAACTATATTTTATAGGAGTTTTATGTTTTACAAGATGTTTACAAGGATTTTCACATGACAGACACTACTGACACCATGGCGGTAAACCCTTCATTGTCCTTACAAGATGCATTAATCGTTAATCTTAACGGTAAACCGGAAATTGTAGTGCAAAGTTTTGAGCAATACGAACAACAACTTGAGTTAATTGCCTACTATAAATACAGACAAATGGTTGCCGACGGCATTACCTAATAGAAGGATTTTCAGTCCAAGAAATGGCAACATCTCAACGTCAATTGTTACTATTTCTTGGGTTTAAATGTGCCTACTGCAACGAATCCACACACCAATACACAACCTATTACGACTGAGCTAGCTTGGATATTGAATTGACCGTATAGCGCGAACCGGATCATTTCAACACAATACGTAAAAGGATTATACTGGCAAATCCAATATAACCATAAACTCGATTCTTGAATTTTCCATAAAGGGTAGAGTGCACTAGAAAGAAAAAACATAGGAAAAATAACAAAGTTCATTACCCCTGCAAAGTTTTCCAATTGTTTGATGAAATTAGAAAGTATCAACCCCAATGCACCTAAAAAGAATGCACTCAAGAACACACTCGGGATCGCATATATAAAGCCCCACCAAGGGATCTCGACATCGACGATATTCGCTAATAGTAAAAATATTACTACTTGTAACAGTGACAAACACGCCGCAGCAATCAATTTACACAATAGCAAAAAGCTTTTGGGAATAGGGCTCATAAAGAGTATTTTCATACTCCCCATTTCACGGTCGTAGACCATAGACAGTGACGTCTGCATCGAATTGAACAAAATGATCATGGCACATAATCCAGGTACGATATATTCTTGATATAAAATATAACTCTCGTAAGGTGGCATGATCGACACGCCCAATGCACTCCTAAAACCGGCTGCAAATACGATCAACCATAATAATGGACGAACCAAAGCGCTCAACAAGCGAGAGCGTTGCTGAAAAAACCGTAAGACTTCGCGTTTTAATATTGCCCAAAAACAAATCAAATATGGGGGCATTAGAGCAATCCTTGTGGTTGAGTCAATGTGCGATATAAATCGAATACACTGCTTTGCTGATGCTTAGCCAGTAAAGTATGACACACGCCTTGTTCAATTAATTTACCTTGGTTAAGAATGAACAGGGGATCATCTTCTAGGACTTCATCCATTAAATGAGTTGTCCATAATACGGTTAAGTGTTGGGCTGTTGCTAATGCACGAATATGTTCAATAATTAATTTGCGGCTATCGACATCTAAACCCACGGTTGCTTCATCTAATAATAAATACTGTGGCAAGTGGATCATACACCTCGCGATTTCAACCCGGCGGCGATGACCTTCATTTAACGATCTCACTTTATCCTGCAAACGGTCAATCAACGCCAACTGCGTCAATACAGGCGTAATACGATTTAACACCGTTGCCGCAGATAGACCATGCAACGCCCCAAAATACGTTAAATTTTGTAGCACTGTCAGGTCTAAATCGAGTGTGGTTTGTTGGAACACTACGCCCAGCTGCGCCATGATCGCCCGGGTGTCATGGCTAATATCGTAATCTTTAAATGTAATTTTACCCTGTTGTATCTTGCGTTGACCAGTTAACAAACTTAACAATGTACTTTTACCGGCTCCATTTGGACCGAGTAATACATTAAATCCAGGCTTAAGCAAAAGGTTAATATCGTTCAGTACAGGCTTGGCTTTGAAGCTATAAGTTACATCAGTGATAGTAATACTCATGAGTCGTTCTTAACCGCGATACCCCATGGATAACGTCCGACTTTGATGGATTTGATTGTAGATAACTGATTCGTGTCGATAATACTAATATCACCACTAATGCCATTGGTGGTTAATAACAGCGACTCATCTTGATTTAATGCCAACTGCCATACGCGCCGTCCAACCAATAAATATTTAACGATTTCCATGGTCTGGGTATTAATGACCGCGACATGATTACTTGGTCCTAAGGCAACAAACGCAAGTGGCTTAGATTGCATCAATAATATGCCTACAGGTTGAATGCGATCACGGTGAATGCCTTTTATAGCGAACGTTAGTTCATGCTTGACACTTTGGTCGGCAACATTAAATACGGTTAATTGCCCACCAATTTCAGAAGTCACCCATAATTGTGAACTGTCTTTGGTAAACATTGCTGAACGAGGGCGCGCACCCACGAGACTATTTGCATAATTTTTGTTAGTTTCTGTATCAATCCAGTGCACCATATTCGTGGTTTCTGACGTCACAACCATTTTACTGCCATCAGGACTCACCGCTAATCCTTCTGGTTCTACGCCAACATCAATCTGGGTAATGACTTGTGCGCTAGGAATATCAATCACTGTTAATAATGCATCATCTTCATTGGCGGTATAAATAGTCGTACCGTTAGGATGCAGGGCGATAGTTTCTGGATCTTCACCAGAGGGTAGTTCACCAATTATGGTGTCAGTTTGCATATCTAAGATTTGAATACGGTTAGCATCACTGGCACAAATATACGCTAATGTTTGGTCGTGGTTAAAGATAAAACCACGCGGGCGTTCACCTATCGGAATATCCTTTATCACACTAAACGTATCTAAATTGACGACAGATATAGAATTGTCTTTTTCATTGGTCACATATGCCAACTCTTGAGCGTCTACCGCAGAGAGTAAAACCCCAAATAAAAGAGCGGTGCGAGAGGCATGTTTAAATAGTGTGAACATGGGTAGTGTTTTCCTTGTATTTATCATTGGCGTTATTGACAGACTTCACGACGATCAAAACCTAATGTATCCAAATCACTAATGGGGTGCATAAAGCCTTCTTGAGGTGCACGCGCGACCAACCCTAACGGGTGAGTAAGTTCGATCGGCATACGCAGCTGACCATTGTAATCTCTAAAGGTTAATTTACGGCCTTTATATGCAGCAAGTTGAAACGACTCACTACGTAAAAATGTCGCTAATTGAGTTGGATCAACAGATTGTGTTTGTTGCACACTATAAGCTATAGCACGTACTGCAACATACGCATCATAATCTTGGTGCTGCATAGTACGGGCATGTTGGTCATAAAAACGATTTTGTAATTGCTTAGCTCCCCATTGTTCAATACTCGGATGCCAAGTGTCAGCAACTAATCCAGCCGTACCGATAACTGGACGAGGATAATAAGTATTGTAAGGCACATACTGCCCAAAACGCTGATGAGTATCAGCGACCACCACGACATCATAAGGACGAGAAGTTTGGGTAAACAAGGGAATATCTTGGCTCACGGTGCGGCGTAAATCCGTATCGAAAGTCCATTTTTTGGACGCTTCAATCTTTAATTTGTAACGCTTGGCGGTACGTTCAAATGAGGTTACCCAACGGTCATCTTCAGGGGTATCACCATCAATCAAGAAGACGCGATTTAGTCGTTTACTCAGTAACCATTGACCTAACGCATCAGTAATTTGCGCATTACTTGGCGTGGTATGCAATAACATTTGCGTGCATTGGCTTTGGCGTAGGGAGTTATCACGATTACTGATATTGATGATCAAATGAGGGGTGCTTAATGTTGCGTTATAAGCAAGCAGCTGCTGCAGATAAGGACTCGCTAAATCGCTGAGTATCAAACCGGCTTGGGGTAAATGCTTAGCCCAATCTATGTACGATGTTGTCACATTTGCTATATCGAGAAGATGGATGGGATGTAATGTGTAGTGCTGACCTAAAAACTTACCCGTTGTATTACTATCGCTTATGCCAAGTGCAGCGCCAGCTATGCCGGCATTGTCAGGCTCAACTAATAATGGATTAATAGCGTAATTTGTCAGATCGTTATGCGAAAGATGATAGATTTTAACATCAATGTCCGCAGCATTAATGCTAGCTGAAACAATGAAAAGTATGGAGCACAATACCATGAAGAACGGGCCAAATAGACTAGGTTTAAGCCTGTTATACACTGCACATGGTTTTAACATTTAATCACTTACCTCTTATCAACATCTAAAAATTTTCCAACACTGGTTCTTGTATTTTTAACAAAATATCAATAATTTAGCATCTAAAAAAACGTTTTTCATACTAAAGGATGGGAAACGCCGAAGCTAAACTAGGCTAAAGTAGAGTTAGAGATTTGTTAATAATTATGTATATTACTTTATATTACTTTTAACGTATTTATATAATTATTCAGAGGATAATCCAAAATGAAACTATCAGTAAAATTGAGCGCACTGACGTTAGCCTTAGCATTCTCTGCGAATGTGTTTGCCCATGGTGCGGTAACGCCACAAGCTATCGATACATCGACAATCCCACAATTAGGTGAAGAATGGGCTGATACTAATCCGTATCGTGAGGTCGAAGGTGACACCAAATCGGAAATTATCCGTGTTGGCGCATCTGCTTACAATCAAAATTGTGCGCGTTGTCATGGTCTAGAAGCTATCAGCGGTGGTATTGCGCCAGATCTACGTTATTTGGCGTCTGATTTTGATGGTGATGAATGGTATGTTTACCGTGTGAAAAATGGTGCCGTGAGAAATGGTGCTGTATACATGCCTAAAATGACAGAGCATTTATCACAAGAAGCATTGTGGGCGGTACGTTCATTTGTAGAATCTGTTGCAGTGGCACAATAATTTGCGCAGGCTAAGGTTTTACAAGTTAAGTGCAGTAAAGTTCAACACACTTTTCTTTAGTATGGTGAGCCTATGTCTATTGAGTATGTGTGTTGCTAACGTCACTCATGCTCGTTCACTTGACGATATCAACGAATCTAAATACATTGTTATCGCGGTGTATGACAATTATTTACCTTTTTCTGCACGGGTGGAAGGTGTACCGACAGGAATTGATGTAGATATTGCTACCCATATTGCAAAAACAATGAACGCAGAGTTGCGTTTAAAGTGGATGACTGCTGACGAGTCCACTGAGGATGATTTACGCAATAATTTGTGGAAAGGGCACTTTTTAGATAAAACCAAAGCAGATTTAATGTTGCGCGTACCCTATGACAAAGATTACACGTTAAAAAGAGATGATGTTGGTTTGCTAGTTCACGAACAAGTACATATGTTTGCACCATATCATACCGAAACATGGAAAATCGTGTTTGATCAGTCTCGCTTAGCAGATGTACCGACCATGGCTTTATTTCAATATCATCCAATCGGGGTAGAAATTGATTCGATCCCGCAATTTTATTTAATGTCGGCGTTTCGTGGCACTATGGCCAAAAACACACGTCAATTTGATACTTTAGCGTTGGCAGTTAAAGGCATGCAAACAACTAAAGTCGATGCAGTGATGGGCTTACGTTCGCAAATCACAGCTTTTCACCATACTCTCGATCCTAAACAATACCAACTCGCGAATAATTCGTTTCCTTTATTAGGCAAACAAAAGTGGGATATCGGTATGGCAGTTCAGACGGATTATCGCGCATTAGGCTACGAGGTTGGGGATATTGTGGGTGCAATGGTTAAAGACGGAACGTTAGCGAAAATTTTTGCTGCACACCACGCCGAATATGAAGTACCGGCTTATTACACAGAGTAAGCGGTTTTACCTATTCCCATAAAATTAGTCAGCCCCTCATCATATTCTCATCCTAATGGATGAAAAAATTCACTCCAGGGTCTGATAGGTTTATTTATTACAGACCTTTACTATAGTTATTAACTTGCCATTAACATACTTCGCTGAAGCATGCCATGGTAACTATTCGCAAGGTGTAAGACACACTAATTATAATTTCATGAGGAAATGAGAATGATAAATAAAGGTAAAGCAAAGGTTCTTTCTTTATCGGTGTTAGTTGCTTTAGCATTTACAGGTTCAGCCAATGCCCAAGTTACTGACAAAGATATTTTACAAGACCACTTAACAACTGACGAAATCGTCACCAATGGTTTAGGTCTACACGGCCAACGTTTCAGCACACTTGATACCATTAATACTTCTACTGTCGAAGATATTCGTCCTGTATGGGCATTCTCTTTGGGTGGTGAAAAACAACGCGGTCAAGAATCTCAGCCAATGGTCAAAGATGGCGTAATGTACATTACCGGTTCATATTCTCGCGTGTTTGCGATTGATGCTCGTTCAGGTGAAGAGTTATGGCAATATGATGCACGTTTACCCGATGGCATTATGCCATGCTGTGATGTTATTAACCGTGGTGTAGCTTTATATGGCGACTTAGTTATTTTTGGTACCTTAGATGCCAAACTTGTCGCACTTAATAAAGACACAGGTAAGGTGGTATGGAAGAAAACCGTAGAAGATTATAAAGCCGGTTACTCTATTTCTGCAGCGCCTATTATCGTTAAAGGTAAAGTCATTACTGGTGTAGCGGGTGGCGAATTCGGCGTGGTTGGTAAAGTGCGTGCGTATGACGCCACTAACGGTCAACTCGTATGGGAACGCCCAACGGTTGAAGGTCATATGGGCTATCTAGTTAAAGATGGCAAGAAAGAAGAAAATGGTATTTCAGGTGGCGCACCGGGTAAAACTTGGCCAGCTGATTTATGGAAATCAGGTGGCGCAGCGCCATGGTTAGGCGGTACATATGATGCTGATACTGACTTGTTATTTTTTGGGACGGGTAACCCTGCACCGTGGAATTCACATTTGCGTCCGGGGGATAACTATTTCTCATCTTCACGCTTAGCGATCGATCCTGATACGGGTAAAATCGTGTGGCATTTCCAAACAACGCCACATGATGGTTGGGATTATGATGGTGTAAATGAAGTTATTTCGTTTGATTATAAAGAGCAAGGTAAAACGGTAAAAGCAGTTGCGACAGCTGACCGTAATGGCTTCTTCTATGTCTTGAATCGCGAAAATGGTGACTTTATTCGTGGCTTCCCATTTGTCGATAAAATTACATGGGCTAAAGGCTTAGATGCTAAAGGTCGCCCAATCTTTGATGATGCTAATCGTCCAGGAAATCCGGCATCATCGGGTGATGGTAAAAAAGGGAATTCGGTTGTTTCTGCACCTTCATTCTTAGGTGGTAAAAATTGGCAACCTATGGCGTTTAGCCAAGATACTGGCTTGTTTTATGTCCCTTCAAACGAGTGGGAAATGGAAATCTGGAATGAACCAACAGCCTATAAAAAAGGTGCAGCGTATTTAGGTGCTGGGTTTACAATTTCAGCAATGAACGATGATTATATTGGTGTATTGCGTGCTATTGACCCGAAAACCGGTGAAACCGTATGGCGTCATAACAACTACGCACCTTTATGGGGTGGTGTTTTAGCCACTGCGGGTAATTTAGTGTTCACGGGCACTCCTGAAGGATATTTAATGGGCTTTAATGCCAAAACAGGTGAAGTCGTTTATAAGTTCAATACTGGTTCAGGTATTGTCGGATCGCCTGTCACTTGGGAAATGGACGGTGAACAATATATTTCAGTCTTATCTGGCTGGGGTGGTGCAGTTCCATTATGGGGCGGTGAAGTGGCTAAACGTGTTAAAGACCTAAACCAAGGTGGCAGCGTTTGGACATTTAAACTTCCTAAAAAGTACGCACAATTTGCGAAAAACTAACTTTCATTTATAACTGAAGGTATGGTGAAAGCCTCGGTAAGAAATCGTATTTCTTCCGAGGTTTTTTTGCGTGTAACAACATAATAAACGCGCCAAATAATTGTTATAAAAATGTCAAAAATCATCCCAAAGTAGGAAGTTTTTAAATCCATAGAGTAATAGTAGTGAATGCTGAACGAGCGCACTATGGTTTTGTAAATTTTAACTAGTTAATTAGAAATCATGCAATTTTCAATTAACACTGATTATTAGGTTGCTCTTTTATCCGCGGCCTATCTTAACTATGAACCGAGGTAATTATGATCTACGCAAATCCAGGGAGTGAAGGCTCCGTAGTAACGTTTAAAGCGAAATACGATAACTTTATCGGTGGCAAATGGGTTGCCCCTGTTAAAGGTGAATATTTTACCAATACCACGCCTGTTGATGGCAGTGATATATGTCAAATTGCACGTTCTACAGCTGAAGATATCGAGCTTGCCTTAGACGCAGCGCATGCTGCAAAGGACGCGTGGGGAAGTTCATCAGTTACCGAACGATCAAATATATTATTGAAAATCGCGGATCGTATTGAACAAAACATCGAATTATTAGCGGTTGCTGAAACTTGGGATAACGGAAAAGCTGTGCGTGAAACAATTAACGCGGATATTCCATTATTTGTTGACCATTTCCGTTATTTCGCAGGTTCAATTCGTGCCCAAGAAGGGCACATGTCACAGATTGATGACAACACTGTCGCCTATCATTTCCAAGAACCATTAGGTGTAGTGGGTCAGATTATCCCTTGGAACTTCCCATTATTAATGGCTGCTTGGAAAATTGCCCCGGCCCTTGCTGCAGGTAACTGTATTGTGATGAAACCTGCTGAACAAACCCCAGCAAGTATCATGGTTATGCTTGAGCTTATTGAAGATATCTTACCAGCAGGTGTACTTAATGTGGTCAATGGTTTTGGTAAAGAAGCCGGTGAAGCATTAGCGACGTCGACTCGTATTGCTAAAATCGCCTTCACAGGTTCTACGCCAGTAGGTGAGCACATCCTTAAGTGTGCCGCAGAAAACATGATCCCATCAACCGTAGAATTAGGTGGTAAATCGCCTAACATTTTCTTCGAAGATATCATGAATCAAGAAGATGCATTTATTGATAAATGTGCTGAAGGGTTTGTATTAGGTTACTTTAACCAAGGCGAAGTCTGTACTTGTCCATCACGTGCGTTAATACAAGAGAGCATCTATGACAAGTTTATGGAACGCGTACTTGCCAAAACCAAAACCATTAAACGTGGTAATCCATTAGATACTGATACGATGGTCGGCGCGCAAGCCTCTGGTCAGCAATATGAAAAAATCTTATCGTATATTGATATTGGTCGTGCTGAAGGCGCTGAAGTCGTTACCGGTGGTGAAAAAGAAATGATCGACGATAGCCTTGATACTGGGTATTACGTACAGCCAACTATCCTTAAAGGGGATAACAGCATGCGTGTATTCCAAGAAGAAATTTTTGGTCCAGTTATCGCTGTTACTACGTTCAAAACGGAAGAAGAAGCATTAGCGATTGCCAATGATACTCAATTTGGTTTAGGTGCAGGTCTATGGACACGTGACTCTAACCGTGCTTATCGTGTTGGTCGTAAAATTGAAGCTGGACGTGTTTGGACTAACTGTTATCACTTATATCCTGCTCATGCAGCATTCGGTGGTTACAAAAAATCCGGTATCGGTCGTGAAAACCACAAGATGATGCTTGATCATTATCAACAAACCAAAAACTTATTAGTCAGCTATGACATTAACCCATTAGGTTTCTTCTAAGTCCAAATAAGTAACGAGTTATGCAGTAATAATCGAATGGTGGCTTAATATGATAATGAATATTGAGTCACCATTTTTTTTCACTTTTAATAAGGTTTATATCCATGCACATCATCGCTTTGCTTAGTCGAGTATGTTTATTGATATTAATCTTAATGTGTGTGTATGTGCCTGAAGTCTTTAGCAAAGAAGGGGATGTCACACATATTCCTGCCGATATCGAAGCGATATTTCCAACCGCGACACGTATTGGCACTCAAGATCCTGAAATTCCAGTTATTCCCGTTTATCAATTAAATCAACTTTTAGGTTATGTGTTTGAATCCAATGATTTTGTTGATTTTATGGGGTTTGCCGGAGAGCCTATTAATATCTTGATTGGCCTGGACCCGCAAGGTGTTATGAAAGGGTTAAAGATCCTGCAGCACAATGAACCGATATTTGTATATGGGCTAGGACAAGCGCCATTCGTTGATTTTGTTAATAAATATAAAGAACATTCGATTCGAGAGCGCTTTATCATTGATAGTGCTGATCAAAGTTCTGCTAATTCAACGTATTTTGATGGAGTAACCAAAGCAACCGTGTCGGTATTAGTTGCCAACGATACAATTATTTCCTCTGCGCTAAAAGTCGCTAGGGCGAAATTAGATGGCTTTATTGCGCCAAGCAATATGATGCTAAAACCGAGTATTGGACCAGTTGAAACCTTGTCATTTGCACAATTACTTGAGCGAGGCTTAATTACCCATTGGCAAATGCCATTGAATGAGGTGTTAGCAGACCAAACCTTAGAGAGTGAAGTACTCAGTGCGATTTCCGATATTGAACCTAAAACTGGACAGTTTGTGGATCTGTATTTAGCATTTATTAATATTCCTATAATAGGTAAAAATGTATTAGGTGAACAAGAGTTTGCGCGCTTACAAGAAAACCTTAAGCCAGGGGAGCATGCTTTATTAGTGTTCAGTAATGGCGATTATTCTTATGTTAACGAAGAATTTATACCCCAGACCATTCCCACACGTTTATCTTTAACGCAAAGTGGCTTCCCGACGGATATTCGAGATATTGATTTTTATAGTTATTATGAACCGAGTTTTGCTATTCCGCTGCCTGAATATCAAGATATACATGTATTACGCTTAAAATCACAGTCAGGATTTGAGCTAAGTCGGGAAATGACGTTGGGTATTGGTGTAAACTACAAAGCGTCTTTTTTTGATGTACAGCAACATTTATTTACTCGCGAGATGACGTTATCAGATAGCTTATTTATGCTCAACCCTGATTCCATAAACAGTGAACCAAAGCCATTATGGATGCGGATCTGGGAGGATAGGGCTGGCATTATCGCAATAACGTGTTTATACCTCATTGGGATCAGTGTGCTGTTTGTCAAACAAACTGCGTTAGTCAAACATGAAAAACTAACACATTGGATCCGCGGTGGTTCGATGTTATTTGTGTTATTTTTTATCGGTTTTTATGCCCAAGGTCAGCTTTCGGTAGTCAACATCTATACATTATTACTCGCCTTATATAACGGTTTTAAAATCCAAGTGTTTTTACTCGACCCTGTGATATTCATTTTATGGGTTTTTGTCTTCGTAAGCTTATTTATTGTTGGACGTGGTTTGTACTGTGGCTGGCTATGTCCTTTTGGGGCACTGCAAGAGTTTGCTGGGTTACTCGCTAAAAAACTCCGAATAAAACAAATTAAAATCAAACCCCAACAGCATAAATGGGGTCAGACCCTAAAATATTTTATTTTACTAGGATTGCTCGTTAGTGCGATTTTCTCGTTAAATGTTGCTGAAAAACTGGCAGAAGTTGAACCCTTTAAAACATCCATTACATTACATTTTGTGCGGACATGGCCTTTTGTGGTTTACGCTGTATTGCTACTGTTACTCAGTATGAAAATTCATAAAGTGTATTGCCGATATTTATGCCCATTAGGTGCGGGCCTTGCTATTGTTGGCCGGTTCCCACTCTTTAAGTTGTTGCGTAGACGTGATGAATGTGGCACTCCATGTCAATTATGTAAAACCAAAAAATGTGATATTGATGCCATCAATAAAGACGGTAGTATTGATTATGGTGAATGCATTCAATGTCTTGAGTGTGTTGTGACAATCGAAAACCCTAATCTGTGTGTGATTGATAAATACAAAGATAAAAAGGTAAAGCCAAATAAACCTGCTTCATCGACTCAAGCCAGCGATGTCATTGTGGTTCAGCCATTGTGATAAAACTGACCTACTAAAGTCGTAGCTTAATAGCTAGGCATTTACTTTATATTAACAAACGTTGTAAACACAAAAAAATGATCCTTTGATATGATAAGTACTACCGCTATAAGCCACTCGCTCGATCCCCATATTGCGTGTCTTGACATTAAAACTCAGCTAGATCTAACCAAAATGAGTACTATCATTTTTTATTGTTCATCGGCGTATGATTTAGATGTATTGGCTACCAACATTAATGAGCATTTTCCTAACCACAAGTGTGTCGGGTGTACTACTGCAGGTGAGTTTGCAGGTAACGGTTATGAAACTAATAGTATGGTGGCATTGGGTTATCATGACAGTCATTTTGTCATCCAAAGTACATTAGTTGAAAACCTGCAATCGTTTACGGTCATTGATGCCCAAAACGTGATGAACACGTTAAAAGATGCAATTGCACCTAAAGCGATAGCCCCGTTAGAACGTCAGAGTTTCTTATTTTCATTGGTCGACGGTTTAGCATCTAAAGAAGAAGAGTTTTTAATTACGTTTGATAGCTGTACCCAAGGCTTACCGCATTTTGGTGGCTCGGCTGGTGATGACTTAAACCTTAATAAAACCTATGTGTTTTACGATGGTAAATTTCGTTCTTCGGCTGCGATTATTTTGTTATTCAATACGCTGCAAAAGTTTTCGGTATTTTCGGTCAATCATGTCAACGATTCACTGAGTAAATTAGTGGTCACAGATGCCGATCCTAATACCCGTCAAGTATTTGAAATTAACGGTGAACCTGCGGCAACTGTCTATGCTGATTTATTAGGTATCACGGTAGACGAGTTAGAGCCCGAAGTATTTTCGTTACATCCTGTGGCTGTAAAAATCGGTGGTGAGTATTACACTCGTTCGATTCAACGTGTAAATAAAGACTTTTATTCGTTGTCTTTTTATTGCGCGGTGGATATTGGTATTGTGCTCAATGAAGTTGATTTGATAGATATTAATTATCCACTATCTACTAAGTTAGAGCGAATTCGCAACAGCTTAGGTCCACCGCATCTGGTGATGGGTTGTGATTGTTTTTTACGTCGGCTGGAAGTGCGAAGTAAGTCATTAAATGAAGAAACTCGTGAGATTCAAAATGAGTTTAATTTGGTGGGTTTTAATGCATATGGCGAACATATTAATGGGTTGCACTTAAATCAAACGTTTACTGGGGTCTATATCAGTGAGGATACGTATGAATAATAGGCTAGCTCCTGAATTTATGTCGTCGGCAGATGAAATTGCGTATCTCAAAGCACAAAATACTAAACTTCAGAAAATCAATGATGCATTAATCTTTCGGATCGAAGAGGGCCCAGATAATAATGCCGCGTATTCAGCGTTTGAAAACTCGGTGCATTTAGCCTTGCAAGTTAATCTCAAAACCCATGAATTGAATGAAGCATTATCTAAATTACAAGGATTAAACCAGCGTTTGTCTGACGCTAATAAAGAAGCGAATTTATTTAGACAACGTTTTATCGATGCAATAGAAAGTATTTCAGAGGCATTTGTATTACTTGATAAGCAAGGCAATATTATTTTCCAAAACTCTAACTTTATTCGTTTCTGGCAACACACGGATATGACGTCATTGGTGGGGAGCAATTATTACGAACTTAAATCTTTGGCCAAAACCAAAGGCATTATCTTAAGTGTTACGCCCAACAGTGAAGAAAATAACTCGGTGTATCATCTCAATAATGATCGCTGGTATCAACTCACAGAACGACGTATTCAAGATGGCGGGATGGTGTTGTTATTTACTGATATAACACGTATCAAACAAGCTGAATTACAACGCTACGAACGCGCCATTGCGCAGAAAAATAAACTCTTACAAGATTTGATTGATAACTTATCGCAAGGTGTATTATTACTCAATAAGGATGAAATACCCGAGGTCTGGAATGCCAAGTTTGAGTATTTTTGTGGCTTATCTCATGAAACCATTCAGCAAGTAACACAGTTACAGGAATTTAGCTGTATTACCGATGTCTATTTGGATGCCAATCAACACTCCCACTATCATATACAAGAACTGTCCAATGGTAAGGTGATTGATGTGCATCGGCATTATTTGCATGATGGTAAAAGTATCATTACGCTCTCTGATATCACTGAACAACATCAGTACGAACAATCCATCAAAGAAAGTGAAAACTGGCTGCGCACCATTACCGATAATGTCCCTGCGATGATAGCTTATGTTAATAATAACAAGCAATTTATGTTTACCAATAAAGTCTATAATAAATGGTATGGTGGCAGTGCAGGCGATCTTATTGGGCAAAATGTCGCACAAAGTAAACTGTTTGATGAATATGAACAAATTTCAGTCTATGTTGATCGCGCCTTAGATGGCGAAACGGTTACATTTGAAACTAAAGAAACAAATGAGAACGGTACAGAGTATTATCTTTTAAAATCGTATGTACCCAATAAAACAGACAGGGGAGAGGTACTGGGATTTTTCGTTTTAATCAATGATGTGACTGAGCGGATTAATGCCGCACAAGCACTCAAAGATGCTAACTTTGAACTTGAACAACGTGTACAGACGCGCACGCAAGCATTAGAAAATGAAATCGATAACCGACGGGCGGCTCAACAACGATTATCATTAGCGATACTCGAAGCAAAATCAGCAACCGAATCAAAATCGAAATTTCTAGCCGCGGTGTCTCACGATTTATTACAGCCGTTAAATGCGGCACAATTATTTGCGGCGTCGTTACTTGGTGATTTTGACCCTACCGAAAAACCACTCTTAAACTCAATAAAAAGCTCACTTAATGATTTAGAAAATTTGATTGTGACATTAGTGGATATTTCTAAACTGGATGCAGGAGTAATTAAACCAGACAAACAAATCTTTGCCCTTAACTCATTATTAGAAAATATCTCTGCCGATTATGAAAAAATTTCACTCGTACATGATATTGATTTTACATTTGTTCCAACCAGTGTGTATGTTGAATCAGATAGTTTATTACTGGCTCGAATTTTACGAAACTACTTATCCAATGCCGTACGATATGCCCGTGGAAGAAAAGTCACTCTAGGATGTCGTCGGCGTCTTGCTCATATTGAAATTCAAGTATGGGATACAGGGGGCGGTATTGAAGCGGCAAATTTACAAGAGATTTTTAAAGAATTTAAACGCTTAAAAGGTGCGGTTCAAGCACAACAAAGTTTAGGCTTAGGTCTAGCAATTGTTGATAAAATGGCAAAAGTGCTTGGGCATGACATTAATGTGGTGTCTGAATATGGTAAGGGTTCGTGTTTTTCAGTTAGTTTACCGATCATGGATAAACCGCAAAGAACTACATATTCAAAACAACAGCCAGCGCTATTTAATCATGATTTAGACGGGGCTGTCGTATGGATGGTAGATAATGATCCGACGATCTGCGATGCGATGCAAACCTTATTGTCAAAGTGGGGCTGTGATATAGAAACAGCGACGTCCTTGGATGTTTTAGGCGATAGCGTTGATTTGGTAGACGGTACATGTGATTTATTATTAGTAGATTACCATTTAGATAATGACCAAACCGGTATTATGGTTGCGGATGCTATTAATCAACTGAGAGAGCTGGCAATACCAACAATTATGATTTCAGCCAATTATTCTAAAGAGTTACAAGAGCAGTGCAAGGCATCAGAGATATCGCTACTCAATAAACCAGTCAAACCACTAAAATTGAGAATGACGATGCAACAATGCATTAAGGTTTATAAAGAATAAGGTTAGCGTTTTAAGTATTGGTCAAAATCAATATTAGCGCTACCCACAACGACTTTCACACGGTTAGACGCTCCGAGCTTTTTCAATATAGACGACACATGGGACTTAACCGTGGTTTCTGAAATGTTCATTTCATAGGCAATGTATTTATTGGCTTCGCCTTGAGTAAGGTATTTTAATACCATCAGTTCTTTGCGGGTCAACAATTGCATTTTCTCGGGTAAGATCTCAAAATCTCTGTTTTTAGATGATGACTGCGGTTTAATTGGAGCACGGATCAAGTCAGAAGGTAGGCAAACATTGCCATTAAAAATCGATTCTAATGAACTAGTAATCGTATCAACACTAGATGATTTGGAAATAAAGCCTACCGCCCCATAAGAAATGGTCTGTAAAATTTGCTGTTTTTCACTTTCAGCCGAAATAATTACAACAGGAATCGTAGGATGCTCATTACGTAATTCAAGTAGTCCATTTAACCCAGATGTACTAGGCATATTCAGATCTAACAACACCAAATCAATATCTTCATGCTCTTTGAGCACCGAGTGTGTTGCTTCAATAGATTCGGCTTCTAAGCATGAAGAACCTGGGAAATTATTGGCGATAATTCCAGTCATGGCTTGTCTGAAAATGGGGTGGTCATCGACCACTAATAACTTATACATAACACCTACTTCACAAGTAAATAACAAACTTGATGATAACACTATTTGCCTGCCTATTGTGCATCATAATACTGATGGATGATAAAATAAAAAGGGCACCTAATACAGGTACCCGTTGGATTTAATCACCATGTTTCAACATTATTTTTAGTCATCTAAAACTAATGCACATATCTATTAAAAAGTAACAACGGTTCCGATAGAGAACGTCTTGTTATCTTCTGCGACACTAGATACTGAATTTTCCGATTCCGTGTTGTTATATTCTGCCACCAAAATTACCCCAGGACGAACCGTACGGAAATAACCTAACGCAAAGTTTTTATGCGTAGTTGTACCCGCAGCAGTATTGGCGGTATCTAGATTCTCTGTTTCACCAGATGAAATGACAAAGCGATTAGCACCCATCGTATAAGAGGCTTGTAATAACATACCATCGGATTCATTAGATTCTGCGCCGACAACATGGTCAAGCCCAGCTACATGGCCTAAACCTTCAGATGAATAACCTGATGCGGTGAGTGAAAGACCTGAAAATTTCACATTTAAGCCATAACCGATCCCAGATTGGTCCTGACTGACACCTGATACTTCACTCGATTGTGATACGCCATTTACCCAAGCTTTAACTGCTGCACTATCAAGATCTACCGCATATGACGCTTCAAATTCAATTCGCGGTGTATCTTCTGAAGAATCAGCTGCCGCTTTATTTGGATCCATGATCCCAACAGCAATATTAAAACCATTCATATCTGTAGAGCGGTAAGTAATTTGGGCCTTAGGGAACGGATAAACATAACCGGTAGAAATATTACCAAAAGAAACATTACCACCATCAACTAAACCGAAGGTATCAGAAGTTTGGCCATAACCTAATAACAGCTCATCGCCAAGGATATTGGTACGGTTAAATAAACCGAAGTCTTTACCTAAGGTGACAGAACCCCAGTCTCCAGACAACACAGCATAAAACTGACGCACATCAATTAATGAGTTTGTTCCTAGTGCGTTTGCACCTCGGTTCAAATCGGTATCGTTAACACTTACCCAAAAAGAAGAACGCACTTCGATCTTCATATCGTCTAACTGTTTGCCGTAACCGAAACCAATGTTATTGGGTAAAAATCCCATTTTGACTCGAGATTGGTCGCGCTCCGATACTGCGCCAAGGGCGTCAGTCGCTTCGACGTTACTGTTGACATAAAATATATTAATCAAGCCATCTGCTGAAAAAGTCGTGCCATCATTATTATATATTTCGACAGCAGCTTGTGTAGCAAATGAACTAGCTAAGATTGCAGTAGCAAGTAAACTTTTAGTAAAAGTGTGTTTCATAATTGCGTCCTAATGTGTGTTTTATGTTATAGAAATGACACAATACTGTGAATGGACGATTATATTAATTCCACAATCTACTGATTTGTAACGTTAATTGGACATAGACTTGATACGTAGCACTTTAGGATGAAGAAAATAACACTCAAGTGCTAATCCTGAGATAATTGACCTTCTAAGATTTTAGGAAAGCGCTTGAATAACTCACTTTTGAGGTTGGTTTGAGCGGCAGAATCATATGCTTTGTAAACATTGTTTAGGGCTAGTTCATGAATAATACGCGCAGGGCTTGGTGATAAAAAGACGACACGATCACCTAAATATAATGCTTCATTCAAATCATGGGTTACAAATATAATAGTGGTTTTGTGGAGCTTCGCGAGACTGATTAATAACTCGCGACATTGCATAGCCGTTGGTGCATCTAACGACACAAAAGGCTCATCTAATAATAAGATCAGAGGCTCAATAACGAACGCACGAGCAATACTTGCACGGCGCTGCATGCCTCCAGACAGATGATTGGGGTAGCTATTGGCTTGAGCAGCTAAGCCAACCGCGTCTAATATAGCGGTGATTTTTACCGGATCATCTTTGGGCATGACTAATGCGATATTTTCATACAGTGTCAGCCAAGGCATTAAACGCGGCTCTTGAAATATATATCCGATAGTGGGAGAGGGAGTCGCAAATTGCAACATGATATTGCCGCTAACGTGATCATTTACATCATCATTTTGCGTATTAATTATCCCTGCCACGGCATTTAATAATGTCGTTTTACCACAGCCAGAAGGGCCAACAATACAGACACACTCGTTAGGTTTAATATCCAATGCAATATCGGCAATAATACGTTCACTTGCTTTGGTCGAACTATTTTCATTTTGCGCATTGTATGCTAATTGATTAATGTGGATACTTAAGGCACTCATCTTAACGCCCTCTTTGAATACGTGCATCAAACGGGGTAAAACATACCCATTCAATCATGAACACGACCGCAATAAACGCCATGGTGTAAGCTAAAATACCAGCGATATCAAAAAATTGAAACATACTATGCAACGCAAAACCCACACCATCACTGCGTCCGAGTAATTCGACGACGAGGACGATTTTCCATATCAATGAAAGACCGTTGCGAGCCGCTGCCAAAAAAAATGGGTAGAGTTGCGGTAGATATATTTTGCGCATAAACCGCCACCAGGGGATGTTGTAAACTTGGGCGACTTGAGCTAGCTTTGGATCGGTAGTACGTGCGCCTTCGCGCAACATAACCGCGACAGTGGGGATCTTATTGATGACCACGGCGGTAATCGCCGCCGCTTCGACCAACCCGATCCAGATATAGGATAAAATGATCACTACCAACGCAGGCACATTTAATAAAATAATTAAGAAGCTATCACTGAGTTGGTTAAACCATGCACGCGCGCCCATTGCAATTCCAAAGATACTGCCAAGAAACATAGCTAAAATAAAACTAATCGCAACACGAGTTACCGTTATTGCAACGTTTATGATTAAGTCACCAGATACACTATGATAATACAGGGCAGATAATGTTTGTGTAAAAGAGGGGAAATCAGGCTGTGCTAACACAAAGGCTAATGTTTGCCAAATAACCAAAAACAGCACAAACATACTTAATTTTATCAACGTTGCCGTTCGGGCGGCACGTGATGGCGCAGATGCGCCAGCTACTGCTGAGATTGCCATATTCGTAACGCATCAGACCAATATATATCGGCATTGAACTTGGTGGTAGTACCCATTAATTCTTGACCGCCAACCTCTGCAAAAACAGCAAAAAGTTGTTGTGTTGCCGCAATTTCTTGAATCGTGAATTGTGTTAATAATGTATCAGGATAATTGGCTTGCAAGGAAGTAAAGACCTGTTCATTTTCGGCTTTAGTTAAATTACGTATACGCAGCCATTCTTGAGGTTGAGTTTGCAGGATTGTTTTAGCAGCAAATGACGCCTTAAAAAACTCAGTCACTAATTGTTTACGCTTATTGCCCCATTCTTCATCAAATACCCACCCCAGCAATGGCACATCAGCATGGATTTTTAAACTCTTCAACATGGTGGTCACAGGGAGGGTTAAGGTAAAGCCGGCCGCATCTAAACGGGCATTATAATGCCAAAAATTGATACTCGCATCTAATTCATTGTTCATCATAAAACGGTTAAGTAAGGGGGGCGCCGCAAATTTAGGGGTGAAATGAGCTAATAAATCAAGTTCTTGTTGTTTGGCGTACGCTTGTAATAATAACCAGTTTTTATCAACTGAACCGCCAGCGACACCAATACTATTATCATTTTGTTGTAACAATTGCGTAAAGGATTGTTTTTCATTTGTATACACACCACCTGAAGCTTTGGTGGTAGGCATAATCACATAAGGTTTACCTTGCCCACGTTGTCGGCTCACCCAAAACAAATCGGTCATGATGACATCCACTGCGCCACTTTGCAGGGCAACGGCGGATGCATTTTTACTGGCAAAAGGATGTACGGCTAATCTAAATCCACGTTGAGTGTCTAATTGATGATGAATAATGGTATCCATCTCCCAATTGATGGTGCCAAATTGTAATACGCCCACTCGTATTATGGGTAAATCAGATATCGCTCCTTGTGCAGAGTTTTTAGCAGAGTTGGCATTGAATGTCATTGCAAGTACCGAGCTCGTCCATAATCCAGAACCTAAAATGCAGAGCAAACAAACCAGCCTGGCCATAGACACTAACTTGCATATCGAAAGTTTCATCCATTATCCTTAGAAGTTAACGGTCACACCGACCTTAACATTGCGCGGTTGACCACCAAAGAAACGATACGTCCCGAATGCATAATCAGCTCGTGATGCATAGGCTTCATCCGTTAAGTTATCAATATTGGCCGTGAGTGTTACCGTATCATTCATGCGATAGTTGGTACGCAAATGCACTAAATCATGACCGTCATATTTGTGTTCATTAGCAGGCTCTAAATAGTATTGTCCCATGTGTAACCATTCCAGCTCCATTGATAATGCGTCTGTGGGCTGCCAAGTGACTTGAACATTACCCATAGTACTAGGAGCGGTATCAATTTCATTGCCATTAACGACACCTGAATTAGCACGCTCAAAGTCGTATTCATGTGAAGCTAAAGAGTAATTAACGCCTACGTTGAGGGTTTGCGTCAACTGATAATCTAATCCAAGCTCAAACCCTGTATGAGTCGTTTTACCATCGGTCACATTAAGACCATCGGCGTCACGAAAAAAGAAGTTATCCTTTTTCATGGTGTACCATACCACTTCATAATTGAGATCTTGTGACTGTTGACGATAACCAATTTCGATACTATCCGTGCTTTCAGAATCAATTGTGCCAATGCTTTGCTGATTTTGTAACCGATATAAATCAGTGGTTTGCGGAGCTCTAAAGCCAGAGCCTATTGAGGCAAATAGGGCAGTGTTATCTGTCAATAAATAGTTTGCACCCGCTTTTATCGAGGTGTTACTAAAATCATCGGTACGATCTGCTGGGCGTAAAAACAAGCAATCAATTGCTGCTCCGTTGTTATTTGTACAACTTGTCCCATCTGCTTTTGTCGTACCATCAGCGATTAAATTATCATAATCATATTGTGTATTATCAAAGCGCGCACTGGCATCAAATGATAGCTGTTCATTGGCTTGGTACATTACCTGAACAAATGGTGCGATAATTTGTGCATCCACTTCGTAATTAAAGTGTTGTCCTTGCTGACGGGCTTTACCCCAACTGTATTTATCGGCGGCATCTTGAGTTTCGATTAACAAACCTGTGGTAGATTCAAGATCGATTCCAGCAACGATGTCTAGGTCGTTACTTAACGATTGACTATAAATGGTTTTGACACCCACACTAGAATGGCTATTTTCTTCAATGGCACGCGATGGTAAATAATGCTGCCTAAATTCCATGTGATTATTTCGATAAAATGGGGTCAGAGCCAATTTAGCACCATTATCAAGTGACCACTCCCATTTTGAAGCCCAGCGCACACTTGACCATTGACGATATGCATCAGGATCACAGTTTTTGGACATAGCAGCCGTGTCTTCATACAAAACATTATCGGCTAACGAAGAAGTATAACATTCACCATTACTGCCAGATGAAATAAATCCAGCGGTCTCTTGATCAAGATTAAACCCTGAGAACGTCGTCGTTACAGTGGCATCTGAAAATTGTGTAATGAACTTGGCGTCTAATTTATTACTCACAAAATCACTTTCGTCACGAAAACCACCATCATTAATATGCTGATAATCAATGGCATACTCTTCACCGCTAAATTTAGTGGCGATATTGATATGGTTATTCTCGCCATACAAAAAACGTAAGCGACCCGGTTGGTCGACATTCGCTGATAAGGCATTGACTACGCCATGCACTGCATTTGAGCCGTAAATAGCACTGGCTGGGCCACGAATAACCTCGACAGCTGAAGCCCCTGCAAGATTAAGTTCAGATAACCCATTGTTATTCGCAAAACCAGCTGCGCGAGTGGCGATCCCATCTTGCGCAAAAATAAACGCACCAGCTGCGCCTGGCCCCGTTAATACCGGTGAACGCATTGCCGGTAATGATTCCATGCCATTATTTGTATGTATATGAACACCTGTGATGCGATTCAATAAATCCGCAGGTGTCACCGCAAGGACACGTTCAATTTCATCTTGAGTGATCACATCCACATTGTTTGAGGCTGTTAGTTTTGCGATTGGAGTATGCGAGCCTGTGACGACAATCACATCGTCAATAGGCGCGCTATTAGCTTGTGAAGCCGTTTGCTGTGGCAATTGTTGAGCAAACGCCATGTTAGATACACATAATGCTAATGTAATCGCAGATAATGTAAATGAAGAAGCGATAGCTGGGGAACAAGAATAGGGTTTAGTCATTATATCTCTCATTTGGTATATATATGTTAAGTATTCGTTAATTTACTTATCAGTGGATTCTAGCGTAAATCCCCCCCGTGTATCATCATCTTTAGACGCATAAGTCCGGATTATTTCTCCTCCTTTAGGAGGAGAGCGCAACCTTAAAATGTATATTGAGCATTGACGGATAGCATTCGTGGGTGACCCACGCCTATGAAGTAAGGAGAGTCGATTTGCGGATAAATATCTTCTAGTACTTCGTCAGCTTCTCCATACGTACCAAAGGTGTCATAGTCATGATTTAACGCGTTATCAATACGCATAGAAAAAGAAAGAGCATTAGAATACTCGTAATTTGAGTATAAGTTAATTAACCCATAACCAGTAATAGGTTTGTTTTCATTGGCTTCATCACCACGATAGAATTGTTTGGAAGCATAAATGTATTGTGCTCCGAGTAACCAGTTAGTCGATACTGAATACTCCGCACGCAGTTTGACTTGATGTTTTGGTTGGCCGGGAATGCTATCACCAGGGTTTACTTGGCGATCTGGCCCTAATGGATTCATCGGACTAAAAGACGTAAAACTCGATTCAAATGTAGCGTCTAAATAGTTATAAGACCCACTCACTAACACATTATCATATTGGCGTTGTGCCGATAATTCTGCACCTAGGCGTTGAGTTTTATCAATATTGATAAAATACCCACGCGATGAAGTCGTGCCAGCTTGTTGAAAAATGATGTCATCAATACTTTGTGAATAAAACACGGTGGCATTGTAATTCGTCATCGAAAACTTACCTGTAGCACTCATTTCAAGGGTACGCGTAACCACCTTATCTAAGGGGGGGTCGGCCACAAAGCCATTGGGTAAGCGGCATGGGTCGTTTTCATCAGCACAACTGAGTTCAGCAGGGCTTGGCACTCGAGTGGCTTGTGCGAGTGAAATATTGAACAGGGTATCGGCATCAACTTGATACGAAAGACCGATTGCTGGATTAAAACTGGTAAAGCGATGATCGCCATCTAACGATCCTTCACCATCAGCCAGATGATCATTCATCAATATATGATCACGATTATATCGCGCGGCTATATTGATGTTTGTTGCCGATGATAGTTGAGTAATATTAGATATATAAGCAAAAGTAGCACGTGTATCAACGTCAAGTCTCACCATCGCTTCAGCGTCCATAATACCGCTAATGGGGGTCACTGTCCGACTAGATAGTGCTGAATCGTTGTCCAATATCCCAAACGTCGTGTCTGCTGCGTAATGTATATCACCATTAATAGCACCAAACCCAATAATAGTCGTCGCCGGTTTAGCGCCTAAGCGATGGCGTTGAGTGAATTGAGTCGTAAAGCCAAAGCTTTGGTTATCGGCTTGACCGGTATTGTATGTTCCATCAACGTCACTAGGATCGATATTGCTGATTTGGCTAAATGCTAAATCCTCATAACCAACAAATTCAACAACTTCAAAATCATCCGCGTCTGCAATTTGAGCATCATCATCATCCGCGCCATTCATGTTGATATCTGCTAAATCATCATCATCATCGTCATCCATTTCGCATAATGTAATAAACCCGTTATCTAGCTCACAGGCGCCAAAATCACTATCATCACCATTGATTGAAGAAGTCGTATTATCCCGATAAAATGCATTCACGATCATACTCAAAGAATCATTTAATTCTGAGTTGATATTGACCGAAACAAAATCTAATTCATTATTGGTTTGATCTGGGTGAGTATATACTGAGGCACGTGATTCAAACGCAGGTAAATCTTCTGGTATTGCGCCATTTCCAAGTAATTCGTTATCGGCATGCAGCCAACTCAGATCGACTTGCGTTGTTTTAGTATGATAAGACAGCGTACTGAAAAGTTGCAGTACTTCACTAGGTGAATAATCGCGCCAACCTTCTTCTTGGTATTGATTTAATAATCCATACCAACCCCAGTTACCGCTTTGATTACCAGTTTGAATTGACCACTCTTCACGGCCATACTGACCTAAAGAAGCATTGATTTGAGTATCGGTATAGTTAAAGCCATTTTTGGTATTCAATGCCAATGCACCGCCTAAGGTGTTTTGGCCAAATATTGGGTTTGATGTAGAAAACAATACGACATTATCTAACGCTTCTAACGGCAACAAATCCCAATTGACGGTATCACCAAAGGGCTCATTGACGCGTGTACCATTTAAATAGATCGACAGGCCTTGAGGTAAACCTAACAAAGGGGAGGCTGTAAATCCGCGATACTGAACATCGGGTTGAAAAGGATTGTTCTGCACATCGTTAATGTTGACGCTAACCAGTTGATTGCGCAGGATCTCTGCTAATGAACGAGTCGGTGTGTCATGCAGATCTGTTCGGCTCAATGTTTGAGTTTGCCCAATAATGGATTGAGTCTGGGAAAGTTGGCTGAGAGGATTGGCACCCGTTATCACGATATTTTCTATACCATCAATATCCGCACTGGTCTCAACAGCACTCGCGTTAAATGCGATCCCAATACAGGTCAAAAGATACCGCTTTTTTATCGTTTTTTTCTTATTAATATTCATAATATTATGGTTAATTGTAAAACTGACAGGCATCGAATATAAGGAATTTACGTTGTAAGATCAAATATCGCATTAACTTATCTAATTGAAATTGCTATATATATCAGTCGGATACGTGTATTTTAACTTTGTGACTAGTACTAAGGTATGAAATGATTACGTACTTAGATTTTAGCTATCCTAGTATGGAGGCGTTTATTTCTAGAAAATCGACGATCTGTTCGCAATGTTAGGGATATAAAGATTAATCAAAAATAAAAGGGTCTTTTTTAGCTTTTATTCTTATCCAATTTAAGGTGGACCTGACTGATTGTTTGGCAAGTATGTGTTGTTCCAGTTTGTGTTTACCTGGAAACGGGATAAGACTCAGGCCGACTAAAATGGTGATTAACCCTTGACCGGGTAAAACCAGCATTATGATCCCTAGTATTACTAAACAAATCCCAACCAGTATTTTTACAATATGAAGTAGATATTTTACACTAGAAGATAGGTGAAGGAGGTTTCCACCATCATTACCTACCGTTACGGCTAGGTTGTCAGCGGCATCCTTTTTAGACATAAAATATTGTTTATCTAATTGCGTAACGCTATAGCTAACTATAATGAAATAGACTACCGACGTAATACTGGTTATCAAGACAGTGAAAAATATAACATTGGGGCCAAACGTTTGGGTTAAGTAGGCCGAAATTCTGCTGTAGTATTCTAAAATCACGTCGGGTTTCCAATATCGATTAAGTACCGCTTTATTTGGGTTGAATGAAAATGCACTTGTTTGATGTTTTAGTGGAATGGATATCCGCTAACGGGCTTACAATAACAGTAATTATCCATATTAGCTTTTCTCTTCTTACATCATTGCATATAGTGCTGTTTAAAGAAAACTATCGCACATCTTTGGCGTGGATTGGACTCGTCGTGTTTTCACCAGTCATGGGGAGTCTACTTTATTGGTTTTTTGGTATAAATCGAATCAAGCGATTAGCCCAAAAAGAACATCCCAAAACTCAACAAGACAACTTTACTGAGGTCGGAAAACGAGTTAATTATCATGGAATAGCAAAGCACTGGCACCCATATTTAGTTTCTGGAAATGCCATTTTACCCATTAATTACTTAGCAAATAACAGCGTTGAGCCTCTTGTTAATGGCGATATTGCTTATCCTGCTATGCTTGAATCTATTCGCCAAGCAAAGTTCTCTGTTGCTCTATCAAGTTATATATTTGATTATGATTCACTCGGTCGCCAATTTGTGACGGCTTTGTCTGATGCGCATAACCGAGGTGTCGCGGTAAATGTGCTCTTAGATGGCATCGGCTATAGCTGGCGTAAATCCGACCGAGCTTTAAAAAAACTAGGCGTGCCAACTGCTCGTTTCTTACCGGCAGATTCTTTTACTAGCGTACGCTTCATCAATTTGCGAAATCACAGAAAAATACTGTGTATAGATGGTGATATTGCCTATATAGGCGGTATAAACATAAGCAAACGTAATGTGGTTGAAACGGCTGTTCATCCTATTGATGATATCCACTTTAGAGTGACAGGACCGGTGATTGACCAAATTAGTCAGGTTTTCATTGAAGATTGGCGTTTTGCTACCGGTACTTCCCTCACATTTCCTGTATACCGAGCAAACACAATGACGGCAACTGACGAACAATCGGTCGTTGCCCGTGTGGTGCAAGACGGTCCTGATGAACATCATAACAGAGTGCGGTGGACGCTTATCAATGCATTGGGCGCCGCACAATCAAGCGTTAAAATAATGACGCCTTATTTTATTCCTGACCAAATTTTAATGACATCTCTCCATGCTGCGGCATTACGAGGTGTATCGATTGAAATTATTGTACCGGCGCGCAGCAACATCCCCTTCATCGATTGGGTAATGGCATCTAATTTTGCAAGGATCATTCAGCATGGGATCAAGATTTACAAAAATAAACGGCCTTTTGATCATAGTAAAATAGTCATTATTGACGATCTTTGGTCACTTATTGGCTCCAGCAACTGGGACGCCAGAAGCCTAGAGTTTAATTTTGAGATCAACATAGAGTGTTTCGATACCCAGCTAAATGCTCAACTAACGGAGTTGTTTAATGTAAAAAAACAAAACGCTAATCGTGTTGATGCAGATGATGACGTAAATAATAGGCCCATTTATATAAGATTTCGTAACAATTTGGTTCGTTTGTTTTCACCGTATCTATAATCTAAATAGTGAATATTTACTTTTGCCATATTATAAACATGTCAGGGATTTATGTGATGATCAAACGACAGTATCGAAATGTCGAATCCTTAAAAGTGATGGGGAAGGCTTCAAAGCCAGTACTTGGGCCACATATTAGTGTACTGCTATGGAATATTTTTAAGTGCAAAAAAATGGGCTGGTATGAGGATTTTATACGCTTAGCCAATGATACCGATGTCGTTATAATACAAGAAGCGATTTTGAATTCTCCTTTCGATAAATATTTTACTCATTCATTGCAACATCAGTGGATCATGGCGAGAAGTTTTAAACATATAAAAAGCAACATTGAAACGGGAGTGAAAACAGGTTCGATGGTGGCTGCGTATAAACACGATTTCTCTATCTCTGAGCATGGTGAACCGTTTACTAATACCAAAAAATCGGTATTGGCGACAATATATCCTCTGTGTATTAAAGATAAATCATTGCTAGTGGTCAATGCCCACATTATTAACTTTGTTTTATTTAATAAATACAAAGCGCATATTAATCAAGTGTTTAAACTATTGGAGGGGCATATTGGCCCAATAATATTGGCCGGAGATTTTAATACTTGGAGTGGTAAACGTAAGCAATATTTTAACCAACTAGCGGGCTTATTAGATCTCCACGAAGTGATAATAATACGACAGCCAAGATTTATGCATTTGTTACAACATCTTGACCATATTTACTATCGAGATCTAACCGTAACGAATGTATATGCGCATACTGAGATTACTTCTTCAGATCATTTTCCGATTAGTCTGTCTGCGCAGGTTATAGATACTACAAATTAATTTTTTAAAAAAATGCCGAGACTAAATGTAGAACCAACAGAAGGATAAACTGAACGGTAAGGGACATCCTTGTCCACATGATTAACAGCTTAATAATACATGTATGAAATAATCCATTTCAACATCCCGTTCAAATATTATATCGACAGGAGGACGATTTTCCTTTGCTTTATTTGTGTGTTTTTTGTACAAATTTGATTTATGGAGTATTTATACTATGACGAGAGAGTTCTAATCATTGTTTTCATTAACCTTTGTCGTGCTATTTATTTAATTTGCACCCTGATGTATTATTAAATCAATGAAAAAAATAACAGCACTATCATCTTCATTATTGATACTCTTCTTGCTTACCGCACAGGTTGGCAATGCCATTACAGGTGCGTCATTGTTTTTATCAACACAAACACCGGCTCCATGTTCAATGGATATGTCTGATGATGAGCATGAAGAAATGGCCATGCACGACATGAGCTCCAAAATGGATTGCTGTGATATGCCTGATGCAACATCGTGTTGTGCTAGTGAATGTGAATGTAAGGCGTTATCCAGTTCATTCGTTTTTTTAGATGGTCATACAATAATAACGTTTGCTTTAGTTAACGATGCACCGGTTATTTATTATGAGCTTGGTGCTATTCCACCACACAACACCCTCACACAACGTCCTCCTATAACAACATTCTCTTAACGTCGAATTAGTTCCCTAGATATATTATTAGGTATTTTTCTAATACATTGAGAATGTAGAATGCACAATTTAATTAACATCACGATGGCACTTATCGTTTGCATCGCTTTTACCCTATCAAGCGATAGCATAGCGCAAAATGACAAAGCGCAGACTAACAAAGTGCAAACGGCACCAACCGATCGAGTATTATCGCTCCAAGAAGCCATCGCAATAGCGCAAAACAATGATGATTGGCTTGTAAAAAGTAAGTTTTCAGAGCTACGATTATTGGATTTAAGTTATGGTGCACTGGCTTTGCCGGACCCAACGATAAGCATAGGTTTGCTTAATTTACCCACTGATGGCTTTGCCTTAAACCAAGAGGCGATGACTCAATTTAAAGTCGGCATATCGCAAATGCTACCAAGAGGTAAAACTCTCGCTCTGCAAGAAAAACGCTATCAAACAGCGGCGGCAGAACAACCTTATCAACGTGCTGATCGAATACTTAAGGTTGCCCTACAAACATCAATATTGTGGTTGGACGCGTATCGGGACAGTGCCAATTATGAGTTAGTTCAAGACGCTATACCCTTATTTGATAAGTTAAATGATATTGTCGGTGCGAGTTATACCTCATCAGCGGGTAATACCAAGCAACAAGATATCATTCGAGCTGAACTAGAATTAGTGCGATTAGAGGACCGTCTATTTAGACTTGATAGTGATCGACGCGTAGCTAAGGCAAAATTATCCCAGTTTTTATCCAACCAATCTCAAGCAGCAAATACCAGCTATGAAAATAGACGCCTTGCTGATGTCGTTCTACCACAATCACTGACGCCCGTTATACAACAAAAACAACGCGCAATATCATGGTTACAGCATGCTTCGATGCAATCCCAATATGCCATACTCGCTACACACCCCGTTGTGTTAGCCATCGAACAGCGCATTTTAGCAAGTACGATTGAGGTCGAAATTGCCAAACAAGCATTGCAGCCTCAGTACGCTGTGAATGCGAGTTATGCCTTACGAGATGATGCGTCAGCAGCGATGGGTGGCAATAGCCGTGCCGACTTTTTGTCTATAGGGGTAAATGTATCTATGCCGTTATTTTCCTCTACACGACAAGACGCACAAATTAGCGCAAGTACTAAGGTAATGGCAGTGATGCGCACCGACAAACGTTTATTACTGCAAGAATTATTAGCTGGACTCAACAGCGTTTATGAACAATTTATCGGGGCCGAAAAGCGTGTAAAGGTATATGAGCAAAAAATTCTGCCACAACTGCGCCAATTGTCACAGACCGCACTCAATGCTTACACCAATGACACGGGAAGTTTTGCCGACGTGGTTACCGCGAAAATTATGGAATTGGATGCGCATGCTAGCTTAATCACTATTACGATTGAAAAACGCAAAGCACTAGCACACATTGATTATTATTTAGCCCATTCAATTAATACGACAGGAACTGCTGATCATGAATAATCATACACGTAAATTTTTATCCTTAGGGATTGTTCTTGGCGTATTTCTAACTGTGTCGGTATATCTATTTTTTATATTGCCATTTACGTCTGAAAGTAGCCACGACTCGAACAAACAACAAGAAAAGAGTGACGTGCCTTTATATTGGGTCGCACCGATGGACGCAAATTTTAAACGTGATAAACCGGGGAAGTCCCCCATGGGAATGGAGCTGGTACCTGTTTATGCTAACGTAAACTCTGACCTGACTGGAGGAAACTCTCCAGGCACCGTCACCATTGACCCCGTCACAATCCAAAATCTAGGTGTTAAAACCGCGACAATCGACACGGTAATCCCAAAGCTAACAATTAATACGTTTGGACAAGTTACATTTGCGCAAGATAGCATTAGCAATATGCATCCTCGCGTAGCAGGCTGGGTTGACACATTGTTTGTACGCGCTAAAGGAGAATTTATCGAAAAAGGTGCCCCTGTATATTCTCTCTATGCCCCGGATTTGGTTAATGCTCAAGACGAGTTTATCCTTGCTTTAAACTTAAATAATAACGCGTTAATAAAAGCAGCACGAAGCCGATTAGCTGCCCTTAACGCCCCAGATAGCTTAATTAAAGCGATTGAAAAAACGCGTAATACACAACGCACCATCACCTTTTATGCCCCCCAAAGTGGCGTAGTGACTCAGCTCAATATTCAAGATGGTATGTATGTAAAACCTACTACGCTCATGTTAACTATCGCCTCGATGGATAATATATGGGTGCTTGCTGATATTTTTGCGAATGATTTGGGAAAAATTGCAATTGGTCAGCCAGCAACGATGATATTTGAGCCATTACCGGGTCGACGTTTTAGCGCTGAATTGCAATATATTTATCCGAGTCTAAACAACTCTACGCGCACAGCCACTGCACGTTTTGTCATGCCAAACCCTGATCTTGTTATCAAGCCTGAGATGTTTGCTAATGTGAATATTCATGCTGACTTAAGTCACTCAATGACTAGTACAAATACCGACATGGCTAATCGTGACAACATACTCGCGGTACCAGTTCAAGCAGTGATCAGAACGGGGGCGCAAGATCGTGTGGTGCTCGCATTAGGCGATGGTCGATATAAATCTATAGCAGTGACAATCGGTAACCAATTCAACGATGTATATGCGGTTATTGATGGCTTAGTTGCTGGTGATGAGGTTGTGACGTCAGCGCAGTTTTTATTGGACTCTGAAAGTAGTATTAGTTCTGACTTCCTGCGTATGGAAGCGCCCTCGCAAGTACCTATGCAAGTACCTTCGCACGTACCTGTGCAAGAGAGCGAAATAACCAGTGCCTGGACGCACGCCACCGTCAATGACGTTATGGTCAGCGACCGCCTCGTGAATCTCACACACGGACCACTTGATGCCTTTAATATGATGGGCATGACAATGAATTTTGCAGTTGCAGCGGAGATTGATATTCAACAATTTCAAGTTGGAGACCAAGTTCATGTCGAGATTGTAGAGGGTATGTTTGGTATGTATCAAATCAACACGGTGCATTTTACCCGTGATATGGATGACATGGACTCAGAGCATGATCAAGGAGAGCAGCAATGATTACGGCGATTATCCAATGGTCAATTCACAATCGTTTTTTTGTATTGCTGGCAACGCTTATGGTGGTGGGAGGCGGTTTATATTCGATAAAAAACACCCCCGTAGATGCGATACCCGACTTATCTGATGTGCAGGTGATTATCAAAACATCCTACCCAGGACAAGCGCCACAGGTGGTTGAAGATCAGGTTACATACCCATTAACCACTGCGATGCTGTCTGTGCCTGGTGCTAAAACGGTACGCGGCTTTTCATTTTTTGGTGATTCTTATGTGTATATTATTTTCGAAGACAGTACTGATATATATTGGGCAAGAAGTCGGGTGTTGGAGTATCTATCACAGGTTATCCCAAATTTACCAAGCGCAGCTAAACCCCAATTAGGGCCCGATGCAACGGGTGTGGGTTGGGTATATATGTATGCGTTAACTGATCCTAGTGGAAAGCACGACTTGAGTGAGCTTAGAAGTATTCAAGATTGGTTTTTAAAATACGAATTACAAACTGTGGCGGGTGTGTCAGAAGTTGCGACCGTTGGTGGGATGGTCAAACAATATCAAGTCATCGTTGATCCTCTGAAATTACAAGCATTGAATATCCCATTAGCGCATGTACAAATGGCACTACAACGGGGTAATCAAGAAACCGGTGCTTCAGTGATAGAAATGGCCGAGGCCGAATATATGGGGTTCTGGGGACATCCCCGCCTAATGTAACACTTATCGCTACAACCCACAGTTAACATGACATTCACAGGCCTCTTAATTTTCATTCTGCACTATTGATTGCATAATTTCATCTAAATCAAGTAAGTTTTGTTCAAAGCTAAAGCTGTAAGTTCCGTTCAAGTTTATATTATGCCATGCCACTGGTGAAACTTGCTTAATGATTTCCAATTTTTGATCGTCACCCTCTGCCTTAAAGTGCTCTAGTAATCGGCTCAAGATCAGCGAATTAAAATAGATAATGGCGTTCGTTAAAAGCCTTGCACATTCGTTCCATAAGACGATTTCATCGTCTGACTTTCCTTGAAAACGATTTCCATTTACATGAGCAATAGCGCGACGTAATTGATGATAGGCTTCCCCGCGATTCAAAGCTCGTTGGACATAAGTTCTTAGGCTGGCGTCATCAATATAGTCTAATAAATACATGGCCTTGAGCATTCGGTTGTACTCAGTTAACGCTTTCAGTAAAGGGTGGTTTTGACTGTAGCCAGAAAGCTTTCTCACAAGCATTGCCTGCGTTATCGTCTTTTGCTGTAACGATATTATGATCCGTTGAATACTATCCCACTCATCGACAATTAACGTGGTATTGATAGGCTTTTTCAACGAGAGTGTCGCCTTGTTTTCTTCCCCCTCTCTCACATCAAAAAGATCTGATATTACTGTTCCAAACTGGGCATAACGGGGTGCAAATGTGTACCCAAACAAGTCCAGCAAGGCAAAGTTCACATGATTAACACCATGTGTATCGGTGGATAATATGTCCGGCTTAATTTCAGAGGTATTGTTATGAAGCAGGTCTAAAATAAAGTGTGATTCATGTTCGTTGGCACCGATAATTTGTGCATTCAAGGCTACATGGTTGGCTATCAGGTTCATCGATGTCAGCCCTTTGTTGGTACCAAAATATTTGGATGAATAACGGGTTTTAAACGTCTCTAACCGTGATTCAAATTTCTGCCCATCGGCGCTGGCATGGATGAGTCCTTCTTGAATATTGTAATGTTTGAAGATGGATAATTTCGCAGTCGCATCGTTAATTGCATCATTACCGAGGTTTAGCGTTTCAGGTCGCAGATAATTTGCTTGTACTGTGCGAAGATGATCATATGAGCGATCGGAGATACTGGCCATGCCATGCAAGCCGTAATAAGTGCCATTGCCAATAATGGCTGCCAGCAAATCATTTAAATGGCCGGTCTGTCCAGACTGTAATTGACGGACGTGTTCGAAGTACTGTAAAAACCCTGTTTCCTGATGAACGAAGCGCAGTACATCGGTAATATTAATTGGTTTCATGCGCGCAAAAAAGGGATTGTTTAAAGCCGATTTCGTGCCTGAATACGGCAATCTCCACTGCGTTTTGCCCGAGCGATTGCGCAGTATTACATTTCGATTGTCACCATCATCAATACGCTGACAAACCCGTTGCAACTTTTCGCTCATCTTCTGCTCCATCGACCTAACAAACTTGGAAGGCTCTGTATTCATGCTGTCTAGCATAGAATCTTTAAGGAGTTTGTTTTTCTGTGCCCATGAGAAATCGCAAACGAGATCATCGTGTAATGCTCGGAATTTGATGGCTGTGGGTATAAATAGTTGGCCATCAAGTTTATTCTGAGCTAACAAATACAGCATGATCTCGTAACGCTCCAGAAGTATGTTGTTATCCTCATCAATCACATACAAGTGTTGGTTGACCTTAATTAGCCGCCGATCTGTAGACGCTAACTTACCAGCCTCTAAGAACTCATTTTTCATGCTATTTAGCTGTTCAGCTAACACCTTGGTATTGTCGGCTCCCTCAAACGTCAGGCATAAAAAGAGGGGGCGTATTAGGTGCTCGACCAACTCTCGTTGTTTATCATAAAACTCCCATATGTAATCATTTTTTGTGCGCTTTTGCTTTTTCAGATACAAACACAATGATTCTATTTCCCGCTCTCCAAGTAACCCTTGTACCTGTTGTTTTATTTCTCGAAATGACACTTGGTCATCAATGGTATCGTCAATAAAAAAGTATAATAATTCGCCAGCTTTGCTGATATTGGCTACCGCACCTTCCCAGTCTGCATAGGCCATCTCCTTAGCATACAATTTGGCTTTTTCACGTAATTTTCGAGCATGATAAATAAATCCATCAGCTAGGCGCTCAATATTAATTTGTGCACGCTGCTGAAGGTAACAGAGTAAATAAAGCTGCTGCGTGACACGGTCGAAGCGTTTAAGCTTAGTGATAGAGTAGTAATCAACCATCGCTGCATAATGCAGATGGTTTTGTTGTGATAGTGATAAAGCATATACCACTTGATCCACCTGAGTCATCCAAGGCTGGATCAGCTTATTAACGTTCAGCTCCTTTTCCAATTCAGACGCATTAAAGTTTTTCGCAGCCTGCTTCAGTTCTGTTACCGTTAGTGTGCTTTCTCCATCGACTAAAGATGCCAACGTAGTGGCCAAATCAGCAGGTATCGCTATTTTTAATGCGTTGGATATACGATTACGCTCCTGTTTTATTTCCTGACTGATAATTCGCTGAAGTACAGTATATTTGGGGATAGCAATATAATTTCGCGCTAGGAATTCAGTGCAAGCATCAAATAAAAACCGAGGCTCAATCCAAGATTTAGTAAGCTGCTGCAAATAGGTGGTCAGCGGCTTATGATGTTGTTCCACATCCCATGTTTTAAAGTCCAGTAGATGTAAAATCTTGTCGTAGATGCGTGTTTTTTGCATACGACTAATACTGAAACGTGGGACTTTATATTTAGGGAAATACTCTTTGGCGATAAAGTCTAGATCTTCTTGTAATTCTTTGTAAGATGGATTGAGTTGAATCGGTTTGATTTTAAAATAACCGATAAGCGCTATAGCATAGCACTTATGTCTTCGATCCCTGATGGATTGAATAATGTCCTGCTCCATATCATTTAGCACAAAACTGACGCGCTTTTCTTCCAGAGACAGGCTAGGAACGCCATATAAATCTTTAACTTCCGCTTCGTTAAGTATCGTCAGGCGTTTTGAATTAGGCATAGGCTTCTCGCAAAACCCAAATTTTACTATAATTCAAATTTATTACAGAAAATATATATTGAGGTGCCCCGAGAGACATTGTGCTATATGGGATATAGCGAAAAGTGTTACATTAGGCGGGGATGTCCCCAGAACCCCATATTGCCTTGGGTGAGATTGCAGATATTACCATTGTAGATGGGCCGCCAGGGATCAAAAGTGAGAATGCGAGACCAAATGGTTGGGTATATATTGATATAGACAATATAGATATCGGTCACTACGTCAATACGGCTATGCAAGTGGTAAGCGATAATATCGACTTGCCAACGGGTTATTCCCTCACGTGGAGTGGACAATATGAATATATGGAGCGTGCTAAAGCAAAATTGACGTATGTTATTCCGTTAACGTTGGCGATCATTGTTGTGTTGCTGTATGCGAGCTTTCGTCGCTTTGCACAAGTTGCGATGATTATAGGCACGTTACCCTTTGCATTAATCGGGGGGATTTGGTTACTATATTTGGAAGGGTTTAATTTTTCAGTGGCAGTCGGCGTTGGGTTTATTGCATTGGCGGGTGTAGCGGTTGAAATCGGTATTATTATGCTGACTTATTTAGATAGTAAGTTTACTGAATTAGGTAATAAATTTACAAGCGAACAACTCAAACAGGCAGTGCTTACAGGCTCCGAAATGCGTATTCGACCGGTTATGATGACCTCCACTTCGATCATATTTGGGTTGCTACCAGTTATGTATGGTACAGGAACCGGTTCAGAGGTAATGAGTCGGATAGCTGCACCTATGGTGGGTGGCATGGTCAGTGCGTTAATACTGACGTTAATTGTATTGCCAGCAGTATATTTTGTATGGAGAAAGCGGCCTGAATTATAGTGCCGCTTCACGCTCAATGTGTTTGAGAATTGACAAAAAACCTTTGGCACCTAACTGACTAAAACGCTTATCAATGAGCCAACCAATCAATGGCATCTGGATAAAACCTTGGGATTCCCAAGATACATGAGTGTGTTCAGCATCCACAGCGGTAAGTTTAATCGAGCCTAAGGTATGTCTAATATCGACGGGCTTTGAGGATTCAATGTGATAATCCATGCGGGTAGGGCGTTCAAACACGGTGATCCGCTCCATCAATTGCAATGGACCAACGTGGACTTCGCGAAGTGCCCCTAAGCCATTAGGTTCGGATTCACTGGAGCTAGTTTCGACTAATTGAGCAAAACGAACGGCTTTAAATCTACCGTAGTGAGCATGATCACTGATTGCTGCAAACACTGGTGCAATAGGCGTGTTAAGAGTATATTGTACATTAATGGAAAACATGGCAAACCTGTTATTTAGTTCGATTGTTTAATTAAAACCTCGACCTTCGCCGGCTTCTTCATAAGTTATCCCATCACGTATATTATAAATTCGTTTAAATGTAGGAATTATTTTTTCGTCGTGGGTAACGACTATAATAGCAGTTTCAAATTTACGTGCCATATTATTCAATATTCGTATAACAGCCATTGCGCGCTCACTGTCAAGTGGTGCAGTAGGTTCATCAGCTAATATTACTGGAGGCTGATTTACCAAACCTCTAGCAATAGCAACGCGTTGTTGTTCTCCACCCGAAAGTTGCGAAGGCATAGCAGTTGCACGGTGCTGTACATCTAATGCGGTTAATAATTCTAGCGCTTTGTTGCGTGCTATCACATTGGGTTGCCCTGCAAGCATCGGCAGAAGCGCAACATTGTCGGTTACATCAAGAAAAGGAATTAAATAGGGAGCTTGAAAAACAAAACCAATTTTATCGCGACGTAATGCTCGCAGATCTTGTACTTTCCAGACATCATCATATATGACGTCATCTCCTAAGGTCATTCTGCCAGATGTCGGTTCAATTATTGCACCTAAACATTTAAGCAAAGTGCTTTTTCCTGATCCAGAAGGCCCTATAAGTCCTACTACCTCCCCCGGAGAAACCTTCATTGTAACGTCCTTTAAGGCATGGACTGCATTTTCACCTTGACCATAGCTTTTACTTAAATTTTCTATGTGAATGCCTTTTTTATTATTCATTCAATTATCCTATTGCTTCAGCAGGGTCGATTTTGAGTGCAGCGCGGATGGCGATAACACTCGATAAAATACAAATTGCAACGACAGCGAAAAATCCAACAATACTATCTAGCGGTTCGAGCAAGACATATTTAGGGAAAATAGGCGCCATAAATAAAGTCGCTGATATCTTGCCCACAACAAATCCTATTACACCTAAGGCTATTGCTTGTTGCATTATCATTCCTGCTATCGTTCGATTGCGCGTGCCGATTAGTTTAAGCACCGCAATTTCTCTAATTTTACCTAATGTGAGTGTGTATATAATAAACGCAACGATAGCCGCACTTACAATTGATAGAATTGCTAAAAACATTCCTATTTGTCTTGCCGATGTAGCTATTAGCTTGCCTACGAGTATTTCTTCCATTTGAACTCGAGTATAAACAGTAAGCTGTTGCCACCGACGTAACGACTGTGCGACCTCGTCGGGATCTGCGTTGGCATTAATTTGTACTAATACTGCGTTAACAAAAGTATTGGTGGTTTGTGATGCAATAACGGCATCGAGTAAACCAAGGACTGTGGGTCGATTAAAGTTTGGGTTTTCAGTTGTACGCCTTCGCTGCTGTAAGAGTGCTTCATTATCTTTTAAAAACTGAGCTTCTTGGGCATCTTTTAACGGAATAAATACCATCGGATCACCACCCGAGGACACCATTCTTCTGGTTAATCCTACAACCTTGTACTGATTTCTTCGTATTTTTATGCTGTCCCCAAGTCTGAAACCAGATGAAATATCTGCAACAGCCTCATAATGGCTACGAGTAATGTGACGGCCTGCGATTAAGTGGGGAGGCCAACCGGGTGTATTATCAGCTCCAGGCATAATTCCAGTAATCATAGTGCGTACTTCACGTTCACCATGATGAATTTGCATTGTGAGGTAAGTTACATTAGCGGCTTTAGTTACACCTGGAATACCACTAATTCCATGCCATATATCGTCATAAATACTAGATGGTTCAGCATAGGGGCCCAACGTATCTTTTTGCACTACCCACAAATCTGCACTGCTATTATCTAACAGCACCTTAGCATCATCAATCATACCTCGATATATGCCTGCCATAGACAGGGTTACCCCTATGAGCAAACCTAACCCTACACCTGTAAAGACAAATTTTCCCCAAGCGTGCATAATGTCTCGACCAGCCAAACTAATCATCAGTGTAACCCTGATATTTTATCAACTACGTTCAAGGAACTGCTCTGTGTTAGTGCCTTTTCAGTGTACAATATAATTTGATCTCCATCCTTGACGCCGCTGGTTACTTGGACAAAACCATCTAGATCATTTGCTCCAAGAGTTACCGGTGTAAAGTGTAATTCTTCATTACTTATTTGCCAAACACCTAATTGATCATTCACCCGTCTTAACGCTGCGTTGGGTATACTTGGAGATGCTTTAAGAAGTGGCATAGTAACAGTTACCTCTGCTAATTCACCTAGAGGCGGTAGAGGTATAGGAATAGAAGTTAAAACGACTTTGGCTAACATTTCTTCGGTAACTGAGTCCGCTTTTACTTCTACCCGCAAGACACTTCCTTCTAACACTTGTCCGCTGTGTGAACGTAATACAATGTTCGCAGGCAAGTCTCCAGTTAATCCTTTAGCAGAAATTTGATCAAAACGTACATTTATCCATATACTATCCGGATCGATAATTTCAACTACAGTCTGACCCGCGACAACAGTTGAACCGGGTTCTGCTGAACGTTCAGCGACAATACCGTTAACAGGTGCAATAAGGAGTAAATTAGTACGCTGAGCAATAGTACCGTTAAGGTCTGATTCTGCACGGATAAGATCTTCTTTAGATACATTTAATGCAGCTTTAGCAATATCCAACTCTTGCCTTTTAGTAGTAACGTTTTCTTCCGAAGTTAACTTATCAGCGAATAGTCGCTCGTAGCGTAGAGCTTGATTTTGTGCGTAAACAAACCGTATTTGTGCTTCATTTAGAACCGATTTAGCACGTTCAAACATTGCATTAAGAGAATGTACTTTATATTCTAGATCAACAGATTCCATCTCACCTATTATCTGATCTGCATTGACAGAATCCCCGACATCCACTTCCAAATTTTTTAGCCGCGCAGTACTAGTTGGGCCTATTTTATATGTATATCGCGGCTCGATAGTCCCGATACCATATAGGGTAGGGCTGATTGCTTTTGTTTCTACCGAGATAACAGTAACTTCTACAGGTGCAAGTGGGCCTGAGCGCATGCCTACATAAATAAATAAAAAAAGCAGAGGAATAATTACAGCTAAAATAGAAATGGTTTGACTTTTAATATTGAAATTTATCATTGTTAATTCGCTATGCCTCGACGGTAGATTACAAATATTCTAGGAGCAATAAGACGCATGTTATCAATTTCGCCCGACATTAAGGATTGCATCACGAGTCCTTGTACGGTTCCAATAAATAATATTGCAGCAGCTTCAGCATCCAGATCACTCGATAATTCGCCATTTTCTTTACCCAAAAGGATATGTTTATGTAAACGTTCGCTGTAGCGTTTTAAGATTGTTTTTGCCATTATTTTAGCAGGGGTCGTTTCGGCGCGTTGAAGTTCACCAAACATAATCCGCGGAATACCAGGGTGCTCAATTACAAATTCGATATGACTAATGAAAATGGCTTCCATGGCTGCTATTGGGGATGTGATTCCATCAGCGGCCTTATCAATCCGGTCGATCAGACGATCGGCAACCCATTCCAATACAGCTCGCCATATATCCTCTTTATTTGGAAAGTGCCTAAATAATGCACCTTGCGTAACATTCATATATTTGGCTATAGCTGCTGTCGTAATTTTGCTAGGATTTTCTTGCGCAGCTAAATCTATTACTGATTTGACAGTGACTGAACGGCGCTGAGAAGACGTGAGATTTTTTGTACGTGATTCCATTGCTAACACCAATTAAGATAGTAATTGATTACTATCTTAATTGAATTATTATTTTTTTTCAATACATGAATATGTAATTGGTTATTTGTTAAGGAATAATTTAGACAATTCTACATAACCAAACCTTGAGCAAAATCAATAGTAATCTCCAAATTAATTATACTTATTAGGCTGCATTAAACCGTATGTTAGTCTGAAAAAATTCAGTGGTAAGCTCATTAGACATAAAGCTAGCCAGAGATTTATGGCATATCAAAGGACAAGCTATAGCAATTCAAATGCTAAATGAGAATAATTCTCTACACGCCAATATGGCGCTTTGTTTAAGAGAACCCAAAGTAATAAAAAAGCCTTAATTCACTTATTCAAACGCAATTTGTAAAGGCAAACAATCGCTGTCTTTTCCTATTATCATACTGCTATCGACTCTAACACCGCAGCCTGCATAGTGTCCTTGAGCAGTAAATGTGCTTATTTGTACATATTGCTTATCAATTTTGGGTAATGTAAAAAGCTGCTGATAAATCATAGGTCGATCATCAAAATACCCCGTTTTCTCCGCGAGAGTTTTACTATCACTTGAAACTAACTGAATGTTAGCACCGCATCGACCTACAATTGGTTTAGAGACGTATCCATTGTCTTTGAGTTCATCGTTAAGTGCATAATCTGCATTTAACAAATATGGATGATTAGGAAACATACGCCATAACACCGGAAGTATAGCTTTATTGCTCGGGATTAAAGTCCACAATGGCTCAAACACCATAATATGGTCGTTTAACAATACATCCGCCAAATTGAGGGGTAGATCATGGTTGTTTGCGTTAGTTGTTTCGGTCGTTGTTTCATTAATTTCATTTGTAATAACGTCAGCAAAACGCAAGTCGTCCAGTGCCGTTTCCCATGCCCAGGTTTTCCAAATCCAACGTAACGTATTGCCGTTTTCGTCAATAACATCACCACTTTTTGTTTTGCGTAAGCTGTCTAGCCCTTGTATCAGTTCGCATGTGTACCCAGCGGCTTCAATAGCTGATTTCATAAAAAGGGCATGGTAGGTTTCCTCAGGATCATTATCTTGCAATACATGCACCAGTCCATCTATCTCGCACTTTTTCCACGCTTTAACGAGTTTCTTAAATAGCTTATCACCAGCATCAACACCGCCTTTAACTTCGTTGTGTTGCAGCCACTTGCCTTGAACTTTACCCACTTCCATATAACACGAGGCAGAATCACAATTATATTCGTAAACTTTCAAACCCTCAGAACTCATGGCAAAATCAAATCGGCTAGTAATAAGCTGATTGGTTCGATTTTCCCAAGACTTGCGGATTTTAGGTAGAATGGCTTCAGGTAATCCAAATTGTGTAAGTAGAGTAGGGTGAGCTAATACATAATCTGTCGCTTGCATAAACATTAAATGTAATTCGTCACTTGCGATTTCAAGCGCATCGGCTGCCTCCGGCGTAATCTGATAATAATTATGTGCAAACTGATCAGATGTATAAAGCTTGTGGCCGCCCATTGCCGTAACAAACGCATTCTCATCTTCATTAGCGATGTTTAGCCAAGGTAAATTTTGTATTTTTGCAACTGTCGTTGAATTTGAATGAGTTGCAGTTTGGAGGGCCTTGATATTGAACTTGGTTTTATCGACCTGAGGTTGCACATAAGCAAAATCCGCATTGGATGTTTGGATCATCCAACCAAGAATATTAGTGCCAGTTGATGGGCACTGTAACCAATAGTCGCCAGATACTCCGACTTTCGCTTTTATAGCCCTTGAATAAGCTTGGCCGTCTGGCCACTTTTTAAAATCCATATTTTGTTCAGCAATGTGGATTTTATCGTCAAATACTTCAGTAATAATAGCGACATGGCCGGTTTCTTCAAAGTGGCCACCTTCTTCCCATATTAACAATGAGCCTATTTCAGGAGGGCGAGTTGCACCGTTCTTAAAGGCATATAACGGTAATTCTGTATTAGTTGCAAGTTCACGAACCGAAGTGAGTTCAAATATCTCATATGCCATGGCGACATTGTTAAATATGTATCCTTTATTAATATATAACCAACGGCGTGCAAATTCGACACACTGCCATTTATAGCCAAGATAGATACCATCGACATAACTGTGAAAGTCATGGCGTGTCATGTATTCATTATTATTGACAGTTTTGTAATCACTCGAGTATGCAACGACACCACCAGTTGAGGTGCCCATTGCTTTGCCAAATGCTAGGTCATTCATATTCTTGATCGCTTATATAAAAAGGCAAAGGGGAATGTAATTTGTTAAAAAGACTTACTCATACAGTAAACACATTAAAAACTCACCAACCAACACCATGCACTTCCACTCTAATAGTTAATTTAACATAATATACATTATGCGAACTTAGGGTAATAACTGCGGGCATAAGTGGCGTATCAGTAAATATAGACTAAGATTACAATGATATAATAATTAAAAAGTAACTAACGTCGATATGACTTTAATAAATGAAGAAATGCAACTTCGTTTACTGCTGATAGACAATGATCCGGTTCAATCCAAGGTGAAGAGTTTTGCATTGAGTAAACACTTTGATATTGTTAGAGTAAAAAATACAAAGGATGCGAAAACCGCATTATTAATTGCTCAAAAACAAGATAGCCCGTTTGATTTAATCTTAATTGATATGCTGCAGCTGGGAGAAAGTTATATTGATGTCAATGACCTATTGAAAAATGTGGATTACATGAATCAACCTCACATCTTTGTGATAACAATCATTGATACACTGCAACAATACATCGAACAGATGCCTTTGCATAAAATGGATGTGGTTCTCAAGCCGATATCGAGCAAAAACTTATTACAACGCATTGAATCGCATATATCTGACTATAAACCTGCTCGACTCAAAACTAACCCATTTGTATTAGATGATGCCAATGCGCAAAAAGATTTTAATTTTTTTATGCAACATTTATCTAAAACATGGATTGATTGTATTCGAGCTGATGAGCCGGTCACGTTGATAGCCTTGAATATTGATTATTTTCAACTGCTCAAAGCCCATGCTGGTAACAACACCATTTGTCATTATCTACGGATGATGATGAGTATCTTACATTCGATTATATATCGTCAAAATGATTTAGTCGTTAGATCAAGGCGTGATGATTTTTATATCTTATTGCCGGGTTGTTCTGAGTTTGGAGCAAAACATAAGATAGCGTTGATTAATAAGTTTGTTGTTCAAGCACTCATGCCACATGACATATCCCCTGTGTCACCCTTCGTTTCAGTATCAACGGGTTTTATTACCCAAAAGCCGAATACGATAGATGAAATCCAAATATTTTTTGATTTAGCACGTGCACGATTAGATCAAAGTAAAACGTTACGAGACCAGATAATTGCACAGTCAAATTTAGCCTGAATATGCTGACGCGATCCAATCATTATCATTCATGTAAATATCTTGATATCTCATCCATTGAGTATTACAAGCTCATCGACAGATTGAGATAAATAGGCTGAATTACCGTTTAGGTCACTGATTTTCGACATATTAATATAAGCTTCAGATTTATATAAAGAAAATAGTTATTTTACTATTTTTAAGCTAGCGTTAACGCTACAGGTATCGCAAATAGAACTTCATTTGAATTGCTATAGAAAAGATTTTGAGTTTATGTATTTTAACCCAGTCAATCGCAGGTATTTGCTCCTTGTTCCTTTTAAAGGAAAAGTATTTATCATGTACTATTATTGGTTGAAATGTCTAAGAATGCTTAAAATCTGGATGCCGGTATCAATACTCTTCTTTATAGGGAGAAATGATACCTGAATAAAATGTATTTAAAATTTCATATGAAGGTTTACCTTGGATTATTCCGCCATTAGTTTTTCCCAACTATGCTGACAATATCCGCATTTCCCTTCGTTCCATTGGTCTTCAAGTCTTAGGCCTTCTCCGCACATTTCGCAACTTGTGTACTCCATTTCGTATTCACATGCCACGCACTTGTTTTCTGCATAGATAAATGTCTCCATGTCACAGCTAAGGCACGTATCGTAGGGTGAATCACCTCCATCCATTATGCTTTTAATGGCTTCCCCACCAAGAGAATCATCAATGCATTGCTCAATTACTTCATCAAAAGTGAACTCTTGTTTACAAGACCGACATCGCAAACTTATTGATAAATAATGTTCATCATTATCTGGAGCTTCGATGAGAGATGAATGACAATTCGTACATCTTAAATATGATATTGAATCCGCTACGACTGGATAAACCCAGTCAACCTCATTGATGCTTAATCGACATGATTCTTCTTCTGCTGCATAGATTTCACTCACGCTAAGTAAAACTGACCACGCTTCTTGACCTAAAACTTCTTGAGGGTCTAGCGTAAGTTGGTCAGACATGAAATCACGAATAAGCAAAAAAGATTTGGCAATAATTTCTCGTACCGTATCAGGAGATTCTGAAGTGTAATAATGCTCTAAGTCATTGCGAAGTCTATTTATTTCATCAAATCTAGACCAATCCACTTCAATTTTTAAGCTTTTAAACCTTTCTTTTATGTTTTGTACGTCTACCGTTTTGTGCCCTTTACCTTCAAATTGGATTGTTCCATCTTCTGCGGATACAGGACGTATATTCTGCTTTATTAGAAGCTCTTTATTGTCATCCGGTGATAATTGGCAAAGTTTTTCTTTGTATAGTAGTAATATTCCAGCAGAAATGTTTCTCACCGCTGAAATATTGCGTCTATTGTCATTTGCCTGGTGGTCTTCAAGGCCAATTTGTATCGAATCAATTGCATTTTTTATAATAGTCATAATTACTCAACTTTTCGGTCTTTCCCAGAAGACGCTCGTCGCTTTCGTTCAACCTGAACATAAACTGTATCGGTGGTTGCACTGCTGGAGTGTCCCAAATCTTCAGACAAATCTTTCAGGGGCCGATCTCTTTCAATTTCCATACTGGCACCAGTGTGACGCAGATAATGTGTCGTTGCTTCATTTAGTTTCTGTGCAGCTTCTAACCCTTTTTCAGACTTCATTTTGTCAAATGCTGCATCAAATACCTGTTGTACAAGCCTACTTATCTGTCGACTCGTTAACCCACCACGGCCTCTTATCTTCTCTACCAATACGGTTTGCTCCCCCTTTGATGGTAGCGAATACAAGCCACGCCACTCACGATACCGCTTTAAGTAACTTAAATAACCTTGAGGTACGGTAATATCGCGTATTTTCTTGCCTTTTCCGTAGACTTTAAACCACCAATTATTATCTTCATCCGTCCAAAAATGGCTCATTACGGGTGTCCAGTCTTGCCTTTCTGAAAGTTCAGATAGCCGAAGAAACAAGGTTTTCATTGTAGATATTATGAATAAATTTCGCTCGAAAAGGGCGTCTGTATCCGCTAATTCAACCGCGGTATCTAGCAAATATTGCCACTGGTGCTCTGTTAGTCGGCTGATAGTTTTTACCTGGCTATCTTTTATCATGTGCTTGCAATCACGCTTCGCTAATGGGATGGGATTACCAAAGCAAATTTCCTCATCAATCAGGTGTCGGTAAAATGAACTAAGCGCAACAAATGTTGATTCTAGGGTCTGTAGAGACGGTTTGTATTTTTTGGGGTCGAGTACTCGGTCTTTATCATATTTTGGCGGCGTTTGCCTAAATGGTGTCCAGTTAAGGTTTGAAGCAAAATATCCGTTGCTTGGATTAAACCGGTCATGTAACTGAGTGCTGATCCATCTAACAGGCGGCGCGACACAAAAATCAATGTAGCGCAAAATATCAGCTTTGCGTAAATCGTCGATAGGCTGCTTATCAACCATAAACACCCACAGTAAAAACTTTTCGATGTCATTTCGAAAACGCACGTAGGTATGCTCAGATTTGTTGCGGCCAATATACAGTAGGTAATCTTTTGCCCAGTCCCAATGTTGCTTCATCCATGCAGGTTGACTATTTATATAGGCAGACAGCTGCGGATAGTCATTAAGACTTAGCTCAATCATTTCAGCATAGGTTGGAAACAAAGGTGTCGGTTTACTCATGGCCAAAACGTTTAGGTTTGTCAATTAACATCGTAACAATATAACTTACTTGGTAAACTATGTCTAATACTGAACCGTATTAGACATAGGAGGTGTTACATATAAAAACTATAGCTGACTTGAGGTTTTTCGCCTAGATCAACATATTTCATTATATCGCCTACTTTTTTGGCACACTCGAGCGTTATCGGTAATCTCCCATCTAACTGTGTGTTATTCCAATTCATTTTAGTCAAACCTAGAATTTCTTCTGCTAATTCTTCTAATGATGAATCGTTTTCATACACATCTATTTTCAATGGATTAGGAACATACGCGCCAGGATAAGTTTGATAAAAATCAATGGTGCCGCGTGTGTATAAAACGCCTTCACTTTCATTAATTGAAAGTAATGTACCTCTCTTTGGTGGATAGCTTGTTTGACTAAATAATCGTATATCCGTATTCGTGATAGAAACAAAATCCTTCGAACGCACGCTTTTCTCTTCTAGCACACGACAAAACCCTCTGATTTCTGTGTCGCGAAATTTTGAAGTCTTATGTATAACAATTCTGGCTGGCATTTGCATCAACGCTTTATCGTATTCAGATAACGCTGAGCTTAACAAATTGTATGCTTGTTCTTCTGACATAAATGGTCGCTTGTCATTTTTGTCAATGACTACAGGTGTTCCGCGTAAAATAACGCCATGACCAAATTCATCAAATACTTGCGCTAGACTAGTTGATATAGTCTCACCATCGCGACTCTTATAGAACCCAATACCGACGTAGCAACTTTTTGGCTTAAATCGTTCTTCTTTTAATCTCCACGGGACAGTCTTGTTGCCTTTATAGTACAAAGCCGTTGCAAAATTCCAGGCCCGAGTAGCATCGTCTTGATTGCCTCTATTTGCTTTTCCTGTTAACAATGTACTCTCTAGAACAAGTTGTAACGGTATCCCAAGGTGCATACATTTCGCTTTCAATAGACGTCTAAAGTCATGCTCCATATATTGCTCTATTGAGCCGGTATCTTTTTTTGAGCCAGCATCTTTCTGCGTTAATGACACAAATAGCTCTTCTGGTATCACGCATATTATGACATCAATGGCTCGATTTTCTGCGAGAAATTGAACTTGCTCGTAGTACAAGTTAACTGCCGCGACTACTCGCTCTTCTCTTGTCTTAATACGACTCACTTTCACAATTGAAGATTTCTGAATTGCGCGAGTGAAACTTGGTGAAGATAATAATCGCGTGAAAAAACCATAGTCCGCCGAAACGCCACCAAATCCTTTAAACAGGTTTGATAATTCACTTTCTTTGCCGACAATACCATTGCGACATAAGTCTAACCAAACGTCTAGCTTATCTACTCCCACTCCCCTGCCTACTATTCCAAGTCTTAGCTCTGAACGCCTAAGTTCATCCTTAGTATCATAAACACCCATTCGTTCTATTCCATTACGCGGACAAATATGAGTTCCCTTACCAAATTCCAATAGTGGCTCTTCAATTACGGTAACTTTCACTCGTTACTCCTCCTCATCGATATCGACTACATCTTCAGTGATGTTTTCTGGAACAAGCTGAATCAGGGAGCCAAACTTAACTTCTTGGTCTGTCATTTGAGAAAGATAAAAAGCAATGAACCGAGTTAAATTTCGAACAGCTTGATTATTTTCAAGCTTCTTCTGCTTCGTTACTAGCTTGTCGTGAAAACGGCTTCGTCGAAAAGAGTTATAGGTATAAAGCCAACTTGGCACAATCAAGGCATGGTACTGACCCATTGTATAAATAAACCTTAAATGAAAGCTTAAGTGCTTGTAATGCGCTAGACTTCCTGGCTCTTTCTTACTATCAACACGCTCAAAAACTGTTCTATGAGCTGTTTTCATGCCTTTCCATGTTTCTTTTCTATGAGTTTGCTTTTCGCTTTCTCTGTTGAAATAGAATTGCTTTTCATACATATCGAAATTTACATTATGCGGTATCAGTTGCTCCCGTATTTGGCCTTGAAGAAGCGATTTAAGCACATTTTCATATTCTACATATTCTGAGTTATATAACTCATCACTACCTACTTCCTCGATTGTTCCGACATCAATTAAAGACTTAAGCGCAGTGTTGGCTTCAAAATTATCAAACGTGAATATTTTCCCATCATGAAAGGCCCATCCTGCAAAACTAGATCCTTCAAGTTGTAGAGCAAGTCGAATGCACATGAGCATATCTGACTTCCTGCCCTTGTATTCTAGCTCTTTCTTTGCTCGGGAAAGCACCTCCTTTTTATTTATGGTGGTTTCAGCGATGAAAACCTTTGGCGGAAAATTAATGGGCGCTAGATTTGACGTGAATACAACTGGTACATCAGTTTTGGGTTCGCGAAGCGCTAAATAACCATCAATTTCACCAAGTATGAGTTTAAATTCGTGCAATATGCGACGTTGTGCAGTTACCCTTAAGTCTGTTACTTTTGACAAAATGTCACCGCAATCTATGATCTGCGTTTTCGAATTAAAGCTAAATTTCGGTCCTGTTATTTTATCAATGGCCTGTTGAGAATAGCTCTTCTGTTTGCCTACAAGCATCAAAATAAAGAGCTCATCAAAGTTTGACTGGTAGTCTTTATCAATAAAGATTGAGAGTGTTTTCTTAACCTTTTCAAGGTCTGTAGTTGCGGTTACCTGAAATGCGACCCGATCATATTCATCTCCTAAGTCTATTCCAGGATAATTCTTCTGCTTAGCATTCAAATTGTGCAGCTTTGGTAGGTGAAACAACTCTTTGAGGATAGGAATAAAAGCATCTTCCATCGCTAAATTTATGTCTAAGCGGCCTTGCTTGCTCGCAAGCTCTACTTGAGTCACTACTCTGGCTACAACTTCGCGAAGTTCGTTTTCAACATTTAATACATCCATGTGACTCCCTTTACCCTACTGATAATATATACAGTATACATTGGTGCTCAGTTTTTATAAATCAAGTCTCACATCGTATATTTTTAAAAATTAAACGAACGTCATAACTTAGGTATGTATCGATTAGTCTCCCGCATGTATTTTTGAAACACATCCCCATGCACTTCTATTAAATATGGCTCTTCAATTTTCCGAACAATCAGTTCAATGCAAATCCAGCATATTAAGGCGCAAGCCCATAGCAGTAGATGTGCGAATGTGAAATATAACCCCAACCAAAATATATAAATGCCGAAATAAATCGGATTTCGAGACCTTGCATAAATACCATGCGTAATGAGCGTCGTCGTTTCTTTCTGGTCGACACCAATTCGCCATGAATCACCCATTTGGATTTGAGATAAGAGCGTGACGAGTATTCCACAAGTCCCAACCGCAAGACCTAAAGCCTGAAATGGCAGTGGAACAACAAACAAAAGGGGCACTTTGCCAAAATACCCAATGAGTATCACACCAAACGCTAGGCAAAATGTAATCACAAACATAGTACCGGGCAAAATCTCTATCATCGGAGCGCTTAACGAGGCTGCTCTAATGCCAAAATCCCCATTCCTTTTATATTGCACAAAGCTTCGAGCGACTACTGCAAGCAATATAAAAGCACTTATCAACACCAGCGAAATCATATCTACCCTTTTTAGTCATATCATAAAACTATGATTATAAAGTCTATACTTAATATAGGGTCAACACATATCGATGACGTTTAAGTGTAATAAGTGAAATTGGGGCGTTAACAAACAACGGCTAATGCCCCAAATGTGGCTAATTCTTCCTGCTGTGCACAAGTCGGTATAAAACAGGTAAAACTATTAATGTAAGTAAGGTAGAAGATATTATCCCGCCAATAACTACCGTCGCTAACGGACGCTGTACCTCTGCTCCTGTCCCTACATTCAGTGCCATCGGAACAAAACCAAGGCTAGCAACCAATGCCGTCATCAGTACAGGCCGCAAACGCGTTAATGCACCATCAACAATAGAGTTAATTAACTCCCCTGTCTCTTCTAGTCTTTGGCGGATAAACGACAACATAACCAAACCGTTAAGCACAGCAATGCCAGACAGCGCTATAAAACCAACGCCTGCTGATATAGACAGGGGCATGTCTCTCAGCCATAGCGCAAAAACGCCACCCGTTAATGCTAAAGGCACGCCAGTGAAAATTATCAATGCATCTTTCACCGAGCCAAAGGCAATGACCAGCAATGCAAGAATTAAGAAAAGCGTCGCTGGGACAACAAGGCTCAATCGTTGACTTGCACTTTCAAGCTGTTCGAACGTGCCGCCATAGTCCACCCAATACCCACTTGGTAATACAACATTTTCTGCTATCTGCATTTTTGCTTCAGTAACAAACGAGCCTAGGTCACGCTCTCTTACATTCGCCGTTACTACAATACGGCGCTTGGCGTTTTCTCGGCTGATTTGACTGGGTATACTGGCATATTCAAGTGTTGCAACTTCTGCTATAGGCACATAATCACCATCCCCTGTCATAATAGGTATACTGCCTAGCGTATCAAGATTATTGCGAATATCATCTGAATAGCGAACGACTATATCGAATCGCCTGTCGCCCTCGAATATCAAGCCAGCTTCTTTGCCGCCAATCGATGCGCTTAACCAAGTTTGCAAATCAGTGACATCCAAATTATAACGCGCTAAAGCATAAGGCTTGGGGTTCACGGTAAAGATAGGAATCTCATCAACTTGCTCAGCGCGTGCATCCGCAGCGCCGGGTATATCTTGCAGTACCGCTAAAATATCACCGGCCGAATCGCGCAGTTTATTTAAATCATCCCCATAAATTTTTATGCCTAAGTCAGCCCTAACGCCACTAATTAACTCGTTAAATCGCATTTGGATAGGTTGAGTAAACTCGTAATTATTGCCAGGTACGCTTTGCAGCTCACGCTCCATTTGCTCGACAAATTCGGCTTTGGATAAAGTAGGATCTGGCCATTGGTCGATAGGTTTCAACATCACAAACGTATCGGTAACATTAGGCGGCATCGCATCTGTGGCAACTTCTGCCGTGCCGGTTTTTGCAAAGACAGTGCTCACTTGTGGGTACTGCATAATGACGTCTTCAAGCCTTTTTTGCATATCCACGGCTTGCTCAATGCCAGTGCCGGGCACTCGCATAGCGTGCAAGGCAATATCACCCTCATCGAGTTGAGGAATAAATTCAGAGCCAAGTCGCATGCTTAGCCAAACGCTTACAACAACCAATAATGTCGCTGAGCCTATTACCAACCAACGTAGTTTCAGCGCCCATAACAGAACAGGACGATACACCGATTTCGCCCCTACTATGATTGGACTCTCTTTTTCACTGACTTTACCCGACATAAACATCGCAACGGCTGCTGGCACAATAGTGATTGAGAACACCATAGCGGCAAGTAATGCCAAAATGACGGTGGCCGCCATCGGGTGAAACATCTTCCCTTCTACCCCTGTTAAACTGAAAATAGGGATATATACAATGGTAATAATCATCACGCCAAAAAGACTAGGTCGTATTACTTCGTTGGTTGCTTCATACACAACCTCAAGTCTTTCCTTGATGGGCAGCACTGAGCCGGTTCGCCTCTGCGCTTCACTTAAGCGCCTAATGCAGTTTTCAACGATGATGACCGCACCATCCACAATTAACCCGAAGTCTAGCGCCCCTAAGCTCATTAAGTTTGCGCTTACGCCTGTTTGCACCATCCCTGTTATTGTGGCGAGCATAGCGAGCGGTATCACAGCGGCGGTAATGATGGCTGCTCTTATATTCCCAAGCAGAAGAAACAACACCACAATCACCAGTAATGCGCCCTCAACAAGGTTTTTACGCACGGTGTTGATGGCTTTATCCACGAGTGCGGTGCGATCGTAAACAGTTTCTATTACCACACCTTCTGGCAAGCTAGCTTGGATTTCATCCACTTTGTCAGCCACTGCCAAGGCCACAGCACGACTATTTTCACCAATGAGCATCATAGCAGTCCCTAAGACGGTTTCCTTACCCTCTCGTGTCGCAGCCCCCGTTCGAAGCTCTTTACCAATAGCCACTTCGGCAATATCGTTGACGGTCACTGGAGATTGGTTAGTGAGTGTTACCACGACATTACCAATATCTTCAATTGTGGCCAGTTGTGCTTGGGAGCGCACTAGTATCTGTTGACCGTTACGTTCGATGTATCCGGCACCTTGATTGGCATTGTTTCGCTCTAATGCCCGCAGCAGATCATCAGTACTCACACCATAATTAAGCATACGTTGAGGATCAGGATTCACATGATATTGCTTGGTAAAGCCGCCAATAGCGTTAACCTCTGTTATTCCTTTTACTAAAGCGAGTTGAGGTTTCACCACCCAGTCATGCAGTTCTCGTAGTGCCATCGCATCAAAGTCTCTGCCGTCAGCCGTCAATGTGCCCGGCTCAGCGCTGAGTGTGTACATGTAGATTTCACCCAAACCCGTGGCAATCGGCCCCATTTCTGGCTCGATACCCTCGGGTAGCTGACTTTTGATAATGCCTATCCGCTCATTAATGAGGTTTCTGGCAAAATACAAGTCGGTGCCTTCTTCAAAAACGGCGGTAACTTGTGACAAGCCATAACGAGATAGTGAACGGGTATAATCTAAGTTTGGCAAACCCGCTAAAGCGTTTTCAACCAAAAAGGTGATGCGCTGCTCGGTTTCAAGCGGCGAATAACCTGTTGCTTGAGTATTGATTTGTACTTGGACATTGGTGATATCGGGTACGGCGTCAATAGGCAGCTTTTGGTAACTAAATAAGCCAAAACCAATGACTAAAAAACTCAGCATCAAAAATATACCGCGCCTGTCTATTGCAGTGCGAATAATGGAAGCTAGCATGTTAAGCCTCCCTTAAAGTCTTGCACTAGCAAACATGTATATTCGGATGGTATAGAGGCATTAATGATCATGACCGGCCTCCGATTTTTCCAAATCTGCTTTTATCAGGTAACTATTGGTAGCCACCACACGCTCACCTGTTTCAATACCGCTTATGACTTCAATAAAGCGACCATCAGTCACACCGAGCTGCACGGGGCGTGGTTTATATTCATCATTATGATTAACAAACACCACTTGCTTGTCTTCATACTCTTGAATGGCAGTCACAGGCACCATATGAGTCACGGTCTTCGTTGCAGTTGTTACCTGCGCTTTTACCAAGGTGCCTAATGGCCAATAGCCACTGCTATTGTCAACAGTAACATTGGCTAACGAATGCGGACTACCATCAGCCGATGGCGTCAGGTAGGCAATTTCAGATAGCTGCTCAAAGTTTGCATGCCTTAATTCAACAGCTTGTCCAACCTTAATTTTGCCGAGATGCTGCGAGAACACGGTTAACTGTGCCCACACATCCTTGTAGTTGGCTAAGGAAAATAGTACTTGTCCGTTTGATAACTCACCATTGTTGGCATGCCGAGCTATTACGTTGCCATCAAATGGAGATGTAATTGAGTAGCTTTTTAAACTCTCATTTGACTCAACAACCGCTAAAATATCTCCTTTTTTAACGGTGTCGCCAATATTGACTTTGACATCTTTGATCACACCGTCAAAACGCGCCCTAATATGACTTAAAGAAGCAGGATCTGGACTTATTCGGCCATAAAGTGTGGTCGAAAGTGAAATGTCGCCAGCAATGACATTTGTAGTGGTAATGCCATTTTGCACAGCAGTCTCGTTGCTCATCGTAACGAGCTCACCAGCGTGTTTATCATCCTCATGAGAATCGCCATCTTCATGTTTGTCTCCAGCGATTAACGGACCTTGTATCATCATTAACGTGGCGCTTAGAACGAGTACTTTTAATATTGTGAATGTTTTTAATTGAGTAAATTTATTCATGATCGTTACTTCTTATCGAAATGTTTGATGGCTGCTGCATAGTGATGCTGTGCGCTAGCTTTTTGGAAGCGTTGCTCTTTGCAGTATCCGTTTTTGCCGTGCTACTTTGTGGCGCCTTAAGTGCAAGACCGGTAAGCGTTTCAATTTCTGTTTTGCTTAAGTGCACTTGAGACGCCGCGTCAATTAATGTCAGACGCGTATTTAAGAACTCTTGTCGAGTAGATACCCACTCCAAATAGCTAAACCGGCCATCTTGATAGGCACTTTCGACTAAATCCAAGGCTTCTGTAAGAGGCGGCATGACAGTTTGTTGGATAGCGTCAACCTCTAATAATGCGCGTGTGTGCTCACCTAAGGCCTGATTGACTGAATGTAAAAGACTGCGCATATTACTCTGTTTTTGGAATTCTATTGCATCAAGGCGAGCTTTTTGCGCCTCGTATTCACCTAGGTTTCGTTTTTGTTGAAACAATGGAACGCTGATCCCAGCTATTAAAGCAGTTTCATCAATACCTTGTAGTCGTCGAAAACCCGCTGACCACTCAATGTCAGCTCTATTGTTGGCCTGCACTAACCTAAGCTGCGCTGCTTGAACACGGCTTTGTTTTGCGAACAACTCTATATGCGGACTGCTTTGGATAGCGGCAGAAAGCGTCTCGAATGACCCAATGTCTTGAAACGTAAAAAGCTTACCCTCCACACGCTTAAAAGTGGGCGTTTGCTCGCCCCACATAATGGCTAGACTACGCAATACAAATTGAAGACCTTCTTGAGCCAATTTAACATCGAGCTTTGCTTGGGCAAGCGCTGCTTGGGCGCGTTTTTGCTCTAACAATGGAGACGCGCCTGCATCAACGCGCTTAGAAACTGCGTTATAGGTATAGAGTGCAAGTGTCTCTGCGTCGTTTTGCACGTCTAAGGTGGCCTGTAATACGAGTGCTTCGATGTAACGACGATTCAGCTCGCCAAGGACATCTAATGTGCGTATTTTCTTTTCCACCTCTTGTTGAATTTTACGCTCAGAGAGTACGTCCAATCTTGCGCTAGGCTTGTCGTTGAGCTGTAGTACAGATGATAAGGTCAAACTGACTTCGAGCTCCTTAATGCCCGACACCTCACCGGTTCCCATAAAGTTCTCTAGTTCAATCCCAGCATTCAGTGCGGGTTTAAGCGCGGCGGTTTTTGATTCACCGTCAATTACTCGCTGTCTAAATTCAAATTCATACAAACTTGGATTATTGGCAAGTGTAAGTCTGATTGTATCTTCAAGGCTTAGCGTTTCTCGCACGGGCGCTTGAACACCTTCATCTATATAGCGATTAGTTTGCACCGCTTTTACGGTAATTGGACTCAATGTTAAGCCCAGCATGCAAGCAAACGCCATGGCGCGTGCATGCACAGAAATATGAAACATTTTCATTAGAATATCCTAATAATTTATCAATATTCAGCGTCGCGCGTTTTTTCAGCGAGACACTATAGAGAGCGATATTAGGAGGATGTTTTGGGCGGACGAAGTAATCGGTTGATGGGTGCGTCGATAATCGCATCCAAGTAATTAAAGTTGTGGGTAGAGACCACAGATTGTAGATTGTTGATGTTTTGCTGACTTAACCACTGTGCATGCGTACCGTGGCAGTGGCCACAATGATGGCAATCGGCAGGGTTATGGTGATCTGCTTTTGTTGACTCACCGAGCGCTTTGGTTGGCATATCGTTTGAAGCTTGATTGTGCTCTGAATGCTGGTGTTCATGTTGCAAATGTTGGGTATCTGTTGCATGAAAATCTAATGTATTGGCCACAGCAGAAAACGACTGAAAGAGTATCAGCGAGATCATGATGTAACTTATTCGTTTTAAATTTTTCATAAGCGTGAGTCTACCAAGTCTATTTCACTTCGTCACGACATTGTTCATTGGCAAATTCTAGCTTACAGTTGGGAAATACTTTAGACATCACATGTTGTAATGTTTCAGGTTGTATAAATTAGACGTCGAGATGAGGGGTGGTTACAATTTTTACTATTGGTTAAGAAATATCTTGAAAAAGTAGATGTATGAACGCGTAACCCCCTGGGGGAAGGCTTAGCAGTGTGAATAACGGATGATTTAGGTGTTAATGTGATTGAACAAAATAGGTCGTTTCCAGATGACTTCGGCTTTGACTATTGTCTTATGTGGATTAGTACGGAGAAATATCCCTCATTTATAAGTAGGCCACACCCTGACAGTGGCGAGATCATCCATGACGTTAGGGACAACTCAAAACCATTTGCTCATAAACTTCCAATTTTAATAGACCCCGATGGTATCAATGTGGTGCCAGTGAATCTATATCTTCACTCTTTGTTGGCAGATCCAGATATATCCTCCGATAAGACGATTCAATCCCATGCAGTTGCGTTATTGAGCTTCTATCGGTGGTTGAGCACGGAAATCCCCGAACATACACACCCAAGGACTGGCCTTCTGGTTGATGAAAAACCTCCGTTAACAATATATGACTGCACCGAGAAGGTAGAGGAAAGTCCAATCGTGAGATATCGAGACTATTTATTGGAAAACCTTTATACCAAGGATGAAACTGGAAAAGTCGGTGGTTCTCCAAGTACAGCCTCTAACTATGTTTTGAAAGTTGTCAATTACTTCATCTTCCTTCATCGCCAGCGGATCATTTCAATCAGCAAAACCTTTCGACCATTTGAGTTTAAGGCAAAGACTGTTCGCATAAGCAACAAAGGAAACAGAGCACAACATGAAATGCTCTCACATCTCAATCGCAGTCACAGTAAGGAAATTATTGTATACACCACAGGTCTCACTAGACCATTTAAGAACATAAAAAAACCTCAAGATGCTGATATTCGAGAGCTTAACCCACTTCGTGAAGATGAAAAACAAGAGCTTTATAAACACCTTGATATTGAAAATTCATCTGACACTAAAGCCCTAATGGTGTACTTAAAAACTGAAACGGGATTGAGATTGGAGGAATTAATAACATTTCCTGCCTCTGTCGTGGACAAGCCAAAAGCTAAAGTAGTTAAGGTGCAAATTGGTGAGAATATTAACGGTTGCTTAACCAAGTTCAAAAAAAACAGAACAATTGAAATCCCAGCCAGTGTCATGGATCTGTTGTACGAGTACAAGTTAAGTAAGGCGAGGAAGAAGGCTATTGAAAAAGGATTACTTCGCCATAACCACTTATTCGTTAAATCGAATGGCAATATCTACGCTCCAAACACCATTCAAAAGTATGTGGAAACTATCCGCAATGATTTGACACACTGTGGGCTTGATATTTATTTTGCCCCTCATGACTTACGAGCCACTTTCGCAACCGACTGGCTGTACAGCAAACATATGGAAACAGGTAAGCCCTTCGAGGCTTTGTTACAGGAGCTGGCTGATTTGATGGGGCATGAAAGCACCTCTACCACTCAAAAATACGTTAACTACATGAATGACAATAAAACATGGTTGGAATTCGCTCAGCGTAAAAATCAATTCGCACAACAATCGCTGAGGTGATGATATGGCAAAAAGTCGATTAGCAGCATCGAGAAATCAAAATAAATCACCCGCTCCGCCGATTACTAAGAAAAATGTTACTTCATTAGATTTGATCGTTGATATACGGCCAGAAGGGGTGCTAAACAGCACAAGACACAATTTTATTTATTGGTGTCATGAACAGTGTGATCCCAAAAAACCATTAGCTAAACCCTCTCGACTGGAAAGAATGCAAAAGCTAAAAAGATGGGTTGATCAAGAGAAGAAAAATGAAACCAATGCATGGTCTCTAGTAGTTAAATTAAGCGCCTTAAAGACTTACATTGCATTTTGCGACATTAAGAAGTTCGACCCTTTTAGTCAGGCTGGATATCTTTATTACGCTGGTAACTCAGGTGAGTTACGGCGCTTAGTTGACATTGCTAGTGAGCCTAAAAAATACCAATTTCAGTATCATAATGGTGAAGAGTTTGGTTTGTTGGAATCCTCAGCTCTTCAAAAAAAGATGAATCTCGACTCGATGCTTCCAGTGCTTGATTTTGATGTGTCAGACATGCAAGCCACGCTTAAGAGCTTTACTGGTGAGATAACAGATTTTGCTACACTACCTTATACATCAAGCGAATGGTATGCACTAGTTAGACGCACTCAGCTTCTCTTTTTCTCTTTGGTAACTCAACTTATTGCGTTTAAAGAAGAAAACCCCGAATCGCCCCCACCTCAATACCTAGAAAACATTGTGGTTGAAAGAATAGATAATCGTGACATCACGATTACACTTGGGAGAAAAAATGGTTCAGCTTCAGAAGGCTTAGCGAGTCCTTTTAATCAATGCATGTCGGCAGCTTACACTTTGTTTGCCTATTACACTGCATTTAACGACACAGTGATTAGACAGGTTCGCCACCCCATTAAAATGGTTACGTCAAATAAAGATGGTCGGACATCAAAAGTTGCTCAAGTTCGCGCTTACAAAGGTCGTGCATCAAAGGACGTAAAAGCGTTATTTTCAGGCTTAGAAGAAAGCTCCCACCCCGAAGCCAAAGATGAGGAAGCTGGGTTTATTGTCGCTGACATCAATAAGCGCGACACTGTTGGAGAAACTGACGGAATTACCTTTCTTCGAGCACTCGAACTCCTCTCGAAAACCTACAGCGAAGACCCTTATGACACTCTGATATATTTCCTCAATAGCGAAGGTGATAAAGGCAAGGTTGATGTGTCTGGAGCTTCATTCCAATTATCAAAGAACCTAAATTTGCTTTCTGATAGCAGAGCTGAGTTGACCGACCATCTAGTAAAAACCTACGCCGACATTGTTAAAGATCAAAAGATGACCACGTTTAACAAGATTAAACGAGATGATGGTGTATACACGATGGAAGCAAAAGTCACCGTTCTTAAAAAGCAAGTTGTAACAATAAGAGCAATGCCTATTGCTTACGCTGCTCTTTCATGTATGACTGATGTTTCATTGCGGAACGCGCTTATACCGCTTAATTATTCAGAGAAAGATTCCGATGGAGCGATGACAGTTTCTTTCAAATATGCTGATGGCTCTAAAGGTGAGTTTATTGTTGCAGCTAAATACAAACCTTTTCTTCAATTGGTTGAGCGTTATGCTGCGAGCAGAAACCCTTTACCCAGAAAAAATTATGGTTTTGGTGGGGGGAGTTCAACAACCAAGCATCCATTCTTACTACCGCTGGGTGGTAAATATGTTACTTATCAGTGGTCAGAAGGTGAGGTTCCGATTCGCGAAGTTCTGTTAAAATTGTGTGGCATTGGTCGCGGTGATTACTTTATAAATATTACCGCCAGTAGGATTCGCACTACTCATTCTAACTTAGAGTATAAAGCTGAAGAAAAAGGGTGGACAGCCCGAAAAATTTTGCAGCACAATATTGAAACAACTGAAAGACATTACCCCAACGGCCACCCTGTCTCAAACAACAAGCAAATGTCACAAGGGATGATGGGGTTAGTCTACATAGCCCAGGGCAAGAGCCGCAGTGAAGCTATAGAATCGGTTAAGAAAGAATTGGAAATTCCCGTCTTAGAATACGATGTTTGGAAACAACGTAATGCTCCTACAAACCCCAATGGCATTAGCTGCGGCGGGGAAATTGATTTGCTGTCAGAGAAAGATTGGCATTATGCAGCACGCAAGTTCGCAGAAAAAAAAGGGATTATTGAAGAGGGTCAAGATATTACCTGCTATCAATACGATCTTTGCGTCTTTTGCAAAAGCGCCAAACTCGTTGATGACCCCTACGCTATTTATAAACTATTGAGCTTTCTCGATGCGTTAAGTGAAGCCATTGACCAATACCCAGAACGCGCTTCGGTAATTCAATTAAAGATAAATCGCTTTCAAGCTAACCTTGACGGCCTCCCATTAGAGACCGTTGAACAAGCTGAGGATTTGCTTGAAGAAAAAGGGCGTTATCCACTTTTCGACTCGTTATCTTCCATTACCCAATTTTTATAAGGGCTATATCTATGCTGTCTTTTGAAAACTCACAAGATATGGATTCAACCTTAGATACCATGCGTTTAATTGGTGATAGAGGCGACTATTTGCAACAGGAACTTCTCCCTGCGCTACTGCGAGGCGATTGGGAAGAATTAGACAAAATGGTGGTCTATCAAGATCAAAAAAAGACCATCTTGTTTGGCGAGGATATATGGGCGTTTAGAAATTCTGACTACAAAGGGAGTGGGGTCACGAACTTGATTTTTAACATTGAGCCAGAGCAAGAAGAAAATGTCATTGTACTTCATCAAAAAGAGCGTCACATGCTTAATCAAATGAAGTGCGTAGCATTAGCGGATATGTGGTTTTCTGTTAAACATATAGAACTGGCTTCAATAAATAATAAAAAAAACTCTCTTCGAAAGGATATTGCCCAACTAATCAAACGTGGCATCAATTCATTTGAGGAATTGAATCAAGAGCATCTAGAAATTTTGGTTACTGAGGGATGGTATGATATTTCTAGGAGCTATTGTTTTATAGGGTTGAATAGTCTTGTCCACTTGAAAGGGCTGCTACCTTTCAAGGTCAATTTTTCACATCAATCCCATAAGATGTACAACATGAGTTCTGATGCGCAAAACGGAAAAGTGGTGATTCCCCCCCGAATCTATTTTGCGGCATTAAAAGGGTACAGTGAAGATATCGTAAAAGCCTACGGATTAAGAGATGAAATCGAACAAGCAGTTGAGCAGATGATTTCCTTTTATTCCGATGAAGTAAAAAGAAAAATTCTGAGGGTTAGAAGCGGCTATAGCCATAAACCTCATGGCGGTTATGCAGAATCATGGGAACGATTTACCCAGGCGCTCGACAACAATGGAATAACCTTAGCGGATAAAGGTGAAGATCCACGGTGGATGCAAATATTCACATCTATTCAACCCCGCATTCAAATACGACGAGAATGTCTTAGTATCTTCAGAGCACGCATTGGCAACACTTATTATGGCTGGGCTGGTTTTAGACAGTATTTGAGAAGCTTGAACACAAAAGCCTCATGGCTTTGCTTGGCATTGTCAGGAATGCGCGTAGACGAGTTGTACAAAATGAGTCCTGTTTACGGTGCGCAAAGAACGACTTTCGATAAAAATGGATGTGAGTCCGAAACTGGCAAGGAAACCATTTACTTTCTAACTACACGCCAATCAAAAATTACGATCAGTAGTCAAACCAAAAATGACACGTTTGTAACCACGGAAACGGGTTGGAAAGCCTTCCATATATTAAATGCTATTAATACGCCTTATCGCGACAGATTTGCAAAGAAAAATAATCATCGAATGTTTGCAAACTTGAAGGACATCGCTTTTCCCCAACCTATAGGGAAGAGCGCATTACACACTAAAATTAATACGGGGTTTAACAGCGATAAATTTGATTTTACACTTACAGCAGAAGATATGGGGCATTTACAGACCTCCGACCCAACCCAAACATCTTTTAATCAGGGTGATAAATTTCACTTTTCGCCACACCAGACACGGCGCTCCCTCGCGTACTACCTAATTGGTTATGAGCTGTGTTCTTTCCCCGCCTTGAAGCAGCAATTTTCGCATTTGTCGATGGCAATGACGCGATGGTATGCCCGAAATGCCTATTCATTTGAAAAACTTTACAGCGAAATACAAAAAGAACGAGTCACACAACAGGCTGAGATATTTGCTCGCATATATCAAAAAATGGCGAATGGTAAGCGTATCGCAGGAGGTAAAGGTCAAGCAGCAGCGGCTGAGATTAGTCGCGAAGGTGAAAGTTATTTTGAAGATGGAGTAAGCAAACGCAAGCTATCGGTTGACTACTGGATAGATCGGTTGACCAACGGTAAAGAACATTTACATGCTATTGCTCCTGGGATGTATTGCACTAATACTCAATGTTCAATGCGTATCAATATTGATTTAAGTGAATGTGTAGACTGCGAATATGATTTTATTGAAAATGCTGTTTATGCCGAATCCTCCCGTATGGACGCAATGAGAAACGTTGAGTTTTTAAAAGAAAACAATGAATTAAACTCCAGTTCTGCAACCAAATACTTTATGCAGGTAAAAGCTGCGGAAGCGATCATGGATGATCTAGGATTTAAATATGAAAAGTATGAATTTGCAGAAGATGTGCTGAATTTGGTTATCGAAACGACAAGGAAGGCGTAAGGCATGACAGACAAGGCGGAGTTAAGCTCAACAGAAAGACAGCTAAGAGACGCATTGGCGCGGCTTGTTCATCAAAAGCCGATTAACAGAGAGTTGAAACAAAAGCTTAAAGCCAACAAGCTTAAAATTGTTGTTTCTAATGTTGAGAAAGAAGCGGGGTTATCGAATGGATCGGCCAGGCGCTATCCAGAAACAAAAGCGCTGATCGAAAGCGCTGAAGCAAATCGTGTTCATGGAGTAAGCAATGTGTCCGATACTGTGGTTCGCGGCCACCCTCTCCACATAAAGGCTAAGGAAGACTTAGACAAAGCTAAAAAAGAAATCAAAAAGCTTAAGAGAGAAATTGAGAAGAAAGAAGAAAAGCTTGGAGATTATAAAAAACGCTTAAAGTCTCAAGCCGTGAGAATGCACCAAATGACCGTTGCTATGTGGGAACATATGCCTGAAGAATGCAAGCATATTGAGTTAATGATCGATGTGGAAACAACGGGGGCAACAGGCAACGTTCTAGAATTCAAAAAGCGAGAGAAGCTAGATTAGCTCCGAGACTTATGTTCTTAGCTGGATTAGTCTGGACTCAACCTGTCAAATTCAAATCACGATGCAATTAGGTCCGACAGGTTGCTCTAAGGGGTTTTGCGCCCATCCCCTCGAAATTAACCTTAGTCTAAGTTTTTAAGCTTTTTTCTAACTCTAATTACCGTACTTCGACTAACTCCAACTGCTTCAGCCGTTTTATTAATACTAAATCCAGCTTCAGTAAACGAGGCAATCCTATCATGAGCCTCTAAATCAGGCTGACGACCGTGATAAAGTCCCTTTTGCTGTGCTTTTACAATACCTTCTTTTTGCTTACGTTCACGTTCTCGATATTCTTTATATGCACTGGCCGCTAATATTTCTAACAGCATATTATTAATAGCACTAAGTATTGATCTCATAAAATCATCACTTGGAAAACTGCCAAATGTTAAATGACTGGTTGGTAGATCTAAACTAACAACACTAATTCCTTTTTCATTTATTGAGGCTACAAGAGTTTTCCAATCATCAGGGCTTAGCCTTGTTAAACGATCGATTGATTCAACTAACAAAACATCACCGGACTCTGATTCATCCAATAAACGAATTAGCTCTGGTCTATCTAAAGAATTACCAGATTTATTTTCTATATAAAAAGAAGCAATTCGTTTGCTGAAGCCAGAAACGAATTTTTTTAATGAGCTTTTTGCTCTATTTGCATCTTGCTCAGAAGTTGATGCTCGTAAATATGCTCTTATGAACATTTTTGCCTAATTAGGTCTATTTAGATGGTGTCATATCATATAGGTTTATTTAAGTGGTGTCATTACGTAATTGCCTGTGATATATTAACAGTATCTTTAGGGTGTACTCATGTAGAACTGCATGTAATAACACTAATTTGGACTTTGATAATGAAAAAGGATAAACCATACATTGTTGTGGTTTAATATTGTTGTAACAACGGTAACTTTACTTATTTAATAGAAGAAAAAACAAAATCAATTAGCGATGTTTAAACTGGTATTCATTGATGGTCACTTTAATTAGATATAAAGTAAGTAAACAAAAAGTCAGTAAGGTAATTGATAACGTGTCTAAACGAACCATAAGTATGTTGGCTAAAGAACTGAGTGTAAATGTCGAAACAATTCGCTTTTATGAACGCAAAGGCTTAATTAAACAACCACCAAAGCCTATGCAGGGCTATAGACATTACCCGAAAGAAACGGTAAATAGAATACATTTTATCAAGCGTTCTCAAGAATTAGGTTTTACGCTAAATGAGATTGAAGGGTTACTTGCGTTAAACGATAGTCCATGTAGTAAAGTACAAGAATTAGCTAATAAAAAACTGATCGCAGTACAAAAAAAGATGGCTGACTTGTTGTTGTTAGAACACGCTTTGGAAGAACATTTAGGACAATGCCAAAATAATGATGACGATAGCCACTGCCCAATAATTGATTCGTTGCAACCGAAGTAAATGATTCACTTAACTACCATTTCCCACTAAAACAGCATATCCAATTTTACTTCTGCGCCTTAATTCAAGTTAGCTTATTCCCCGTATCTGTCGTAGCAGATTATCAAAGATAAATTTTTTATAAATCACCCTTGACTCCGTACTTAGGTACATGCAATACACTTGCATTATCACTTAATGAGGTATCTATATGAATCAAAAAAAATCAAACCTTCCAATGATAGGAGGCATCATAGCAGCATTAGGCGCAGGCGTATGCTGTGTAGGTCCTTTGCTCCTGTTATTACTTGGGGTAAGTGGCTCATGGATTGGTAATTTAACTGCATTTGAACCCTATAGGCCATTATTTATCGCATTTGTAGTGTTGTTGTTTGGCTACTCAGGTTGGAAAATTTACCGTCCTGTAGAAGAGTGTGAGCCGGGAACGGCCTGTGCAATTCCTAAGAAACAGCAACAACGAAAAGTCATTTTCTGGCTGAGCGCTATAGTTGCGACAATTTTAGTGACCAGTAATTATTGGATACTTTTGTTTGCTTAATATACAGATCAAGAAATTTATAACATTTTAAAATTTGGAGCTAATTATGAAAAAATTATTATTAACCGCACTGCTTTCACTTTCTAGTTTTGGTGCTTTTGCTGAAGTAAAAACAGTTACACTGGAAGTGCCAACGATGAACTGTGCGACATGTCCAATCACAGTTAAAAAGTCATTAGAAAATGTTGATGGCGTTGAAAATGCGAAAGTTACCTACAAGCCTAAGCTAGCTGTTGTTTCTTTTGATGACACTAAAACCAACATCAATGCATTAATTGCAGCGACTACCAACGCTGGCTACCCTTCAAATTTAAAAAGTGAAAATAAGTAATGTTTAGCCCCTTAGAACTAGTTACGCGTATCGGAGATAAAGCAGGCTCTATAGGTGCACTTGTTTCGGCAATGGGATGCGCCATGTGTTTTCCCGCGATAGCTAGTCTTGGTGCGGCAATTGGGATGGGATTTCTTAGTCAGTGGGAAGGGGTATTTATCAATACGTTGTTACCACTGTTTGCAGTATTAGCGCTGGCAATGAATATCTTAGGCTGGTTTAGCCATCGTCAATGGTACCGTAGTTTTATCGGTTCAATTGGCCCCATTTTGGTTTTACTCTCTTTATACCCTTGGTTCCAGTACGGGTGGAGTTCATACGTTACTTATACGGGGCTAGGACTAATGGTTGCTGTATCAATTTGGGACATGGTTTCTCCTGCGAATAAACGCTGTGATGATGAAACTTGTACCGCTTAACTTTTTTAGAGGAATAAAATATGTCAACGAATAGTTGTTGCTCGTCAAATGACATCCAGCCAGAACAATTACATGTAGCCATTATTGGTAGTGGTTCAGGGGCCTTTGCCAGTGCGATTAAAGCAGCAGAAGGCGGAGCAAGAGTTACTATCATTGAAGGAGCCGATGTAATCGGAGGTTGCTGTGTAAATGTCGGCTGTGTTCCTTCAAAAATATTGATCCGTGCTGCGCAATTAGCGCATCAGCAACGTACTAACCCGTTTGATGGTTTAGAAAATATTCAGCCACAACTTAGCCGCTCCTTATTAGCACATCAGCAAAACGCTCGCGTCGAAGAACTACGCGATGCTAAATATCAACGTATTTTAGAGAGTAATCCCGCGCTATCTTTACTTAAAGGTTATGCACGTTTTAAAAATCAAAATACCTTGCTAGTTCACAAGTCTGATGGTAGTGAAGAAGAGCTGGTTGCAGATCGCATTTTAATTGCAACAGGCTCTACACCAAGCATTCCGCCAATTAAGGGTTTAGTTGATACACCTTATTGGACATCAACAGAAGCCTTATTTGCAGAAGAGTTACCGAGTAGTCTAGTTGTCATCGGCTCCTCCGTTGTTGCTCTGGAAATTGCGCAAGCTTATGCCCGTTTAGGTAGCCGTGTGACAATTCTAGCCAGACATACCCTTTTATATGCTGAAGATCCGTTATTAGGTGAAAAACTGGCAGAGTGCTTTGAAAAAGAAGGTATTAGGGTACTTAATAATACGCAAGCAAGTCATGTTTCTTATGATAGCAATGGTTTTTCATTGGAAACTAACGAAGGAACATTAATCGCTGAAAAATTGCTTATCTCTACGGGTCGCCATGCAAATACTGGAAAGCTTGGTTTAGAAAATGTTGGTGTTGAAACAGATAAAAGTGGTGCCATTGTTGTTAATAGTATGATGGAAACATCAACAGCTAACATTTATGCCGCTGGAGATTGCTCCAATATGCCACAATTTGTTTATGTTGCTGCTGCTGCCGGAAGTAGGGCTGGAATTAATATGACAGGTGGAAATGCGCAACTCGACTTATCTACCATGCCTGCTGTTATATTCACCGACCCACAAGTTGCTACGGTAGGTCTAACCGAAGTACAAGCTTCAGCGGTAGGAATAAATACGATAAGTCGTGTACTTGATATGGAAAACGTACCAAGAGCTTTAGCAAATTTTGAAACGGATGGTTTTATCAAGTTGGTAGCTGAAGAATCCACGGGAAAACTGATAGGCGCACAAATTTTAGCCCATGAAGGCGGAGAACTGATTCAAAGTGCGGCTCTTGCTATTCATAATAAAATGACAGTCGAAGAATTGGCAGGTCAACTATTTCCGTATTTGACGATGGTTGAAGGATTGAAGTTATGCGCTCAAACCTTTAGCAAAGACGTTAAAGAGCTATCTTGCTGCGCAGGGTAATCATTTAACGGTAATGTACTTACAGAAATGTTAATGGAGTGCCAATTGATTGAATGTAATCAAGATATCTTAAGGCATTCCATTAACAACACAAATTGGAAGCATGCTAAATCATGATTAAATCTAAGGTTGAAAACATTCCTGTTGGTGAAGTCAGTTTTTTGACAGAGATACCTGACATCAATAAGTTCATTAGTAGTGATGATGATGCGTTGGATTTTCCTTTGAGTATTTCTCAACTGGCACTAGCTGCACAAACATCTGTCCATACGGTAAGAAATTATGTTCTTGAGAACTTAGTACACTGCGAAGAAAAAACTAAGTCAGGCCATTCACTTTACGGCTTATGTGCATTAAAGAGATTAAAGTTCATTCGAGCAGCAAGGGCGGCAGGTCTTCTTGTAGTTGATATCAAGCCATTACTAATGGCAATAGATGCAGGAGAAAGAAAAGTTCCTGAAGACATCCAAAAGCTGCTACTTACTAAAATCGAGCATAGAAAAGTATTTTTAAATCTAGTAACAAACCAAATTGAAGAGTTTTGCAATTAGAACAATTATAGAACAGTTCATGGCTCGACTAAAAACTTGTTAGCTTATCTGTTTTCTATCAATGTTAGCTTGTATATATCAAGCATATAGAATATCAACACCTCCAATTTTTAATGGCACTTTGATGCGCAGTACCTTTTGAATTAGAAATACAAACAGATGGCATTCTTTAACTTATTGATTCTACATCACTAAGTAAACCAGCTAAGTCGATTTCTTTGCGGTCTTTATTAAAGGCATATTCCCCATTTAGATTAATGTGTTGCCAAGCAACAGGTGAAAGCCGAGAAATAACATCAACCACATCTTGCCTACCGTTCCTCTCTTGGATTTGTAAAAATGCCGATAGTAACGCGGAATTATAATAAATAATGCAATTTGAAATGAGTCGAGCACAATCGTTCCATTGTGGGGTTCTAGGGATTTTCCCCTCTAAAAAGACATAATCCTCTGTAGACCACACCAATAAATGGCTGCGGAGGTGGGTTACTACTTATAAGTGTGGCAAATTAGGTAAATATCGTACATTTAATACGGAACAGCCCTGATATGGCCATCAAAAACGAAATTACTATTCTCACGAGAGCAGAACAGGCAGATCTTTATTCCCCACCCATTTTTTCAATCGAAGAACAACGTCTGTACTTTTCTCTGAACGATGCGGAATTGGCAGTTTTTCGGTCAATTCGTCTCAGAGCTCATAGATGTTACTTTGTCGCGATTTTGGGATACTTCAAATCAAAGCCCGTCATCCTAGATATCGCTTACTCGCAGGTTTCTAAGGATTTAATGTTCATCAGTAAAGAGCTGCTTGGCGGCAAGGGGCTCAGACCATTCACTCCCTCACAAAAACAAAAAGATCGACTCTACGCAAAAGTATTAGACCTTGCTGGTTATCACAAATGGGACGAAAGTCAGCACTTCAATTCTCTTTTCGACCACCTTGTTCAGGTGGGCAATGCCTGGCTGGAGCCGCGTTACCTCTTTGATACTGCTATTGAATTCCTAACCAGTCACAGCATTGCTATCCCTAGGTACACCGTACTCCAGAGACTGATAAGCAGAGCGATGCAGCAGGTCAGAAAAGACCTGGCGCACCAACTTAATCAACTCACCAGTCCTGAACTTCACGTCTTTCTGGACAGCATAACAGCCATTGATGACGGACTAAGCCTGAACCAGCTCAGAGGCGGTGCAAAAAGTCTGACCGTACCTGAACTTAAAAAAGAGCTTGCCCTTTATCATCAGTTAGCGCCATGGCGCACGCAAATCAATGGCGTTATCGATGGGCTTAATCTGTCTCTTAAAAATCGACAACACTTCGGTGAGCTCATCAACTATTACGGTAGTAAACTCAAACGATTCAAACGCGCACAGCAGCATCTATGGTTGCTATGTCACCTGACAGAGCGGATACAACTGGCACTGGAACGGTTAACTGATGGGTTCATTTACCATATCCGCAAGCAACAAGAAGCTGCCAACACCTTTGCACAACAAGCAGTGTTCCTGTCCTGGCAGTCAGCCGCGGACAATGTCACGAAAGCGGCAGAGTTACTGCATCTGTTTGTGGATGAGAACATTGATGATAATCAACCCTTCTCAGTAGTCAGACAACAGGCATTGAAGGTCATGAATGACAGGGATATCCAGACCCTCTGCCTTTACCTGAAAAAACAGAAACGGACCGTGGAAGAGTACCAGTGGCAACATTACGATGAACAATGCAATCTCCTGGAGCAACTGTTAAGGCAGGTGTTCTTGTGCCTTGAATGTGAGGCCGGTAAAGGCTCAGAAGCCGTCGTCGCCCAACTTCAACAGATGCAGACGGAAATCGCATTCGGTGGACCACTGAAGACGATGGATACGTCGCTCATCCCGAAAAAGCACCTCCCATGGTTGGTTAAACAGGATAACGTTAACCCGCAACGTTACGAATGGCTGCTCTACCGGCAGTTAACCTCACGACTGAATGGACGCATTTATTTGCCAAATGTTACCAAATACCGCGCACTGGAAGACGACCTGATCCCCCAGACATCGCAGGATACCTTGCTGGCCTCATCAACACTGGACAGACTAAAACAGCCCGCAGAGTTATTGTTACAGGAGAAACAACACCGGCTGGAAAGTGCACTCAAAGACGTTGCTCTCCATATTGATGAGGGAGACAATCGAAATGTGATCATGAAAAATCGTACCGGTACCCGCTGGCGTCTGCCGACCAAAAGCGCTACATCTCTGGTCAACAATCCCTTTTTTAAGCGAATGCAACCGGTCGGTATCGCGGATGTACTGCGGTATGTAGAGCGCGAAACCGGGTTCATGAAATGTCTGACTCATGTACTTCCGATACAAAAACAAGGGTTCACTCATCAGGATGATTTACTGGCCATTCTGATTGCCAACGCCACTCACCGTGGTGTGTATGGCATGGCGCAGATCTCCGATCGAAGCTATGAACACCTGAGTACGGTGCAGGCCAACTATATCCGGCCTGAAACGCTGCATGACGCCAGCGACGTGATCAATAATGCGGTTGCAGCGCTACCCATCTTCCGCCACTACCATATTCAGGAGGACCAGCTGCATGCCAGTGCGGATGGTCAGAAATTCGAAACCCATCTGGAAACCTTTAAAACCCGGTACTCCTCTAAGTATTTCGGCACCAACAAAGGGATCACGGCCATGACACTGGTGGCCAACCACAGCGCCCTCAATGCTCGGATCATCGGTTCCAACGAGCACGAATCACACTATATTTATGACCTGTTACAATCCAACAGCAGTGAAATCAAACCTGACGTACTCTCGACAGATACACACGGTGTCAATCATGTTAACTTCGCCTTACTGGATCTATGCGGTTACAGTTTTGCACCGCGATACGCGCAGTTCAGTAGTAAGCGATCAATATAGACCGTTGTGATTCGTTTAGTGTTTGAGGCTATCTTCGTTTAAGGAGATGCGTTCTATATCTAACCGTGCTTCACAGCCGAAGATAAAGTCCCCTTGCTCTTCTCTTATCCAGTGATCTCCAACCGCGCGGATATCATCGCTAAACTTGGTCTTCTTTCTTTTTATCAATCGTTTTACTTGAAGTTGTCCTTCTTTAGGCGCTTGAGAGAGTGCATCAAGCACCATTTTTTCATTTTTGTCTGTGTTGTGCCAAGTGTCCAGTACGATGGCATTCCACACGGTTATTATCGTCAGCATAGCATCTTCCATTTCTGACTGGCTGTAATCAGCAGGGAGTGCATTTAACACTCCTTTACCGAACTCCATAATTGTGGCTGAGATTTTAGTGTTGGGAAGTGAGTATTTTGACATCGCTGACTAACCTGTTTTGATTGTATTTTTGTTTCCAGAGCCGCGGCGTGAGGTCGATTACGTCCCTGGCCGGATGTAATGCCACGCGTTGTAATACATCCACCAGATAATGGTAGGGATTAACGCCTTGCAGGCGGCAAGTCACCATCAGGCTTTGCAGTATGCCCAGTTGTTCAGCGCCAAGTTCAGACCAGCAGAACAAATAGTTTTTTCTCCCCATGGGAATAACACGCAGTGCCCGCTCAAGATGATTGGTATCCATGGGTAAGGCGGGGTTACCCAGGAACACTTTGAGTTGGCTTTCTCGCTCATGCGCATAATGGAGTGCCTTGGCGAAGGGAGATTTGGGCAGTAAATCAGTGCGTTGTCGCTGTTGATAGACCCACCGGAAGAAGTCGGTAACGAGTGGCTCGCTGTGTTGTTTCCGGTAAGCATGGATATCGGCCAGGTCTAATTGTTTATGCCTGATGTGTTTTTCATGCCGGTAAAGCGTGGCGATGATATCCAGTGCCTGCTGCGCGGTGTGCGGCTCACTGTCGAGGGCTTTTTCAAAGCCCCTGCGCATGTGTACCCAACAGGCTGCGTGCACAATCTGTTGTTCTTGTTGGTTTATCTGCGCTACCGTTTTGGTGTAAGCGGCATAGCCATCGGTGAGCAAGGTACCGGTAAAGTCCTGTAACTGTGCTTGGGCATGCAACATACCCCGGCTGTTACTCCAGGTAAACGCCACTTCATCACTGTCACCGTACAGGGGCCAGAAGTAGGTTTGTTTCATGTGTCCGGGTTTTCGGCCAGCGCCTTTAGTGCGACCTGCTTTAATGGGCACTTCATCCATGGCCAGTATTTTACTTTGCAGAATGTGTTGCCACTGGGCTTTGGCGATGGGTCGAAGCAGCTCAATGCCTTTTTGTATCCAGTTGATTAAGGTGGCCCGGCTAAGGGTAATACCGCTATCCAGCATCCGTTGATGTTGGCGGTGAAGCGGTAAGTGATACACCGCTTTATCAACCATCAGTCCGGCGAGCAGTGAGACATCGCAGTAACAGCCTTCCAGCACATTGCCTGGCGCTGGGGTATCCTTAATGGTTTGCGTGGTTTTATGACGCACGACCTGTCGACGGAATCTCAATACCACATAACTGCCAGGCTGTTGTGCTAAGCGACAGGTTTCTTTGGTATCCACCAATTCATACTGGTCGGCATCCGCCCCCTGTAATTCTGGCGCAGGTATATCAATAATCTGTTGCGGCACTGTCTCATCAAAACGCAGGCCTTCATCATTGACATCCGAGTCGCGACGTTGCTTTTGTGAGGAACGAGTATGTGCCTTCACCGGTTTTGTTTCTGCCGGTAAGGTGAGGGTTTCCCCCTCATCAAACAAACTGCTCTGCGCCGGATTATCCGCTAACACCTTTTCAGACTTACGCCCGAACAACTGACGTTTAAGCCAGTCGAGTTGCTGTTTGAGTTGCGCAATTTCATCGGCTTGATGAGCAAAGGCAGCCTCAATTTCAGACGGTGAAAGGTGACTAATAGAGCGTGTTTTCATGGGCTAAATTATAACAAAATCAGTTAATTAAATCGCCTGTTTTGTTTGTCTTTTTGCCAGTAAATCCCATCAATCAAACACTGTAACCTGTCTCTTATACACATCTCCGAGCCCACGAGACCTCTCTACATCTCG
>OJHK01000024.1_pt1 | contig 156915 bp, 152 predicted proteins | sample 1595161 | NCBI WGS metagenome assembly OJHK01 (sample SAMN05416842, study PRJEB24817) | seawater metagenome | isolation source: Sea water | place: Canada:Atlantic | collected 2013-07 | reverse complement strand
ATTGGTAAGTTGATACAGCAAAAACGCGCAGAAAGTATGGATCAAACCCAGCTTGTCGCTTAATAATACACTAGGAGCTTTGTGTATGACTTAGAATACATTAACAAGTTTATGTATTAGATTTCTCTAAATATAATACATAATGTGATTTGTGTGTTATGGGTAGTACGCAACGGATAAAATGTAGGTCTAGACTTTGCTGAGCTTATTACCCTAGTAGAAGAAGTTCTAGAGCATGAAGCTGGCAAGAAGTTTGATGATAACAAATAAGACTAATTTAGTCGGTTGGCAACGCAGGAATTGCAACATACTCTTGCATCATTACGGGTGTATGTACGATGGGATCGCAATGTGCTTGTTTAAACCATGTGGCAAAATTATCATTCTCGTATCATTTTCTTGTATCTTGGATCGTATTGATAACTACATGTAGAAATAACTTTTATCTCGTTAGCATCTGGGTGAAGGGGATTTAAAATATAATTATACTCATGACTTACAATGGCAGATGGTACTTTTAGATAAGGGTGTGCAAGTTTCTTAAGAAAAGCAGTGCCAATGTTCTGAGAGACTTGTTGTTGGCCGTTTTCTGTCGTATCCCACCCTTTTGGGAGGTCTTTTTCAAATCGTTGGTCAAATGACATATGATCTGGAATATGAATAGTTAACATTTGCAAATTGGGTACAGACAAAGTGTCGGCATCATGAATAAATCGTTCTAACACTGCTAACGCCCGTGAACTAACAGCATAGGTCACTAAGTTACCCATACTATGCCAGCGGCCTGCACCATATAAACCACCTTTACCATCTAATGGAATATAACTTGTGTTAGCCAGTCGGTACACTTCCATTACGCGGTCATGCCATATTTTAAGCGGTTAAGTGATTCTCTTACCAACTCTCTTCCCACTCCCGTATTGCAAAGCGCTATCGGGGTTCTGTCTCCAAGCCCTTTATTCACAGATTTCATCCAACGATTAACAGCTTGCTCAGAACCAAAGTATTCTAGCGCATCGTTTCTTAACTTCGCAATTTGCAGAGCGCTGTCGGACTCTTGTAAGTGTAACGTTTTAAGAGGCGTTTCTTTTTTTCTTGCTTGTACGGTTCTAATTGAAACACCTATGAGCAATGATGCTTGAGATTGACTAATGTCAAACATACGAGCGATTTCATCCACAGCGATAAGTGGTAAACCTTTAGCGAGTATATCTATTACGTTTACATTTTTTGGTATTGGCGTGTTGGTGAGCTGGCAGTATTCTTTTTCGTATAGCATATAATGCTCCTTAACTTTACCCTACATAATAATAGAGCAATAAGGAGGATGGCGCAATAATTCGCATGATGTCACGCTAAATCTCGCTCAAGACTCTTCGTGACCAGAAATCGCTGCCAAAACGAAGCCATATCTCACTCACATCGATTAATCATCCATATCTATATGTGCTGCGATGTCAGGGGAAAACAGCCTCAACACCAAATACATACCCATGACTAAAGCAAATAGCATGACTGATACTTGTAGGCCTTGCCAATCAAACGCACGGTTTGATACCAGCGTAAGTGAACTGATACATAACCCTCCAATTAACATTACTGGCCACGCAACTAATCGTTCCCGATACCCTGCTTGAATCAAGTGTATCGCTAATAAACCAATACTCAACGCAATTGCAACGCCCATCAACGATGTGCTTACCAACAATGCTGCGCTCAACATTAATAATCCTGCAAATATATAGTGAAAAAGTGTTAGATATGACATTGTTTTCATATCACTGTAGCCAATTTTCTACTTTCGATACCACAACGCCTGCTGCATAAGCTGTTGTGGCCACGACAGCGGCTTTACCAACAAATGAGGCTGTAGCACTTAGTCCAGCCATGATCGCTGGAGCGTTTGCAATAATAAACGGTACAAATAGAATACCACCATGCACTTGCTCACTATCTTGAATACTTAAACTTCGCATTGCAAATCTCCTCTAAACTGTTCAACTTTGTCTTGAGTATAGCCTATCGTAAACGCTGTAATAGCAATATCGACTATTAATACCTTGGCAATGAACGGTACAAATAAAATACCGCCACTAACAGCCTCTTGCTCATAAATGGTTAATGTTTGCATACATGACCTCTTTGGTGTGCTCATAAGCTTAATTACTTATGAATCTACAGCATACTATTGTTCTATGTCAAAAAAGCCTGATCATTAGACTAGAATTGAACCTTGATACATAGCTCATAAATGGTTAACGCTTCTTGTAGGTATGATAGGGGATATTTTGGAACAACAAACCATCATTGCACAATATTTTGTGCTTTAAGGCGTTTTGGTTTAATTATCATAACGTCATTATGCAAAAACATGAGTATTTTCTAAAGTCCATTGGTAAGTTGATACAGCAAAAACGCGCAGAAAGTATGGATCAAACCCAGCTTGGTCAACGGGTTGGCCTTAGCAGGAACACGATCTCTGCAATTGAAAACGGTAAAGCTACAAATGCCGGTGCTCTATTTAAGGTATTAGATTACTTTGATTTATTGGCTATGCTTCAGGACCAAATCGATGAACAGCTCACTGCAATCGAGCTATTGAGAGAGCGCAAAGCGCGTAATCTCCCAGAGATGTTAGATAATGATTTCTAGAGCCTATGTGTTTATAAATGGCATTGAAGATGAGCCGTTGATCTGTGGAATAGTGGAGCTCGACACAGCTCGGTACCGGGGGAGATTTCGCTATGGAAAGTCCTATCTGAGTCACCCTGCCGCATTTGCTCTAGATCCAGTTAACTTACCCTTATCAGATCAAGAATATTCAACGACATTCCAACAAGGCGTGTTTGGTGTACTAAGTGATGCTGGACCTGATGCTTGGGGACAAAAAATTATCCTATCTTTACATCGTACCAAACCCCAGAACCGCTTAGAGTTTTTATTAGCTGGTAGTGGTATGGGTGTTGGCGCACTAACATTTAGCTTATCAAGAAGCGCAACTAAACCTAAAATAAATCAAAACACCCTAGGTCAGTTACCGACTTTATTACAAACTAAAGATGCCATCCTTGCTAATAAAACTCTCGCTCCTGAGGCCAAAAAGGTGTTTGAATACGGCGCCAGTTTTGGTGGGGCAAGACCTAAAACAGCTATCGAACATGACGGCGTAAGTTATATTGCAAAGTTTAACCGCCCTGATGATTTATTCAATGTTGCAGCAGTTGAACATGCCAGTATGCAAATGCTCGCAGAATTACCCTGCTGCGTTGCTCACACTCAAGTACTATCAACACCAAACGGTGATGTTTTACTGGTAAGAAGGTTTGATAGTGAAATTCAGCAACCAATAGCCCATTATGTCAGTGCTCATGCTCTTATCCAGATAGATAAAATAAGACCATCAGAGCTAAACCAACAGTATTCTTATGGTTATTTAGCAGAATTTAGTACGCGATTTTCAGCCAATGCACTGGATCCGCATGATTTGTATTATCGAATGGTATTTAACGCTTTGATGGGTAATACTGATGATCATACTCGCAACCACGGCTTTTTATACCACTTTGACACACAACAATGGTCTCTTGCTCCGGCCTTTGATGTGTTACCCATAAATAACTCAAGGCAGCATGGTCTGGGGTTAGGTGATGCCGGCCGCTATGCCACGATTGAAAATCTAATGAGTCAATCATTACGCTTCAACATTAAACCGTTCAAAGCCAAACGTATCATTAACCAGGTGTCAGAGCTCGTTGCTCAATGGCCAGACTATTTTGCGACAAAGGGGGTCTGTGAAAATGATATAGAGATCCTAAAAGGGATCATTCCTCATCAAAAATGGGAGTAGTACTCCAAGGGGGGCCGCCTTACCAATGCCATAGATACCCTTCCCATGCGACATGTCCGTCCGGTAAACACACTAATCTAGAGCCATAATCAGAATAAAACCCTGTTTTTGCCCGTTTTCTGTCGTATCCCACCCTTTTGGGAGGTCTTTTTCAAATCGTTCTAACACTGCTAACACCCTAGAACTGCCGGCATAAGGTCACTAAGTTACCCACGCTATAATAACGAAGCTAATAATTTTGTAAATGGGGTAATATTTAGCTCTACACTTGCCGTTTCTAATGCCTCCATATACTCACCTCTTCGTTCAACTGGTACAACCGTCCACGAGTAACCGCCTGCAGCCATCATCAAGTTCATGATGAATCTTCCTATACGGCCATTGCCATCAAAATAAGGGTGAATATAGACAAAAATAAAATGCCCCAATACAACTCGAACCGCAGGATTTTCTTCTTCCATTAACAAATCGAAAAGCGCTGGCATTAACTCCCTAACAGCTGATTTTGTAGGTGGGGTATGTTTTGATTTTCGAATACACACTGGTCCTGTGCGATAACCGGCTAAATCAGATTGTTTAATCATTCCAGCGGCAACGCTTGGGCCGAATAATGCCAGATACCAATCTGCATGAGTTGCTTCAAATACTTCACCTGGATTTGCACCTTCTAAGACTTGTTCAACTGCTAGTTTTACTTGTTGAAAGGCATCCCAGTAGCCTTTGGCAGCCATTGCATCCAAATGCGCTCTACCGTCATTAGATTGTTCAGGGTTCCAGTCACCTGAGCGCACATGCTCAATTAGCTCATATGTTACCCGATAGCCTTCAATTGAAAGCGAGTGATAGGCATCCGTCACAAACTTGTCTTCTACTTCAGCCAAGTAGTCCTGAACATTTATTTTAGCAACTGGTGCATCCGGAAAATGAGCAATCACATCTGTGCGCATGCTTTGCCATAATAAACGTAGTCTATTTACGTAAGGCGAAACTTCACGGCGAGCAAAGGTTATCTGAGTTTCATCTTCAAATGGGTCGATTTCTTTTATTTTAAAATCTGCTGCATCCATACCTTTGATAATGTTATCCGCAATTAAGCCTCTACCAATATTACGAAATGCCCCAGCCAATCGTCCTGCGCTGGCAACATGACCACCATCAAGCAATATACTTAACACTTCAGAGGCATCTGTCACCATTGAAAGTAGTGTTCTCATTTGAATAGGTTTTTGTGCAAAGGTCGCTTTAGCGCAATGCACTAAACTTGCAGCCAAACTATATACTCTCAAACCATCAACGATTGTTAACTGCACTTGCTCTGGCATAGCAGCGCGAATATCCAAAACCGAAGTATTGTGAAGCAAATCCGTTGGTTTATTTCGCCCTTTAGGCGAGCGCACTAATAACTGAGGGGGAACGGTTTTATCACCAATATGAATTTGAATTGATTGCTCTGGTGATAAACACCAATTCTGCTCAAGGCGCTCATCTAAATACGCTCCACAAAAATCCCAAAAAGACGTATACCAGGCGGTACTATCTCCTTGCTGTTCATCTGGGCTTGAAGGAATATACCAACCTCGCATTACTTCTTTAATGAAGCCATGCTTGGTCAAGCGCTCTCTGTCGGTGCGCTCAAGCATTTTCGATTGCACAGCAATAATGCCGCTATCTTGTAATAGCTTTAATTGCTCTAATGAATATGCGAGCTTTGCTGATACTAGATTCATGTTAACACCGTTAGCTTTTATTGAAATCAATAATTAGCTTTTAGTGTACCTCACGATTAGCTTTTAACGCAAGTATTGATTAGCTTTTAATGTAATTCGAAAAATAACTCTCATAAAAAGAGAGATGTCGCCAACGTTGAGTATTGTAGCTATACGATGACGGCATTAACTCACAACGTTGTAAGTAATCCGCTAGAGAATGGAAACGTGTCATGCGATGACTATCAAACGGTTCAAGTTTAGCGTAAACGACACCATTGATAGTAGTGAAGCGGAATTTTCTAGTTAAAAATGCTCTCTTGTCTATAACAGCATGAGTTCTCGATAAATTCCCCTTGGAAAAACAAGACCTCTTAATAGGTCATGAAAATCCTAGGGGTTAATTCGAGAGTGTGCGCACCAAAGCACCGAACAATTTATTCTTGCGCTCCTTTCAAAGGTCTTTACAGCTAGTGAGCTTCCTGATTTTTGATGGTTTCCCATAGTAATCTCCCCGTCAAACCAAAGTAGTCATAAGTAGAAAATTCCAAGAAATAGATTCAGGAATAATCTATTATTTTAAGTCAATTGATTGACCTCATCTACCTACGCAGGCTTGTTTTTTACTTGATTAAATTTGACGACCTTCGGATCATTAGCCGGTGTTCCATAATGTAGCTCCGGATTGGCTTGCTTGGCTAAATACAACATATCCACAATAGGATCATTGGGCTTATATGCCGTAGGTGCATCAATCAATAAATCTCGGATGGCTTGATGATCAAAATCATGACAAGCGGTATCTAACTGTTTAATGATCGTTAGTAGGTCATTCCAAGGAAGCATTATTTCATTGGCTGTCATAATACGCTCGTGATCTGTATATACTACATCATCACCAATTAACAACTCCTCGAATAATTTTTCACCTGGACGCAGACCGGTAGTTTGGATCTCGATATCACCATGAGGGTTAAATTCATCTTTAACCTCTAGGCCTGATAACCGTATCAATTTAACAGCTAAATCACGAATACGAACCGGCTCGCCCATATCCAACACAAACACATCCCCACCCTTGCCCATCGCACCCGCCTGGATAACAAGTTGCGCCGCTTCAGGGATGGTCATAAAATATCGAGTAATATCGTTGTGCGTCAAGGTAACAGGGCCTGACTCACTAATTTGCTTGCGAAACAGTGGTACCACAGAGCCAGAGGAGCCTAGTACGTTACCAAATCGTACCATACAAAAGCGCGTTGTCGATTGTTGATGCGACAGTGCTTGCAACACCAATTCCGCCATCCGCTTAGTTGCCCCCATGACATTGGTGGGTCTAACCGCTTTGTCTGTGGATACCAGTACAAACGTCTCGACATTGGCATTAATAGCGGCTTGTGCTGTATACATAGTGCCAAATATATTATTGCGTACCCCTTCTACGATGTTATTTTCGACCAAAGGTACATGTTTATAAGCCGCGGCATGATAGACAGTTTGAACATTAAACGCATTCATGACGTTTTCTACACGATTTATCCGTTGCACTGAGCCAATCAACGGAATGATTTCAACGTTTAATTGTTTTTGCTGGACCAGCGATTGAAGTTCACGCTCAACACTATATAAAGCATATTCAGAAAGCTCAAATAAGACTAATTTAGTCGGTTGGCAACGCACGATTTGACGGCATAACTCCGAACCAATAGAGCCTCCGGCTCCGGTTACCATAACGACTTTTTTGTAGATATTGGCAGTCATCAATTCACTTCGAGGTGACACTGAATCACGACCAAGTAAATCTTCTATCTCGACATCACGAATTTCATCAGAGGAGGCATTACCTTCAATCACGTCATTGATCCCAGGGATGGTTTGTACTGCCACCGAAAATCGCTCTAAATCACCTAAAATTTGTTTTCTCGCACCGCGTTTTATACTAGGTAAAGCTAATAAGATTTTGCATACTATATGATTTTTGAGCACGTCATCGAGTTGGCTCAAGGCAATAACAGGGATCCCTTGAATAATCGAACCTTGCTTAGCGCTATCGTCATCAATAAAGGCTACCGCTACATACTCAGCCCCACTGGCCAAGCCTATCGCTAATTGTCTACCGGCACTACCTGCACCATATATAACCACTGCTCGTTTATTTTCTCGAGTAATTGTATTCACCAAAGCACGGAGCAAAATACGAGAGCCACCAATAAACATTAAACTTAACGCAAAATAAATGATGGGTACCGTTTTAGGTAAATTAGTAGAATAGAAAAAATCAGCTAGCACTAAAAATGAGGTGGAAATCGCGACAGAAGCGACAATAGACCATACTGCCATTGTTGATAAATAGCGAAGAATAGCTCGATATAAGCCTGCTTTTATAAAAATAACAATACTTGCAGGAACCAGTGTAACAATAACGAGCCAATAAGACGGTTCGTACAAGACTTGAAGTGTCTCTAGTCGCAAAAACATCGCACACCAAAATGCAAACACCACAAATATTGAGTCAATTGTCATTGTAATCAGTCGTTTGTTTGTGCGATTGGTATTAAATAGTTTAGCTATCATAATTGTTTCCGAGAAGTTCTACTTAAGTATAATAGCATAGGAGTAAATAGTTGTGCAGTAAGAAAGATTCTTAGAAGTCCAGTGAGCTGTTTAATGAAGCAGAGGATAACCATGCGACACAGGTTGTCGAGTCTGATATTGATACTGAGTCTGAGACCACGACCGTCACCTATGAACGTCAGCAGGCCAAACGCAAGCCATTACCTACTGAGTTGCCGCGTGAACGCATTGTGCATGATATCGCTGAGGCAAATAAAGTCTGCGCGTGCTGTGATAGCAGCTGCATTGCATCGGCGAAGATGTCTCGGAGAAACTTGCGTTTATCCCTGCACAAGTCAAAGTTATCGAGTATGTACGCCCTAAGTATGCATGCAAAGCGTGTGATACAAGCGGGACAGAGAATCAGATTAAACAAGCGCCGATGCCAGATTAGATTATTCCCAAAGGCTATGCGACACCGAGCTTGTTAGCGCAAGTCATTACCAGTAAATACTTTATAACAGGCTCAAAGTTATACAGCTTGCACAACCGGTGATACATGCAGATGAGACTACGTTAAATGTAGTTAGTGACGACAATGTTAAATCCTACATGTGGGTGTACGCCTCGGGCGCCGACTCACCCAAAGATAAGCTCGCTGATAGTGATATCAAGCCCATTGTGCTGTTTGACAAACACCGTTATCGATATATTACTACCAGACATTAGTGGGCTAGACCTTATTAAAAAATTAGAGACGGCAAGTATCCTGACGCAGGGGGAAGGTAGGGTTTTTCTTAGCCATATAGTGCACTCTAATATGAAAGAATACTATAATTCTAAATGATATGACGTTGTGGTATATCTTATAATATTCCAAAATAAATCACCCATCATCCATTAAATCCCATGCACGAAGATATCGAATGACGGTTGACTCACTGCTCCATCCACCACGCAGCATAATCTTTTCCATTGCTACACCGGACATCAACAAATCCAGTGCCCCACCCACTCTAAATGAATGGCCTGAAAAGGGGACCTTAGTACTTAAGCCAGCAGCTTGTTGCACGTCTTTTAATATGCGGTTGATACTGTTAGGGCTCAGTGAGGCGGTTATGTGTTTATTCTTCAACACTCCACGTAAAATAAACCCCTGGTTTTGGCTCTTGTCGGTAACACGTTCAATCTGTGTTTGCCAGCTACGCAGTATTTGCAACAATTCGGAAGTAATTGGAATCGCTTTGCCCTTACCTTCTTGATCGGTTTTACTAAAACGAAGTTTTATGCCGTAACGTTGACCGGGTAACTCAAGTATATCGTTAAATCTAAATTGACATAATTCACTGCGTCTACGCATGGTTTGATTTCCAATATACAACATCACGATATTGCGTTGGGCCGTCAATCCACTGCCGCAAAATGGGACCAGTTGATCAATTAATTCTTTGGTCAACGGTTCCGCTTGGATTTGTGCAGACCCTTTTTGACGTTTCACTTTTTTTAAGAGTAAATATAAATCTATATTTTTGGTGCTATCTTCCACACCAATAAACTTGAAGATGGATGATAAGGAAGCCAAACGTCGATTCAGTGTCGCGACTGTATATCGCGCTGACATATAGACGACATACTGTTGCATCGTTACGGGAGTGTGTGCAATAGGATCGCACTGTGCTTGTCTACACCATGTGGCAAAATGAGCAAAATCGCTTCGATATGCTCGGATCGTGTTATGAGCAAAAGCTCCCTCTAGTTTTTTAAAAAGCTGCTCAACCACATTGATTTCAGACATGACTATTTCAACTACATTGCTAAAGAATACATAATTCTAGTGGCACTAGTTATTTTTAGATACTGACCAAATGGCGTGTTTTTATTGATAACTACATATAGAAATAACTTTTATCTCGTTAGTATCTGGGTGAAGGGGATTTAAAATATAATTATTCTCGTAACTTACAATGGCTAATGGAACTTTTAGATAAGGGTGTGTAAGCTTCTTGAGAAAAGCAGTACCAATGTTCTGGGAGACTTGTTGTTGGCCGTTTTCTGTCGTACTCCGCCCTTTGGGGAGGACTTTTTCACAGATTTCATCCAATGATTAACAGAGCGCTGTAAGACTATTGTAAGGGCAACGTTTTAACAGGAGTTTCTTTTTTCTTGCTTATAGGGTTCTGATTGAAACAATGTAGATCTTAAAATGGTGCCAAATGTAATCCAATAGCCAGATTTTTATTCATGGAACTTGACATAATACATTTTACCTACCAAAATGATAGCTATCAAATTGATAGGTGATGAATCAATTCAAAGAGCCCTGATGGAATTAATGAGTTTCCTCTAACCGAAAACTCAGCTAGAAAAATTATTAATGACTTAGCTGAAAACTATACCAATAGAATTCGGTGGAGTAGACATGTTAAAAAAAGAATGGCAGAGCGAGGAGTTACCGCTAGACAAATTATAACCTTATTAAAAAGTAAGCGTTCTATTTTTAGAGAAGGTCCTTATGAAGTGCCTAATGGTGATTGGAAATTTAATCTAAAAGGGATGGCCGCAGGCACAGTGATTGAACTAACGATTGCACTTAAAAATCACCATAATGACCCAAAATCTACTTTGGTGACAGTTTGGATTGATTAGGAGAAAAAAATGTATCATTACACAGAAAGTGGATTATCAAATGTCTACTTAAAAAACGGTTTTACCGTTGAAGAAGTTGACGGTGAGACATATAGCAGCATTGATGATATTGATGGCTTACATCAAGCTATTGCCGAAATTGTGGTGGATAGTAAAAAGCCATTAACCAATGAAGAGTTCAAGTTCTTACGAATCGAACTAAATGTATCTCAAAAAATATTGGCGACGCGCTTTGGTGTATCGGAGCAAACCATCGCTAGATATGAGAAAGGTAAATCAGATATCCCAAGAACAACAGATGCAGCACTCAGAGTGTTGTATATGGAAAGTCTAGAGAGACATAACCCTGTGAGTTATTTCTTGGATTTATTATCAGATGTAGAAGCAAGTAAAGCCGCTAAAAAAATCTTATTAGAAGAGAGACAAGAGCACTGGGAGCTAGCCGCATAACTAGTGGATCGTAATTACGATTACTTTATATGCAGGCACGATACTATGATCCAGTGATTGGACATTTTTACTCGAATGATCCTGTTGATGCTGTAGAAGCGATTAATCGTGGTAGTCCTCTTAAAAAATTATGTTGCGCGGTGGCTGGACAAGTGAATCAAGTGTGATTCGCTACTTGCTGGCATGGGACTTAATGGAGGATTAATTTGTGCTATGCGTTTTGATACTGAAAAAGAACCACCTATACAAGTTATATAGTAAGTTTAACTTCACCTTGAAAAGGTACCCGGATGGAGTATACTTTGTTCTATAAAACGAGAGAATTTGTTTCTTTGACTAAAAAAGAGCTCCTTACTGACGAAGAGCTGATTGCTGCTTGTAAGGAGATGGCTGAAGGCCTATATGATGCAGATCTTGGGGGTAATGTTTACAAAAAACGTATCGCTTCAGGTTGTAAGGGAAAGCGTGCAGGTTACAGGGTCATAATTGGAGCGAGTATTAAAGATAAATACTTTTTTCTTTATGCCTTTGCGAAAAATACGAAAGCCAATATCAACACCAAGGAAAAATTAGCACTTAAAGAGTTAGCTAAAGAATTTCTCAGTTTGTCTCAAGTTGAAATTGACGAGCTTATAAATGATGGTGAATTATTAATAGTAGGTGAAGATCATGAGTGACATTTTAAAATCCGTACACAAAACAGCAAAAGGTTTAAAAAAATCAGGTGTCATTGATAAAACCACAATGCGGAAATTTGATGCATTGTGCTTAACTACTGTTCATGAGTTTACACCAACGCAAGTAAGGAACCTGCGGTTAAAATACAATCTATCCCAGCCTGTTTTTGCGCAGTATTTTAATGTAAGTGACAAGCTAGTAAAAAAATGGGAACAAGGGGATAGTGCCCCAAGGGGCGCAGCTTTAAAAATGCTATCTATCGCAGACAAAAAAGGACTTGAAGTTATCGCATAGTGGAGTTAATACCTGACAATTCAGCCTCATCTCACCTTGCGTCAATGTAGAGTGTTCTAGAAGCATCAATGAAGTCTCACTGCTCGCCTTAGCGACGGGTAGACGCTCTTGCGAGCGATAAGGAGTGTTATCGCTCGTTAAAGTTTTGGCTTTGTTATGTTACTTTTGCTCAAGGCCTTACTAACGTGGGCAGCAGCTTTCCTTTGATAGCGAATGAAACGTTTCATCTGGGTCCCATGACGCATAGATTGTGTCCCTTGTTGGTGTTCATTATTTCTCATTGTAACAAGCTTATTTACCATCTTTTTCGTGTCACTTGCACTTACTTTACCTCCTGCCCATTCAAACATGAAATCAGTAATCACATCCGTCGACATGTTATAAGTATTGTTTAAGGGAGGAATATTGTTATATGTCTGGTAATACGCATCCATCACCCTGCGATATTCTGCGATGGCAAATGCAATCTCTTGGGCATCATTATCCTCATAGCCTTCATCGATGAGTATCGATAATAGCGACTGATATATAGGACTATCATCATGCTCACATCTGACACTTAACCCATGAGACAATGCATTATTAGCAACCCGCTGTTTACCGTCTTTGGATTTAGGTCCAGTTGAGAGCTGCGCGTTATTACGATTGGCTAATAACTTTTCGAGACTGGTCACGTAAGGTATCATTTTTAAGCGTTAATTGTTCAATCTCTAAATCCAGTCGTTTGAGCATCTTTTTCTTAAAATCAAATGCATCCAAGCCTTTTTGTAGATGACGTAAATTTTGGATATGTCGAGATCGCACCACATCCAAATCATTGATTTTATCCATTCTTGTTAACATGGCTTTAGCGCGTAATGTGTCGAGGCTATACCCTCTTTCGTCCATCGCATCATTAAACATACGAAACAAATTTGACTCTTCAGTCTCTTTATCTAACTTGTTTCCCAATTTCTGCTTAATAATTTGAGTAAATCCTTCTGTATAGATAAATAACTCACTAAATTTCATCCCCTTGACGAGCTCCTCTCCCATCGCAAAACAAATGATTTCTTCCTTATCTTTATTATGCTGTTTTAACCAGAATAAACACTCTGCTATTTGCTCTGTTAATACAATGGAAAAGGCAGAGGGTGTATCGAGCTCTTTAATAAGTGATTCAAATACAAGTTCAAACTCTTGTTGATGCTTAGGTTGCATTTTAACAGTGCGAAGACTGGCAAGTTTAGATAAGGAATGTGAATCACTCATTATTACCACCTTTAGAAAGGTGAAGTGTCACACCGGGGTTTTTTAGGGGATCCCCGGTGAATTCTATGCCTGCATTTTCTAAAGCATGCTTTATCTTAACTAAGTTAGAAATATTACCTGATGGAATACCTTCAACAGATTCATAACGTCGTAATGTTGTTAATGCAATTCCACATGCATTAGTTAAATCACTACCATTCCAGTTCAATAAAGACCGAGCAGCTTTTATTTGTCTTGCAGAAAGCATTTTAGGGACCTATAATAGAACTTAAAGTCCTATTTATGAGTTTAACATGACTAATAATATCACAATAAATTTACTGTTTGAAAAGTTAAATGGCGCATTAGCAAAAAACACGATACGTTCATATCGGCATGACTATTATCATTTCGCAAATTGGTGTGAAAAAAGGGAGATTGATGTACTCGAGCATGAACCTAATCAGCTCATTGACTATATCGAAGAGTTAGCAGTCAACAAGACGACTGCGACAGTTGTACGTCGTCTGGCATCAATATCTTCAATTTTTAAATTCTTAATGCAACCTGATCCGGTAAAACATCCAGATGTTTACCTCACCATTAAGAAAATCAAACGACAAAAAGGTACCGCGCAGACACAAGCTGAACCGTTAACTAAAGAGTTGATTCAAAAGATGCTACCCCACTGCGGCAAAGGCATAACGGGATTGAGAAATACAGTACTACTTCACCTTGGTAATGAAACTATGCGACGACGCAGTGAACTTTGCCAATTTAAATTTGATGACATCCGTATCATGCCAGGTAATCGATATGGTATTCAATTGCGTTTTAGTAAAACAGATCAAACCGGTAAAGGTAAGACCCTACCAATTACCGAATCGCTCTATGAATTACTCATGAAATGGCAAAAACGTGTGGGAGATGGGTACATATTACGTGGTCTAACACGAGGTAATACTGTCAAAAAATCACTCAACCCAAGTAGCATTAACGTGATTTTAAAAGATATTCAGTATTTTAGTCGCATAAAAACAGATAACCCACTATCTGGCCACTCATTTAGAGTCGGAGGTGCGCTAGATTTGCTGATGCAAGGAATGTCGATGGAAAAAATCATGTTACGTGGAGGATGGGATAGCGAATCTTCTGTGATCCGTTATTTGCGAGCGTGGGATCTTATGGACCTTTAAACAGTAATTAAAGACCATTCTTGCTGCTAGACTAAAATCACATGTAGCATCGATGACGGCGAAAACTTTCCATACCTGCACTTTAGGATGCATCTTTTAATTATTTTCATGCATCACTATGAGTTAGAGGATTATCAAACTTTGATTTTTCATCACAACTTAAACTTACTTAACAGCATCCCCAGAACCAGCACCGGTAATCGTTTTAAAAATGAATGAGAAATAGTTTTTCAATGACATTTTCTTAATCATGAGGGCATCAGTTCTAGCCAATTTATCAGGAGTAGACATATCAATATTTTGAATTTGTGCAAGACCTGTTATACCAGGACGAACAGAATAAACATTTTTAGAATCGCGGGCTTCTATCAGCTCTTCTTGATTAAACAAATTTGGACGAGGACCTACAAGACTCATATCACCCATGAATACATTCCATAGCTGAGGTAACTCATCTAATTTTGTTTTACGAAGAAAAGCTCCTAACTTAGTGATGCTTGCAGAAGAAGCTAAATGACTTGCTACGGACTGTGTTTCAACAGTCATAGTTCGGAACTTAATAAGATTAAATGCTTTTTTATTTCGACCAACTCTTTTCTGAATGAAAATCGGTGAACCAGTGTCAAACAACCCTATAATTATGACGAGTAACAAAACCGGCCATAAAATTAACAACCCCAAAAAAGCAGCTAAAAAATCTAATACTCTAATCATTTTTAATATCCGAAAGTGAAGCCATTGCTTGCTTCATTGTGTAAGGTGGAACCCAACCTAAAACTATTTGAATGTTAGATGAATCAACTTGTAAATCACCAAACAATTGTTCTGACATTGGAGACTTTCCAACGAAACGTAAACATATATGCATTAAACTTACTGGTAAAGGAAGATGTAATATAGATTTACCGGCCCCTTCAGCAATAGCATTTGTAAACTCTTTGATCGATACAGATTCACCATCTGAAGCTAGAAATGTATGACCAGCTGCATTATCATGTTTAGCACATGTAATTAATAAATTAACTAAGTTTTGAACAGCAATAAAGTCTCTTTTGTTATTGGTTAAGCCAAAAGGAAGAAATGGTAACTTATAAACGAGTTTAGAAAGTAATCTAAAATTTCCAGGTGCATTTAATCCATAAACTAATGTAGGTCGAACTATAACCAATTCTAAACCTGTTTTTTCAGAAATTTCTTTTAAACCAACTTCGGCCATGTACTTCGATTTTGCAAAGGCATTATGAGGGTTAACGTCTGAGCAAAATTCAAAAGGCAATTGTTTGGTATTGTTACCATTTACCAGTATAGAACTTACGAAAACAAAACGTTTCACACCAGCATTAGCTGCTTCAGAAGCGAGTCTTAACGTACCATTTACATTTGTAGTAATGTAATCACTCAAAGTATAAGTATTTGAATGAGCTAAACCGGCTAAATGAATTATAGAACTACAATTTTGAAAAGCACCTTCCCAATTTGTATTCTCATCAATCTTGTCAATCACAAAGCTATCCTCAAAAGGAGATATACTCGTTCCTCTAACAACATTACGACAATCACCTTTCAATGTAGCCGAAACATTTTTACCAATAAAACCCGTTGCCCCAGTTAATAAAATTTTCATTTGTAATTTTTTGGTGAAATTGAATACTGTAGAATATTTTCTAACTTTGCTACCAATACTTCTTTGTTAAATTCTTTCTCTGCATATTGCAAACCTCTCTCTCCTAACTTTTTCAACTCAGCTTCACTTAAACTAGACATGGTCTTTATATTCTCAAATAAACTAAGTGCATCACTTGCTGGAGCGCACAATCCACATCCAGCCTCGTTAATTAAACGTTTCCCTTCTCCATTTAACATCCCTAGAATTGGCATAGCTGACAGCATATATGATTGAATTTTTCCAGGGATTGTTCTCTCAAAAATATCACTAGGTTTAAGTGATACCAGTCCAGCATCAGCTTCAGAATAAAAATTAGGCATAGACTCCAAAGGATGTCTTCCTTTCAACACAAAATATTCTTCTAGGCTATTTGTCTTTATCATAGATTCAAGCCATAAAGATTTACTTCCACTTCCTACAATAGTGAAAATTACTTTTACTTTATTAAGTTTTAATAGTTCTACGCATTTGATTAGTGAATCAAAATCTTGTGCATCACCAATATTACCTGCAAATAAGATATTAAAAGGACTATTTTTGATTTTTGGTTTTCTTGTAATTTTGAACTGTTCTTCTGCCCAATTTGGAAAAAGTTGTAAATCAACTGAACTTGGACATCTTTGTTGAACTAATTGTAGATATGAGCTTGATTGACCTAAAATCACATCACACTTTTTATAAATAAAAGAAACTAACAAGCCTAAAAGTCTTAATGTTTTTTGAGACCTTAAAACTCCTACTGATTCAAGTGACTCAGGCCATAAATCCAATGACCACATAACAATTGGAATCTTGTTAAATTTTTTAAAAACTATTGCAGGTATGACCGAAGTAATAGGACTGAGTTGGCATACCAAAATAACATCAAAATTATTATTATTAAATTTAGTAACAGCCTTAAATGAACCAGAAAATACGAAAGAAATATAATTAAGAAATAAATTTATTAATCCTTTTTTTCTAGGAAATATAGGAGCTCGAACAACTCGTATACCTTCAAAGTCATTGAAAATTTTAGGATCATCTAAAAACTCCCTAAAAATTTCACCATCAGGATAATTTGGTTGTGCCGTCAGAACTGTAACTTCATGTCCATTTTTTTGTAGAGAAAGACATAAATCATTAATTCTAAAATTTTCAGGCCAAAAATATTGGCTAACAACAAGTATTTTCAATTTTTAAAGCACACTCTAATTTTTAATATTTTTTCCAAACCACTCGATTAACATAATCGGTATAAGAGTGGATAATTCTAACAACCTTATCTGCTACATTTGGCATGCTGTAATCATAAACTTGACGAAGTAAGCGTTGCTCTCCAGCAAGTTGAGACTCTAATATCTGCAGCCCTTGCATAACACGCTCAGCCCCTAAACCAACCATCATTACTGATGCTTCTTCCATTCCTTCAGGTCGTTCATGCGCTTCACGAAGATTCAATGCTGGAAAATTCATGATAGAAGATTCTTCGTTGATCGTTCCACTATCGGATAGTACTGCTTTAGCATTTTTTTGTAGGTTATTATAATCATGGAAGCCTAAAGGCTTTAGTAATCTAATATTTTTATGAAACTCAATACCTTGAGCCTCTATCCGATTACGTGTACGTGGATGGGTTGAAATTATAACTGGCAAATTATAATGTTCAGCAACAGTATTAAGTGTTTCTGCTAAATTTAAAAGCTGTTTGGGAGAATCAACATTTTCTTCTCTATGCGCACTTACTACAAAAAAATTGCCTTTTTGAACACCTAAGTCTTGTAATACATTAGACCCATCAATTTGAGGCATATAATGATTTAACACTTCAAACATCGGACTGCCAGTTTTAATGATACGGTCAGCTGGAATTCCTTCAGCTAACAAATAATCTCGAGCGATGGTGCTATAAGTCAGATTTATATCTGCAGTATGATCAACTATCCTACGGTTAGTTTCTTCTGGTACTCTCTGATCGAAACAACGATTACCGGCTTCCATATGAAAAATAGGTACTTTTCGACGTTTTGCAGGAATAGCCGAAATACATGAATTTGTATCCCCTAATACTAGCATGGCATCAGGTTTAATTTTTTCAATAACTTCATCAACTTTAATGATTACTTGGCCAATTGTTACAGCAGCATTTTTTCCAGCTGCGTTTAAAAAATAGTCCGGTTTTCTTACGCCTAAATCATTAAAGAATACTTCATTAAGCTCAAAATCATAATTTTGCCCTGTATGGACTAATATATGTTCGCAATGCTCATCTAGCTTTGCAAGAACTCGAGATAAACGAATAATTTCTGGTCGTGTTCCCACTACAGACATTACTTTTAATTTTTTCATTTTTTATTTCACTTTAAAATTATTAAATAACCGCTATTTATAAAGGCATAGCAACAGTATCAGGCTTATCTCTATCAAAGATCTCATTTGCCCAGAGCATAACTACTAACTCATCTGAGCCTATATTTGTAATATCATGCGTCCAGCCAGGAACAGTCTCAACTATTGTGCGAATATCTTCAGAAGTATTAAGCTCATACTCATCACCGGTGACAATGTGTTTAAATTTGAAACGAGCCTTTCCTTTTAAAACTAAGAACTTCTCATTTTTAGTATGATGATAATGGCCGCCACGTGTTATACCAGGATGAGCTGTAAAAAATGAAAACTGACCTGAATCTATTGTTTTAAGCATTTCACTAAATGAGCCACGCTCATCAGTATAACTAGGCACATCATAGGTAAATTGTTCCGGTTTCAAATAACTTAGGTAAGTAGAATAAAGGGCGCGTTCGAATCCTACACCAACCTTACTAGTGATTAAGGAAGAACGGCTTTGTTTAAAATCACTCAATAATCTTACAACTGCACCTACTGTAGTATTATAAACAGGCTCTACTTGACAAAACTCTTCGGGCTCAGGAGACCTGTCTTTTAGTAAACTGACGAATGAGTTACAAACATCATCTATATAAACAAGGCTAAGCGAAGCATCTTCATCGTGCATAGTGATTGGTAAGTCATTAATTGTGTTATAACAAAAAGTAGCAACTGCCGAGTTATAATTAGGACGACACCATTTACCAAAAACATTAGGTAATCTATAAATATACGCAGCATTTCCTGTTTTTTCTCGGTAAAAAGCAACGGCAGACTCTGCACCAGCTTTACTTACACCATAAGGATTATTTAATTCAGCTTGAATTGAAGATGTAAACAAAATTGGAGTATTGCAATCATTATTTATTAATATATCAACTATTTTCTGGGTTAAATCAGTGTTACCAGCTGCAAACTCATAATCATTCTCAGGTCTATTTATACCAGCCAAATGGTATATAAAATCAGCCTTCCTTACTTTTTCATCAACACTTACATCATTATCATCGCGAGTGATTGTTTCAATAGCATCGAACCCTGCTTCTTTTAAATGAACACATAGATTTTTACCAATAAAACCATTAGCACCTGATACTAAAATTCTCATTATACACCTTCTGGGATATTTAAATTACCAGCTTCAATATCTACAATGAAATCTAATTTACGTAATAGTCGAACCATACCATCAACATCTAAACGATCAGTATTATGTGAATTATAATCTTGGATAGTAGATAAATTTTGCTCTCCATCTTCGACATATTGAGAATAATTTAAATCTCTATTATCAGATGGGATTCGGAAATAATCTCCTTGATCTTCAGCAACTAACATTTCTTCAGCACTACACAAAGCTTCAAACAATTTTTCACCATGACGTGTTCCTATAATATTTACATCATGGTTAATTTTTGACGTAATAAGTTTTAAAGCTTCAACTAAAACCATTATAGAGGCAGCCGGTGCTTTTTGGACAAAAATATCACCATTATCACCATTCACAAAAGCATGTAATACAAGATCTACGGCATCATCTAAGGTCATCATAAACCTAGTCATATTAGGATCAGTAATACTAATTGGAGAACCATTTAATATTTGACGTAAAAACAAGGGGATAACAGAACCTCTAGAAGCCATAACATTACCATACCTAGTTATGGAAATAGTGGTTTTAGATTTATTAACATTCCTTGATTTTGCCACGATAACTTTTTCCATCATAGCTTTAGAAATTCCCATAGCATTTATAGGATAGACAGCTTTATCGGTACTTAAACAAACAACACGCGAAACTTCGTTAGTAATACATGCTTCTAACACATTTTCTGTACCTAAAACATTTGTTTTGACAGCTTCCATAGGATGAAACTCACATGAAGGCACTTGTTTCAAAGCTGCCGCGTGATATACGTAATCAACACCTCTAGTAGCTGATAAAACAGAATTATAGTCACGTACATCACCAATATAAAATTTTAATTTTGAAGAGTTATATTTTTTACGCATATCATCTTGCTTTTTTTCATCTCTTGAAAATATACGAATTTCTTCAATATTACTATTTATAAAACGGTCAAGTACAGCATTACCAAATGAGCCAGTACCACCTGTTATTAATAACTTAACACCTGTAAAATCAATCATAACTTAAAACGTTTCCTTTCAAAAATCCATAAAATAATAACAAAAATAAAATAAGAGAGAGTGTCAACATACCCAAAAACTTGATTATTAGCTGGTATAAAAATAACCAACAATATAATTATTGGTAACATAGCAGCACCATAAAAGCTGTTACAATATCGAACTGATAACCATAACTTGCTCAACAGATATCCTAATAAAAACATAACCAAACCAACACCTAAAAGACCAACATCATTTGCAAACTGTCCAAAAAAAGAATGCCACTGTGCCTCAATATGCCATACATCTGAAACTTTTGATTGAAATGTATTATTAGTAATTGAATTACCAGTAATCATCTCAAACTGACGCTGTAAAAAAGCAGAATTACCAAAGCCATATGTCCATTCAAAATGTTCAGATAGAATTAGAGAAAATCCATAGTAGCCTTGTACAAGATAATAATTTAACCAAACTAATGAATAAAATAAAAAACCCCAAAAACCCTCATTATCAAAACTGGAAATTACTACTGATATATCACCTAGAGGAGATGTTGATTTGAAATAATCAAAACCACCACCACGTTGACTCATAATATATCCAAAAGAAAATATTGGTAGTAACATACCAACACCTAAATAAGAAAGTGCTTTCTTTAACTTTTGTGGACTAAATATTAAATAACGTACTAGCAATGAAAAAAATAAGAAAATAAAAAAAATAAAAACAAAAGAATTTGTACCAGAAGAAATGCCACAAGACAAAAACAAAAGTGAAAAAAGATAACAAATTGTTTTCTTTCTAAAATTCAACTCACCCCAAAAATAAACAAAATAAAAAATAAATAATAATTTTGTAAACGATATAAATAATAACAGAATGTTAAATAATCTTGAGTTTGAAGAATATCCAGCAGATATTTTAGACATTCTTTCTGAATAAACTAATCCAGGCTCGTTAATACCACGAAATAAATTATTAAAAAAATCATAAGGAATAAGACTGTCATTCAACATTAAGTTTTTATAATTTATTAATAAAACGAATGTACCAAAAAAAAAGAGCAAATAAAAATTTAGAACTGAAAACGTACGATATTCATATAAAACTTTACTACCTTTATTTAACAAAAATGAAATTAAATAACCAACGAAAAAAGATAATAAATAAAATATAAATAAAGTATAAAATAATAAAACATTGTGAGTTTTAAATTGTACAGGGCCAAATACATATAAAAATAATGTGAAAATAAGGTAAGCTAACACAAGGTACATTGGATAAAAATTACGCATTAGTATAAGTCTGTAGTTTAGATAACGTTAAATATAAAAAATAAGATAAATGGGCTAAGAATGAAAAAATTGAAGAATATAACAAACCATACACAGACCCAGTAAAATCAGAATCAATCGTGAATATATAAAGAATTAAAACATTAAAAAGCAATGTTAATATCGAAAAATAAAACAAACTAAAGTTACTAACTAAAGAAATGAAACAAACATACAAGATAGAACAAAAAGCAATTAAGAAACCTGATATTACAAATAAGTACAAATAACTTGAATAAATCGAATAAAAATTATTAGACATAAAATCAACAAAATAATATGAAATAAAATCAACAAAAATAGTAAAAAATAAGGCTAAAACTAATAACAATAATAATGTTTTACTGATTAGCCGAAATAAATTAATTAAATTACACGATTCTTTATAAATAATAGGTGCAATGTACGTTTGAATAACTCCAACTAAAATAGTCACTGGCACAACACCTAACTGAAAATATAATAAATATGTTGCCAAATCATCAACTGTTAATGTAGTTGAAAAAATCCATTTATCAATATAAATTTTCAAACCAACAATTATTGATGGAACTAAGAAAGGAATACTTCTAATGAAAATAATCTTTAGAAGTATAATATGTTTCTTTCCAAATATATTTTTAAATTTAAAGCTAGGAAGAATTTCTGAAAATGTAAAAAATAATACTACAAAAGTCCCTAATGATAAATACAGAAAAATATTTTCAATATCATTATCTATGTAATTCAAAAATATAATAATTATTATTAATTTTAAAAAAACTTCAACCATAGAAAATATCGCAGCTTGCTTACGATAAAAAGTTAAATTCAAAACATTTATATTCACACCTAAAATACCATAAGCAGACAAATAAATAGAACATAAAATTATCCACTCCATATAAATAATATCAATATAAAAATTAAAAAGATAAATAAAAAAATTTATAACTGTTAAAACTAATAATAATATTAAGAAATATAAAAACAATAAATTTTTATATGTATTTGAGACCAAAATATAAGTTTTTTTCCGTGAAATTTTTTTTGAAATAACCACAGAAAATGAATCATAAAAAACATGCCTTGCAAATAAAATAACCGTAAAAGCTATTGAGTATAAAGAAAAGTCTCTAGCATTAAGCTTATTAACTACAAAACTCAAAATTAGATAACCAATAATTAATTGTACAATTTGTGATAAAGTGATAATTAAAAAATCAGAATTAACTTTAAAGTACATCTGTTAATTCTTTTTTATCAATATGTTTTGTATTATTTTCAATAAACTCATGTGAATTTACATTTATTTTTTCAAAATGCAAGGAATGCTTCTTAAAATAATCAAGTGAAAAAATTAAATCACTTTTTTTAATTTTAGATAAACAATTAAAAATAAATAAATAAAAATCCAAATTTAATATCCTATTTAAATAATAATTATCTAACATAAAACAAAAAAGCCGACTTCTTATTCTTAGTCGATCAAACTTATTTTCTGAATCATTAATCATATCATTATAAATTTTTATTTTATCATTTTTAAATCTATTATTTGCAACTAAGTAGGTAGAACCAGAGGTTCTTCGATAATATACAAATACTTTATTTACCAATTTGAAATTATTTTTTGGGTTTCTTTTTGCTATTATGTATTGCAGGGGTAAGTCTTCAGTAACATCAAATGTTGACAAGTACTCTAAGACATCATCATCAAAAACGTCATTTGAGTAAAATAAATTTGGTGCATTAGTGTAGGAAAAATGTTTGAAACGCTCAGTCAATGATTTATTTGTGTAAATAGATTCAGATAATGACTCTAACAAATTAATTTTATTAGACTCAATCAATTTCTCATCATTACAAACAATTGTTCTACCCGATAAAAAAGATACATCATCAGGTAATATAGAGTATTCAAATAAATTTTCAAAAGAATACATATCATCACCAGCAGTAAGTTTAAAATTAGATGTACTAACATTATTTAGTAAATTTCTTACAACTTTTGCTGTGCCAATATTTTTTTTGTTATAGAATCTCTTAATATTTTTAAATAGAAACTCATTATTTTTTAACCAAAGCTCAATTAATAATACAGTTTTGTCTTTTGAAGAATCATCACTTATCAGTATGTCAATATCATATGAATAACCATAATTGATAATTAAATATTTTATACTTTCTAAGTGTTGTATTATATATCTTTGATGATTAAAACAAAGAATTAGAAATGAAAAACTAAAATTGCCCACGAAACTTTACCTCTATGTAGTGTTTCAAATAATACAATGACTTTAATCCAACCATTTTCCAACCTAATTTTAAAAAATTATATTTCCATCTAATATTTCTTTTTTCATAGATTTTTGATGAAGCTATTCCTCTTTCATCCCAATTTATTGAATAATTTAAATCTAATTCAATTTTATCTATAACATCACGAACCCACTTACCTCTATATATTGCACCGCCTTGTTTATAATTATATCTATACACATCATTTTCAGAGTCATTAATTGTTAAAAATAACTCTCTTTCATTTCTAGTTCTATAAGTACCAAAAACTTCCCAAGCCCAAGGTGTATCTCCGGGTTTTGTATACTTCAATAATACATCTTTATTCCAAATACCAGGAGTTGAATTTAATTTGTATTCAACGTTATCTTTTATTAAATTTAATTTATTTGCATCACAAAATTCTTTACCAGTAAGCATAGTATTAATTAAGTAAATAGCAGCAATATTTTTATCACACTTGATTATATTGATTAAATCCTCGATTTTTTTATCACTAACATAATCTTCTAAAATAAAATCATCATAAAGCATCAACACGTACTGGGAATCAATCTCATCTAAACTTGATATTAATCTGAATCCCCAATCATCAATTTTATTGTTTTCTGCTTCGGTATTTATGTAAACTTTATACGGACAATTTTTCCAATATTTATCAAAAGCTATAAAAAATATTTTTAGTACATCTTCATAGCTTTTACAAGTATTTACTAGTATTGACAATTCATTTTTCACTTAATTTATTCTCTTTAATATTTACTTGTATAAGTTTATTAATTTTATTATCTTATCAACATCTTTTCTATCAATCACCGCTGAAATAGGTAAACTTAATACAGTTTCATGTATATTTTCAGTAATTGGTAATGAAAAAGCACTTAACTCTGAATAAGCTTCCTGTTTATGAATTGGTATAGGATAGTGAATTAAAGTTTGAACACCATTTTCATATAAATATTTTTCAAGGTCATTTCTATATTTTGTCTTAATTACAAACAAATGCCATACATGAGTTTTTTCATCATTTACTTTTGGTAATTCAATCTTTGGGTTTTTAATACCTTCCAAATATAAATTTGCAACAGCTTGCCTTGCTTTTATTTCTTTGTCTAAATATCTTAATTTTACTCTTAACATTGATGCTTGAATTTCATCTAATCGACTATTAACACCTTTATATTGATTAACATATTTATTATGTGAACCATAATTACGTAAACCTCTAATTGTATTCGCAAGTTCGCTATCATTTGTTGTTACCGCACCAGCATCTCCTAGTGCCCCTAAGTTTTTACCAGGGTAGAAGCTAAATCCAGCTGCATCACCTAAATTACCGACTCTTTTTATATTATTAAAACCATCAGTATATAGTGCACCATGTGCTTGGGCACAATCTTCAATTACTTTTAAGTTGTGTTTTTTAGCAATAGTACTTATATCATCTATACCAGTTACATAACCATATAGATGGACTGTCAGGATTGCTCTTGTTCTTTCAGTGACTGCCTCTTCAATTAAATTCGGATTCAAATTAAATGTATTTACATCTGGTTCTACTAATATCGGAGTTAAACCGTTTTCAGAAATGGCTAAAATTGAAGCTATATATGTATTAGACGGTATTATTACTTCATCTCCTTTATTCAAAACACCCATCTCTAAATAAGCGCGAAGTATTAATACCAGTGCATCCAATCCATTTGCCACACCTAAACAATGACTTGTTCCACAATAAGCAGCAAACTCTTTTTCAAATTCAGCCACTTCATTACCTAATACATACCAGCCTGAATCAATTACATTTGAACATGCTTCTTTCAATTCGTTTTGATATTGAGCATTAATCTTTTTTAAATCTAAAAATGGAATCATTTAATTATTTCTCTCGCAGGATTACCCACAACAATTGTGTGTGGTTTTACATCTTTTGTAACTACAGCACCCGCACCGACCATGGCAAACTCTCCAATTGTAATGCCTGGCAGAATTGTCGCATTCCCGCCAATAGATGCATTTTGTTTAATAACTGTTTTTAAAAATGCATCCGGGTAATGTTTTGAACGTGGTCTTTTGTCATTTGTAAAAGTAACATTTGGGCCAATGAAAACATTATCTTCTATTGTAATACCATCCCAGATTTGAACACCACTTTTAACAGTAACGTTATTACCTATAATCACATTGTTTTCAATAAAGCAATGAGAGCATATATTAGAGCCTGTTCCAATTATTGCATTTGGTAACACAACGCAAAACTGCCAAACATTTGTAGTTATACCTATATTTTTTGACTGCACATCAGCTAAACTATGAATCATTATTTACCATCTTTTTAAACTCTTCGTACTCTCTAACATAGTCATCTTCATCATAAAACGAATCAGCTAAAACCATCAACACACAATCTTCTGAAAAGTCATACATTTCTCGCCAGATAAAAGAATCTATGTATAACCCTTGCTCTGGGTTATCCAAGAAAATGTCTATTTTTTCATTCCCATCGTCTAATAAAAAGCGACATGAACCTTTTAAGACTATAGCTAATTGTTTCAACTCTTTATGTGCATGAAAACCACGTCTAACATCGCTTTTAGTATTAAAAAGGTAGTATACTCTCTTTATGATAAACGGGATGTTTTTATGGTCCTCTAGTGCAACTAAAGAACCTCGCTCATCACCATGACTTTGAAACTTTATAAGTCTAATGTCCATTAATATTTTTCTCACTTACTAAGTCTAATAAATACTTACCATAACTATTTTTCAATAACGGTTCGGCTATAAATTTAATTTGATTTATAGTAAGCCAACCCTGATTAAATGCTATTTCTTCAAGACAAGCAATTTTAAAGCCCTGTCTTTTTTCAATTGTTTGTACGTATTGACCCGCATCCATTAGACTATCGTATGTACCAGTATCCAACCATGCAAAGCCTCGACCAAGCAATTCAACATTTAAATCACCACGTTTAAGGTATTCATTATTAACGCATGTAATTTCTAACTCGCCACGTTCAGAAGGTGTTATTTTTTTTGCTATATTAACTACATCATTATCATAGAAATACAAACCTGTTACCGCATAATCTGATTTTGGATCTTTGGGCTTTTCTTCAATTGAGAGAGCCTTATAGCTATCATCAAACTCTACTACGCCAAAGCGTTCTGGGTCTTTAACCTTATACCCAAATATAGTAGCACCAACATTCCTATTTACTACATTAATTAATTTTGGTGTAAAGCCTTGTCCAAAATAAATATTATCGCCTAACACTAGGCAGACACTATCATCACCAATAAATTCTTCACCTATAATAAAAGCCTGTGCTAATCCATCGGGGCGAGCTTGAACCTCATAACTTATTTGAATTCCAAACTGGCTTCCATCACCTAAAAGGCGAATAAACATGGATTGATCTTCAGGTGTAGTAATAATTAATACTTCCCGAATTCCAGCCAGCATAAGAACTGATAATGGATAATAAATCATTGGTTTATCATAAACAGGTAAAAGCTGTTTAGAAACACCTTTGGTTATTGGATACAATCTTGTGCCTGAACCACCAGCTAGAACAATCCCTTTCATTATTGATTTTCCTTTGACTCTGTTGTGTCTACACCTAGGCGTTCACGCTGATAGCTACCATCTTGAACATTTTGGCACCATACCGAGTTATCTAAATACCATTGCACTGTTTTACGCAGACCGGTTTCAAACGTTTCTTCTGGCATCCAATTTAACTCACATTGCATTTTACTTGAATCAATAGCATAACGGCGGTCGTGACCTGGACGGTCTTGAACATATGTAATTTGTTCTGCATACTTTGAGTCTTTCGGAACTAACTCATCTAAGATTTCACAAATTTTATTGACTACTTCGAGGTTTTTATTCTCGTTGTGGCCACCGATGTTGTAAGTTTCACCTACTTCACCTTCGCGCACAACTTTGTAAAGTGCGCGGGCGTGATCTTCGACAAACAGCCAGTCACGAATTTGGTCACCTTTGCCGTAAATAGGTAAGTCTTTGCCTTCTAACGCATTTAGGATAACCAGTGGGATGAGCTTTTCAGGGAAATGATAAGGACCATAGTTATTCGAGCAGTTGCTTACTATAGTAGGTAGACCATAGGTACGTAACCATGCACGCACTAAATGGTCACTAGAAGCTTTTGATGCCGAGTATGGGCTAGATGGTTCATACGAAGTAGTCTCTAAAAACATTGGCAGTTCAGTGCCTTCTGGAACATCATTTGGATGCAAAAGGTCGCCGTAAACTTCATCAGTCGAAATGTGGTGAAAACGGAATGTTTGTTTCGCATTTTCATTAAGCGTACTCCAATACTCACGAGTCGCTTCCAATAGAGTATAAGTGCCGACAATATTAGTTTCAATGAACTCCGCTGGACCAGTGATTGAACGGTCAACATGTGACTCCGCAGCTAGGTGCATCACCGCATCCGGTTTATGTACAGTAAATACTCGATCAAGTTCTGAACGATTACATATATCGACTTGCTCAAAAGTATAGCGTTCGCACGAATCCACTTCCACAAGGGACTCTAAGTTGCCTGCATAAGTTAGTTTATCAACGTTAACCACGCTGTCAGAAGTATTATTTATGATGTGACGAATTACAGCTGAGCCTATAAAACCAGCACCACCAGTGACGAGGATTTTCATAATTTACTCTTGTAGTATTTTGTTTATAACATCTTACAAACGTGAAGATGTTGTTTGTTTTTTAACAAAAAAGCAAAAATTGCTTTCAGCGTTAAAAATACACTGATACGATTTGTTTCATTGTAAAATAGCTAATTTAGACTATCTCATTTTAAATGCTTATTTTCTGATTTTTCTAAAAAGTGCTAGATAAACCATTTATAAAATTTAAAGACTTACTTATAAATATATGTCATTTCTAAAGGTATACTTAAACACCCCAGCCAAACGCCAGAGTTCTTGTGGCAGTTTTGACCATCTAACCCGTCAAAACCAGCTACTTATAAAACACGATAATGCCCATTATCACCCGCACAACTCACGGATACTTAGGCTTCTTATCATGTCGATAGGGGGCACTTGTTGCCTGTTGACGCAACACATTTGAGACCGATTGCTCTATGGACATTTTTAGGCCAGGGAACAATACTAGCTCGTTACAGCGTTCTAGGTAATCCATTATCCCCTGTGCAAGCGTATCAATGATTAAACCTGCATCTTTGATTTTGTAATTACCGTGTTGTGCTAAGTTCATCAACATACGCTTATCGGGAAACTGTTTACTTTTTTCAAGCTTGAGCGCCATGTTGTTATCAATCGACTCATATATCAACGTATGTGTGACATCAAATAATGGCGAAACAAATACGTTTTTCATATCTGGAGTATATTGCAACGCAAAATTCTTTAAATGTGCATCGCCATTACCAATCAAACAATTAAAAACAATAAGCTTATACATCGTTACCACTTGCTCGTTACTCTTTGTAAATAACGATGTAGCTTTTAACAAGGTTTCATAACTGCCAAGATATTTCGCATCTGGATCATTTGGCTTTTTTAAAAGAGTTACAAAATCCTCATACCCTAATTTATGACCATTTTGGTCATAATCAAAGCGTTCAACTATGTAATGCTCTAGGTTATCTGATAAATATGTCTTAGGGACATTAAGCCCACAAAATCGGGCTGCTTCCATACAGACATATTCATTAACTGTTAATAACGGAAAATCTGAATCGGACGTTTTAACAATAATATCTTTTTGTTCGACTGTACGTCCCGTCTCCCCCTTGCTAGTGGCATGTATTGCCACTTTTGGCTGAACGCCTGATAACGCGTTTCTCAAATAGTATTTTTCTAAAAGCTCTGGGAATAATGCTTTTGGCTGATCGTATTTTACAATTTCTTGAATACTTAAAGGTGCGACATCCGGTAAAGTTAAGTCACTGGCATAAGCTAAACATCCAATACCTTGATTACCCTGTAATGCCAATAAATACATATCATTTACCTTGGCATACCTGGCTAATTTGTCAGCGATAAAACGACGATTAAAGCCTTCAGGCAGATTTTGTAAAAAAATGGGATGTAATGCGCCTGATGAGTAACCCGATAAATCTTCACGCTGCATCGTCAACGAAATAAAGCATTTCTCTAACAATGGCTGATAGTGATAATTTGCACTGTGGGTTAATACCCCCGCTTCATCCCGTTCTTTGAAGACCTTGATGCGTTTTATTTGTTTAGGTAATCCATTGAGTTCATTCATCTAAAAAACACTCAATCATCATCTTCAGCAAACAACGTCTCTATCTCGTCCCATTGGGGAAAACGGCGTTCAATAGGCCCTACAGAGAACTCTAAACCTAGTGTATTCAACACCAGCTCAAAATTATAAAATGCACCGGTATACCGACCATTTTCAATTTGTGAAATAATACTTTTGTTAACTTTGCATTTTATTGCAAGTGCAGCCTGAGTCAGCTTCTGTGCTTTTCTAGTCTCAGCCACTTTACGCCCGATCATGTCACGCATATGCTTTTATCACCATAAAATATTGCTATATAGTAATAAACGTAACACATTACTAAAAAGATTGCTATATGGTAATATTTTAGATCAAACTGAATTATCTCTCTCAACTTCAGCTTGTAACTCTTGTATCTCTTGCTTTAGCAGTTCATATTCTTGTTTTTTACGCTTCAAGAACTGTCCTGTTATCTCGCTTTTCTCAACGATACCTTGAGGTGTCAAATAATACGCATACCCACGTTTATTATCTGATTTGACAAAGTTATCAACTTTAATCAATCCCTTCTCTACAAACGCCTTAATACAGAAATTAACACTCCCTAGACTCACTCCGAGCTCTTTGGCTAACTCACGTTGACTCGCTGCTGGATTGTGTTCAATCGCTTGCAATACTTTGTAGCGCACAAATTCACGTTGAGTGGGAGACAATCTTCTAATCCTTAAAGCTTATTGGGTAATATGGTCGATATTTTAGTGATTTATTTTGTTTCGGGCAGGCTACCGCAGGGAAAATTCACCCTTTACGTTCAAGACGTGAACAATAACAAAAATAAACCTTTCAAACAATAAGAAAAAGTCTTAGAGCCAAATAAATAAGTTGAAAAAGGACTGAGGAAAACATCCACTGATAAACAACTATCAAGCGGATGTTCTGGTTTATAAAGTAGGCTTAAAAAGCGGGCTGATTAAACTATTCTGACTCGTTGTCTTTATTAACAAAATGTCTTATTAACACAATAAGAACACCTAACATACCACCCAGCATCACCCCTAACACACAGATCAATGCGCGCTTAGGCTTAGCTTTTAATTCTGGCACAACAGCTGGATCAATTGTTTGGAATAGATATTCAGGACTTGCATTTGCTAACATAATCGTTTCTGTTTGTGATTGGATCAATTCGAACAATCCAGTTTGTAGCTCGGCTAGTTGAGTTGTTGCAATTTGTTGTTGTAGATAACTAATTGACCGTTCTGCTTTAGCTACATCTTGTTCACGTATCGTAATATTGATAGCTTGCACTAACGCATCAACCCACTGTTTAGCGACATAAGGTGAAAAATGCTCAACCGATAGAGTCACAAAGCCAGTCTCTTTATCTTGAGCAACAGATATCAATTTTTTAAAAGCTTCATGAGATTCTTGGATACTAGGCTGTGATTGACGAGGCGGCTTAGGTTGTCTAACCCAAGTATTCGTTGTACTGTCAAATACCTCAGGATCTATTACCAATGTGTTATCGCTACTATTCCAACCCTTAGCAGCCATTAATGGGACAAGTACATTATTTTCTTGACTAAACTGAGCAAAAAACTGACGTGATTGCATTACCTCGATACCTAAGGTTGTTTTATCACCAGAACCGCCCCCACCGAGAGATACCCCGGCGAGACTAGCTAACCCACCAAATTTACTAGCAAGGCCCCCCATTCCGCCGCCATCACTGCTTACTGGGGATAAAAGCGCTTCGGCCTTATATATGTTGGGTAGATATAGGGCATAGGATACCGCGATAACAGCAGCCATGACTGTTGCAATGATAATAGTTAACTTGCCCGACCACAGTGCTGCAAATAATTCACGAAGATCAATATCGTCATCATCATACGGCTTCTGCTGTAGTTCTTCTTGTTGTGTGTTACTCATAATATAGTATTCCTTAATAGCTCACGGAGCATCACAGTTATAACGCAGCGATGGCTGCGATAGCGACAGTACCTTGATAGATGATCTGTGTGACATCACGCCAGAATGGAATACTATCCTTGTATTGTGCATCTACAGGCACCACGATTGTATCACCTGGTTGTAAGTTAGCATCGGCTTCACTAAAGCTAGTAAGACTGGTATTGGGTATAACGACTGCACCATTGGCCTTAACGATATACATTGCTGCATCATCAGCACGCTTTGTCATGCCAGCAGATAAAGCGAGATAATCATTAATATCAAGTGAGTGTTGATAACTATGAGAACCTTGTCGTCTGACCTCTCCCACAATCGTGATGGTATTGGCCCGTTTAGGAATAAACAATTTATCCCCGTCCATTAAAGTAATATTGGCGTTTTCATCGCCGGCAAGTGCACTATTTAAGTCAATCAATAATCGCCCTTGCCCTTCAAACTCTTCAAGTTGACTAGTAATTGCAAATATTTCTTCGAAAGTAGAGTTATTTGCCTCTTCGGTCAATATAGAGGAGGCATAATCTCGACGTACCGTTTGTGCAAATTCTTTGGCCCGCTCGGACTCAAGATCGGCGATCGTTTGACGTGTGAATATTGCACCATTAACGAATGCTTGAGAATCTATGCCTCCAGCACGTTGTAACACCTCGTTAAGGGTTTCACCAGAGCGAATCAAATAAGTACCAGGAAACCTAACTTCACCACTAATTTCAATACTATCCTCAGGGTTCCAATCAACATTTTCACGCACATTAAGGTTGTCTCTTGACTGCATTAATAAAGACGACAACTTAATTTGAGTACTCAAATCATATTGCTGATATTGAGCTTGAATACTTCCGTCACCTTGTTGGGTAATGCGGCGCAGTTCTACCGATTGTAGGAATGCAGAATCTTTAAAGCCACCTGCTGCATTGATAAGATTCTCAGCTGTATACTCACCGCTTATAGGGTATTGGCCTGGGGATTTAACCGCACCGGATACTGATACTAATTGTACTGGAGAGCCTTCTCTAGCTTGTGATCTCAACTTTTCTAAAATAGGCGCTAACATGACTTCACGACTATTTTCTGTAAAGACTTTCTTGTCATCATCTTCATCAAAGGTTTGTGAGTAATTTTTATCACGATGTTGGGCATTGTATTGCTTAGCAAATGTTTGTGATTGTTTTACTTCATCGTTTACTAGGCTTTGGCTATTTGTATTCACAAAATCAACTACAGGTTCATTATTATCGACATTTGCACCCAATAAACCTTTTTGTTGGTCAAAACTTGTCGTGCTCACATTATCAAATATAAGAATTTGGTCGTGCATAGACAGAACTGGATCAGCAATGCTTCCTTTGTTTAGCAATGCATCGACTAATGAAAATTGAATAACTTCTACATCTAACCGAACGTTTTTTTCTCGAACAATGATTGAGTATTCAAGATCAGCTGTTTTGTCTAAATCTCTTCGAATATCCGAAATGATATCTGATACTCTAATACCCTGGTACCAACCAAAATCACCAGCACGAACTACAGCACCTTTTACCGTAACAGCGTTGGTTACCGCTTCGCTTAAAGGTAAGACCTTAACCTTATCGCCATCAACCAAACGAGTAGCGACTTGTTTTGGGTTATCTAGTTGAATATTGACCACTTGTGGTAAATCATTTGTCGCCGATCGTTGTACTAGTACAATCTGTGAGTTCAACGCAGAGCTAGTTATACCTCCAGCCATAGCAAGTACATCTGCAATATTTTCATTATTCGCAACTTCATAAAGCATTGGACGCTTGACTTCGCCACTAACTTCAACCAGTGCATCATATGTGGGAACAAAAATCACATCCCCAGAACGAAGCCGAATATCTTGTGAACTATTACCTCTTAATAACAAATCATAAACGTCGAAATGCGCAACAATAGTACCTTGACGTTTGACCTGTACATTTCTTAGACTACCAATATCCGTCAACCCTCTAGCTTGAAACAGCGCTTGGGTAATTGTAGTTAATGCCGAAACGGAATATGCACCAGGTATATTAACTTCACCGGCCATAAATACATTAATTACTCGCATACGTCCCATAGAAACCGCAGCGTTAACACCGATAAGGCTATTGCTGACTTTATCCTTAATTAATGCAGTAGCATCCGTAAATAATAACCCTGCCACATTAATGTTACCTAAACGTGGCATATTGATTTGACCGTCACGATTAACTTCTAAAATCAACTCTTGACTTTCTTTACCAAAAAACTGCACAACTAACTCATCACCAATACCTAATAGATAATCACTAGGTACTTGTGCATTGTCAGTAGGCGCAAATGTACTCACTTCTTGGTTAAACAATTCCATGCCATAACGGGTCAAATTATCGTTACCATTGGAGTTAGCTTGGTCTACTTGCTGTTGCATTAGCCACTGATTAAACAATTCTGCATTACTGGACGAAAAACCATTGCTATTAAACTCTTGTTTAGTTCGTTGCTGCAGAGGGACGCCTTCTTGAGCTAACGGTGTCTTTGTCTTACTGCCAGAGCGATTTATCGTACTTAAATCGACGCCATATTGTTGGGCCAAGGCTTCTTGCTGGGCTTTAGGCATAGATTGAAATTGCGCTAACATGGCCGGATCAATATCTTGTGCGATAGTTACAACACTGGTGAATGAAAAAGCACATAAAATAATGCTTGAAACAATTGCTTTATTAACTACATGAAGCGGATTAAAAGACAGAGATGATGGCTTAGAGTACATAACTGATATTACCTTGTTGAAACTTTAATTAAGCTTATTTGTTGATCGATAAAAGGGACATATTGTGAAAGAGTTCGCAACTGACCATTTACATAATTAAGAGTATGTAATTGAGTCTTCGCGCCAACACAGCGCAACACATCTTGGGTAATGTCATTCGAAATTTGTTCTTCATAGTAAAATAAGAACTTTGATTGTGTGTTATTACTACTTTTCGTATTTGAGCTGATCCATTGTTCACATTGCTGTGTTTCATATAATGTGTCGTTGACTTTTATCGTTCGAATAAGCTGCACTTGATCAGTTGATGGATTATTTTTTAACGTACTATTTTGATCAACAACTGTAATCGTTGCATCAGTTATAGCTGGTAAAGATATGCTAACAAGCGTATTACCTCGTAAAACCAGTATATCTTTATTTTCATTCACAAAGACCGATTCACCATCAATAGTCATCAAATATAGTTGAGCCTTGTAGCTACCCACTTCCAGCTCCCAACGGTGCCTATCCAAAGGGTCAATTGGTGGAACCATCATTTGATATAATGAATTAACCTGTGGAAAATTAACTTGTACACAACCGGTTAATAATAATGCACATGAAATGACTACTGTTTTTTTGAAAATAGATTTGTGAAATAAGTGAGTCATGATAGTTTCTATGTATTTCATGATTAACGCCTTATTGGATTAGAGAACAAATCAAAACTAGCATCACGTGTATCCCACCACATATCACCAGAGAAGCCTTCTAAACGTGCTCCACCATCTCTTTGAATAGGACGAATGCGAGTTTTGAAAGCCGATTTCTTACCTGTTTGAAAGAAACTATCAAAGGGTATCCTGAAAAACATTCCTTTATCAAAGCTCCCTTCGCCAAAATCTTGAGCAGAGACATTAGTCTTTGTCGCCCACAAACCGACTTGCCACCCATTGTCAAATGTTCGTCTTATTTCAAGTGTTGCGCCGACATCTTTTGCTAAATATCGCCCTACATGTACCGCCATGTCATAGTTATAATAGGGCGTTGCCCAATACATACTAGCATGGCCGGTTAGCACCTTATAGTCAAGATGCGCTAAGCTACCATCGTAGTCGCGTTGCTTAGCATATGCACCGCTGACGGCAAACGCTAATCGGGAGGCATGGGGTTGATACATTATTTCACCACCAATACCAGAATACATATCCTCTAATACACCACCAAAAATACGATAATGTAGTTGAGGTTGTATCGCAAAGGTATCACGCTTTTCTATAAATAAGTTTTGCAAACCATTTTGACCGTCCTGCAAATACCTCAAAGAGTCCGAGCGAACGTGCGGTAATATTGACGAAGAGACCCGTGACAAACTATCAATATTATTATAAAGATCGACACGATAACTACCGCGTAACATCCACTCTTTAGGTAAATCAACTTTTGTCGCGATATTGGCGTAGATTTGATAAGCCAAGGGATTATCAGGATCAAATAACATAAAGCGGTTATCAAGCTCTACATCTACTTGAACTATATCTTTGACAAAATTAGTAACATGATTAGGCTGATCAATTACTCTTGCAGGTAGTACATCGGCTATATCTGCTAAGTATATTGGCTTACCTAAATCCTTACCTCTAAGACGTTCCAAACTGACTGTATGTAAAGCATGCCCCTGTTCATTAATAACATAATGAACCCGATTAATATTATTAGGTAAATGTAAGCTAGCTAAACGATGTGCTTGTGCTAAGGCATCTGGCCAATACACATAATCATCGTTGTTTATCTCAATTTCAGCACGCCCTTGAGTAGGGAATAGCTTTACGCCTAGTATAAATAAATCTGAACGTTCAACATCTAATAGTAAATTATCGTACCAAAAATCAGGATTAAGCCCATCAGGAATTACACTATTTACTTTATCAAGTGATGAAATAAAAGGTACAGGTTTGTATTGAGTAGGTGTCTGTTGGGTATCAAGACTAACTTGAATGCCTACGCCAATATGATCCAAATGCTGGTGAGATAAACTAACATCGATTGTATCAGCAGCATGCCATATCAAGCCATAAGACAGGGGTGATTTAGCTTGGGCATCTCTCCCTCCGCCACCTTCCCAACGATTTTCGTCAGGATTGTATTCTGCTTGAAGTGAAAAGGGGTAATCGTCAAAACGGTAACTAACGCCACCGAAAATACCCACGTGTTCCCCTCTAAAAAAGGTTTTAGTTGATAGCTCACCACCCAATCCCGTATCTTGGATACGTGTATCAAATCTATCATTTAAAAGTGTTAACGGATTAGATAACGAGCTATTGTTGGATAAACGTCCCCAACCTATTCCTAGAGTTACATCTAAATTATCCCAGCGTTTACTAGCAACAATATATTCACTACCAAACTTTCCTGTCCCTACTAGATCTCTTATACCTACAGAGATATTAGGGAAAAGCTCGGTTTCTTGGAGTAATCTAGCTTTAACCTCGTAATTGCGATCCCAGTAAAAAAACTCTTTGGTGCCTGAGTACCTGAATGTACCTTCTAACCATGGAAATGCTTGATATGTAATGGCATAAGATTCTAATAATGAGTCGTGAGTTATGGCAAAACTAAATGTACCATCTGGTTGCATACGTGCTGACGGTACTTCAATCAGCCCTGTCGTCCCATAATTTGAGGCGTAGCTGTTGATTATTAATAAGCATGATCCAGCAGCTGTAATTACGGCGGTTTGAATTTTAGGAGGGAAACTATATTTATTTTTCAAGGAGATACGTACTTTTTTTATTTTTATTAAAAAGGAAGCCGGAGCTTCCTTTTGTTATCATTCTAAAGCAGACTTACCAAAATAATTAGTAAGTACCTGTTGTACCTGTAGATGAAGTGTTTCCAGTGCTGTCAGTACCAGATGTACCAGTAGCTGATGTAGTAGTAGTGCTAGTAGTACCTGTAGTACCTGTAGTGCCTGTAGTACCTGTAGTACCTGTAGTACCTGTAGTGCCTGTAGTACCTGTAGTGCCTGTAGTACCTGTAGTACCTGTACCTGGTTCAACAGGATCTGTTGGTGTTGGAGGCAAATTAACGTTACCAAAATTAGCAACATCATTGTCGTCACTGATTACAATCAATCCAGCTGCAACAACACCTGCTGCGATAGCGCCTTTAGCAATCAACTCTGGTTTAACTTCTGAGTTGGCTTTTGATTCTTGTGCAGAAACTAATGGAGAGAACAATAATGCCCCCGAAAGAGACGCGATAGCGATTTTGTTAAAGATTTTCATTTTAATTCCTTTGAGTTGAATGAAATTTTCTTACATTTTAACTTAGTATACATGTATTATCAATTTTGAAACACGCAATAATGCAAATATAGATGTTTGACTTTAAAATGTACTGCACAAAGTCAAAGCGCAATATTAGTTTAACTAATCGTCGTAAATTAGCAGAAAATAAATAGGGATACAATGCATTATGATTGAGTAAACTTAAATTATTTGGAAAAAAGAAAATATGCCTGATTTGAGCAAGCATATTAAGAATTATTCTTAGTGCGTTATACTTTATTTGTACTACTCGCGTATTGTTGGTCAAATATACGTCCGTATAGATTCAGTCGATTGTTTACACAGATAGCGATGAAAAATCAGAATTCTTTAACTCTATCAATACTGGCTTATTAATTAATTCAATTAACAGCAGAGCGCGCTTATCGCCTTTTGGTTCTTGGTAAATCGCTTGGATGTTATTGTAACTTTCTGAATGGATCAGCACTTTATCACCTAGCTTAGGCAAAGCCGTATCAACTTTTTCCACATTTTGCATTTGACTAAACATACCAATAAGCGATGAAGAAACCTTTGGATAATCTTTACCTTGTTTAACAAAACCGATAACACCTCGGGTTGAACGAACCGAAGTAAAGTTATGTTTGGTATGATCAAGTTGTGCAAAGACATAATTGGGAAATAATGGTTCTTCAACAGTTTGTCGCTTACCCCGTAATACTTTTGTGACCAAGGCTTTGGGATAGAACGCATCGATCCCTTGATTTGCTAGATGCATTACAGCCCGACTTTCTTCTTTGGCTTTGCAGTATAACAGATACCAGATAGTGCCTTGGGGAGTATCAAATAATGCCTTGGAGGAAGGAGCTTGTTCAGACATAGGATCTCTTTTCGCTAGTTTTACGCTGGTTTGTGATTTAACTAAGCGTTAAGCACTAATCACATGAAAAGGTTGGCAGGGGCGGAGGGATTCGAACCCCCAACCATCGGTTTTGGAGACCGCTGTTCTACCAATTGGAACTACGCCCCTGCAACAAACGCTACGCATTATACAAGTAAACGACTAAAGGTAAAGCTCCAATTGCAATCCATGGTAATTTTATATCTCGTTTGTCAATTCTTTGTTCAAGCTAGCTTGATGTTGGCTCAACCACGCTGCGTGCTCAGCATCATCAATCGCGTCAGTACGCATTTCGCTTTTCAGTTCTTGGTTCATAGAACCGTCAAAACGGCGCAAATAAAATCCTGCTAAAGCCAGCATCACACCACAGACTGCTGCAATTAACGACAACGAACCAAACCACAATAAGGCAACCGTACCTAACATTTGTTTGGTGACAGCATTGCCATCGGCAACATTATAAGCATACATTGCTAAGCGATATACTTGATTTTGATTAATTAACTGGTTGATTTCACTTAATTTAACGCGGTTAATATTATTCAGTTCAAATATTTGCTCATCAATTCCAAACGACAATTGGGCCATCTCTTCTAATTTAATAAGTTGGGCATCTTCATAGGCTTGAACTTGGGTTAATGATTCTTCTCGAACATTAATAAAAGCACGTTTATCACGGGCATCCCGGCTGTAAATATTATTGAGCAATGTTTCATTTTCTTGAGTACGGGTAATGATTTCTTGTTTCGCATCCTCGATGCGTTCATTGATCTCGTCTACGCGTCTTTGATATTTGCTATTAACAAAATCAATCTGTTGGCGCAGTTGGTCTTGCATCGTGGATTGCTTAGTAATGGCATCCCCGCCCAAATAGCCTGAGGTAATGCTACCTAGTTGTTTTTCTTTGGTAGCGATGAGTGCACGATATTTGCGTTCAATACCTCCTCGAGTAAAAAAGCCCGCCCCCGCTAACGCATTATTAAATTCCAGTTTTAACGTGTTGAGCTCTGCCAGTAATCGCTCACGCTCTTGAGAGCTACCAGAGATGTTACCTACTAATAAGACATTGAAGCGCTCTTCGACTGCCTGAGTTTCTGCAGCCCAATCGGTGTAGTATAAATCTCGAGTCAGCATCAATTGATCTATCTTAGCTTCTAGTTCATCTTCAAAAGCATAACTAATTTGATTAACTTGATTGCTCGTGCGGCGGTTGATTGTTTGCGTATCAGTAGCAAATTGAGTATTGATTTCGTCGCGCTGCTGAGCTAATTCCAAAGTTAATTCTTCTTCGGTAAATTTAACAATATACGCGCGGCGGTCTTCCAATAACACTTTAGCAGCTTGATTGTCGGCAATGGCGTTGTTGCGCTCATCTATCGCACGATTAAGATTTGAAAAATTACGTTCAAAGCCGTTAAACATAGTCTCAAACGTAATTAAACACAAAAACATGACAAATATGAGAAAAAGCCCGCGCCAAAAATAGTTTTTGACCGCCATAAACGCAAACACTAATGGGATCTTACAGATCTCTACCACGGCAATTAAGACAAACGGCAGACTGGTGACTAAGATAGCTGATACACCGGCAACAAAACCACTGCCTTGCGTTTGACTAAAAGCGTCATAAGCAGAGATCCCCATCACGATAGAAATCGTTAAGCCTATCAGTACAGCGATAATTTCGACTGACCAAGCCAGTTTTATCAATAAGTCAGCGTATTGTTTTGTTAGTTGTTTGGTATACATAAATCACTCTTGTATTATTGTTTTTATTAATTAGCGCTAGCTTTTTGATTAATTCGCGTTAGCTTTTATTATTAATTAGCGCTAACGCAATGTTAATTAAGTGTTACAGCATTACTAATGTGATAATACACTGTAAGAGATGTCTTACAAACAATTAATTGTCCGAGGATAAAACAACTAACTTAGACCAGGCTTGATTGATTAAGCCCACTAAGCGAAGGTAAAGCTCTGTCTTTTGTGTAACGTCAACCGAATTAAGCTGAGTTAATTTAGAGTACGTGTTGAGAAGGAGGGTTTGGGCCGGCTTCTCTAGTTTATTGATGGCAATACAGCTCGCTAAATCAAAATACCTGGGTCCGACTGCACTATATTCCCAGTCCACCATTTGATAATCGCCCTTATCAAAGTCGCCTCTGAGATGTTCAATATGCAGGTCGTTGTGACAAAGCACCCATGAGGAATCATTTTTCCCACAACCCGCTTGTGTCATGTCGTTGACTAAATCATCTAATTGCTCGTTTAAATGAGCGGCGATGGTGGTTTTTGAAGACGGTAGTTCATCGAGTCTTTGGATGAGTGCTCGACATTGCTTAACCGGATCGAGCTGACGTAATGGCTGGACAGGGTCACCATTTGCCGGGGCGCTCGATTGTTGTGCTTGATGGAGTTGAGCAAGTGCATGTGCTAAATGAATTTCATCGTTTGGCGCAGAATGGCGCTTAGGGACATAAGCCTCTATCCAAATTTGTTCTTTCTCGTCGTAATATAAGGGCTCGGCACCAAGCCCTTGGGCAAACAGCCTTTGCTGCAATTCAAACGTTGAGCGAAACGAAAAGGCTTGCCCCTGATGCGGATGCAATTGTTTGACTAGGAGTTTATGTTTTTCATTGAGAACATTGAGGTCATTAAGAATATTGAGATCATAGCGACAAACCCACACATCATGGGTCCCTTGCCTTGCCTCAAAGTGTAGATTAGTCATTGCAGCAGAACTTGAGGCTGCGCCTGAAACGGATTCAAGCGCTGCTATGATCGCTGTAGAATAATTGGGGTCAGTTCCAATTAAATTATTCGGCTCTGACCCCATTTATATCAACCCCATCAATGCCGCCATTGACGCCAGCCATAAATCGCGAACACCAAATAAACCGCAAATAACCCAGCACTCATTGTCAAATCGGACAAGGTATACAACACAATCGCTAAGGTATTTATGCCCATCCAATAGAACCAGTTTTCGTAGATTTTATGCGCGACCATGACGGTAGCCAACACACTAAAGATACTGACTACAATATCCAAAATCTGGATCCAATGCTCTGTTGTTAGTGCTAATAATGGTGGAAACTCATTCATCGAGACAAATATGAAACCGCCACTCATCAACAATCCACCGGTAATCACGAGTAAATGGAAGCCCAGTGATCGACTATGTATGGTTAATTCAGTGGGATGCGTCGTCTGCTCTTCACTAACCCGGCCATCGACTACCGCGCCACCAATAACCGTGCCTTGCTGCCACTGCCAATAGCCGTAACCGGCCATTATCATATAATAAATATTCAGCGCCATGCTAAATGACAGTGCTGCTTCAAAAAACACAACCGTAAACAGCGCGGTGGACACAAATGCAAAAAACCAGCACGCGATATGCTCGCGCGCCACTAACACCATGTAAGCAAGGGCGCATAATACCGCCCCCACTTCTAACAGACTAAAAAGCATAACTTACCTGAACCCCAGTTTGACGCTGTCCGCCGAACTGCACATAGGCTTTAGGAATTTCGTAATATTCGCGAGGATCGTTACTAAAGCCACCAAATCCGCGCACATAATAGGTTTTATCCAAGACATTATGCACAAATGCACTCAGCTCCCATCCTGACAATGCACCTGACAATGGCATAGTCACCCGTGTATTGACAATCGCATGTCCAGGATTGATTTCGTCATGTCCATCAGAAAAACGATGCGAAGATTTAGCATCTACCGATACATGCCACAATAAATCATCATTGAGGTTCATATTAACAAAGGCATGAGCGGTATATTTGGGTGCTTGTGCTTGACGTTGTTTATCAATGACTGAGCCATCACTGCGAGTAAATCCGCTAAACGTTGCATCCAAATAACCAACATTGACCCCGACATCAACACTTGGATTTAATTGCCAGCTTAACTCGGCTTCAACACCTTGGTTGATCCCCGTATCAGCATTATCAACAATATCGATAAACTCAACTGGCTGTGACGCATCGTCGGTATCTTGGGATAACACGTCATAATCACTAATTTGGGTGTTTTCACGCGTCATATAAAACACAGCCACACGCACATTGGCAGCGCTGTCTGCAATGCGCGATTTCACACCTAACTCATAATGCCAGTTGTATTCAGCTTCATAAATACGTTGTTCGTCGGATACACGCTCATCAGGATTAAAACCGCCCGCTTTAAATCCGCGCGCCACAAATCCATATAAGGTCGAATTATCATGCACATAACTCAGCGCAACTTTACCGCCAACGAGTGTCTCATCGTTATTTTCAATAAAGCCATTACTATCTTGATAATCAATTTGGTGTTGTTCAATACGCAAGCCCGCCTCTACCGATATAGTTTCAGCAGCTAACATGATTGGCAATGTGATTTGTCCATATACCGCTGAACTTGTGGGTTGGTACAGCGAAGTGAAATCACTGTCGGCATAGGTATATTCGCGGGTTAAATTATCTTCTGCTTGTTTATATAACGCCCCGGCTACCCACTGTAAGTGGCTATTGGCTTGTGAACGAGCTTGTAATTCTAACGCTTGGCTATCTCGATTACGGAAATAATAATCAGTCGATGCGTATTCCCACGGATGAAAACCCACGAAAGTCCAATCTTCATCATAACCATACACAGTATCAGATTGGGTATTTGAGGTTTGTATGCGCCATTGCCCCCAATCAGTGGTGTTGACTAAGTTAACACCGACAGCAGTGGCATCAATGGTATCGACACCCGGCTCATCGGAACGGCTAACATTATCATTATCTAATGAAAACGCATCATAACCGTTATCCGTATTGACGTGAATGACTTGGCCGCTCAACGTCATGGCAGCATTAATATCATACGTCGCAGCTAAACGCGCACTAAGCTCATCTAGATTATTGGTATCATCACGATCTAAATAGGAATTTTCAACAAATCCGTCTGATGTCGTTTGTTTAATTGCACCGCGCAAACCTAAACCATTTTCAAAAGTTAAGCCATACGCAGCGCTGACATCTAGCGTATCTTGAGTGGCACGACTGATAGCAAAGGAGCCTGAAGGCTCATCCGTCGGTGCATTACTCACAATATTAATCACACCCGCTAATCCTGAGGTGCCAAACACAGTGGCTTGTGGACCGCGCAAGACTTCGACTTGCTGTGTATCTAACAAGGTCGCCATCCCCCCCAAACCAGACACATCCATACCATCTATCACTAGGCCAACTGAAGAATTGAGTGGTTCAGAAAATTGACTGCGCTCACCAATCCCGCGTATTTGAATGTACTTACCGCGAGATGCGCCAGAAGAAAAATTCACATTAGGTGCAAGATTTAACACCCCTTCCAAATGGCTAGCACCGCGCTGGTTAAGTTGGTTGGTGGTAATAATAGTCGCTGATTGTGCAATTTGGTCGAGAGATAATTGTGAGTAGTCACCAAAGACATTGATGACTTCGACATGCTTTTCAGTTGCGTTTGCGTTTGCGTTTGCGTTTGCGGAAAGGCTAGACAATACTGCGATAGCAATGCAAGAAAAAGTGTGCTGTTTTAAATTTAACGTATATTTCAAAAGAAGATCCTTTTTATAAATTGATAAAAAAGATCCGGGATCTGGGCAAAGATGGAGGTTTCCATTCCCTACGCCGGCATTATCCGGATCAGGTAAAAGGGTTTCTTTCGATCTCAGCCTGTCTATAACGACAAGCACCCCTTGGACGATGTGGATAATACGGATAAAAGGGCGATTAGGCAAGTATTAAACAGGGACAGTGACACTAAATGCGACGAACGAATCTTTGCCAAATTTTAAAGATCCATCAGATATGACGTCGCTGTAACATATGATCTCCCAATAGTTTGTTTGTAAGGCCTATCTCTACTCATGAATAATTATTTCGTTTTATGGTACATTAACGCCATATTTGTGATTACTGCCCTACGACACCAATGACTCAATACATGCGAAATATGTACTTAGTTAAATCAGAACCTAATCTGATGCAATTATGCATACAAATTTTAGCTCAACACTGTAAAACTCTTAATCAGTATAACAGTTGCAACGCTCAATCTCATTACAAAAAACCACCATTAGCTCACGCTCGGGTGCTTTGGATTAGTGAGACGCCGCCTGAATTTGATGTGAATGAGGGTATATCTGGTCAGCAATTTATTAACTCTGTATATGTTACTCACATTCAGCCCAAACATTATCGACAAGTCTTAGGACAAGAATTCAGCATCATCATTTATGACATTGCAGATGGGATCAGAGCCAACCCTTTGTATGCAGTCATTGGTACATTGCAATTGGGTGGCATTATGGTGTTGTTATCACCAACAACCGACATGGCTAGTCTTCCTAGTGCCCTGCCTAGGTCTTATAGTGAGTCTAGTTCTGTTGGGGATCCTAGCACTTCTTCTGTAAAATCTGGTGTCTCACATTTTAATCAGTTATTTGCTGACTTGTTTGAGGAATTTTTTCCTAACAACATGGTGGCAAATGCAAAGCAACTCCATAGTTATCTTGATAGTTGGATGGAAATACAAGTTCAACGACTAGGTAAAAATTTACCTCCGTTGGTTAATCAGCAATTAGACATGGCAATTAAAGAGCAATCTATCATAGGTAAGCTTCTTGTCGATGATTTGTTGTTCAAGCATGGTGCTATGGATCAAAAGAATATTCATGTCTTACAAGCTGATCGAGGCCGAGGAAAAAGTGACTTATTAGGTCAATTACCGTCTTTGTTACTCCAGGCTAATGAGAATGATTGCATATTTACGCAAATTATCTATGTAACCCAAAGCAATGAAGCGACTCATACAATCCGAAATGGCCTCTATAGATTTGAAGACCTTTTTAAAGGACATTTAAAAGGGCATTTAAAAGGACATTTAAAAGGTCTCGAAAATCGTACAGAAAATATCGGCCCCATACATCTTCGCTTCTGTTCCCCTGATGATCCTAATTTATTTACGTTCGCCAATCAGAAAGACAATAGACGCACATTGCTTTTAGTAGACGAAGCTGCATCATTACCCGTATATTGGTTACAACAAGCCTTGTCATATTATTCATCGATTGTATTTGCAACCACCACGCATGGATATGAAAACAATGGAATGGGATTTTCATTATCCTTTTTACCTTCACTTGAGCATTACACGACACATCGTTTGACACACCCAATTCGCTTTATCGCTCCCTGTCCATTAGAAAATTTTGCTGAAACATTGCTATCCCCTCTGAAAGCTACCAACGCATTACCAACCCAAAAAAACAGACAGTTACGTGATGGTCTACATTTTCTTAACCATAAACAATTAATGACCACACCGTCGTTGCGTAGCTCTGTTATGGCGTGCTTGATGGAAGCTCATTATCAAACAGCACCAGATGATCTCCAGCGCTTACTAGATGCACCTGATATGCAATGTGGGGTCTATATGTTTAACGAGATATTGATCGGATGTGTTTGGATCGTTCAGGAAGGCAATATTGATGACCAAGATTTACAGCAACATATCGCTCAAGGCAGTAGACGAGTTAACGGACATTTATCTGTCCAACAACTGGCCTATACGTATGGAAATACCACACTACTAAAACACAATATTTGGCGTATTAATCGTATCGCTGTTTTACCTGAATATCAGGACCGCGGGTTTGGAACAACAATATTATCTGCTTTATCCGAGCAGGCTAAATTAGCCCAAATAGATATGATCACCAGCGCATTTGGTGCTTCAAAGAGGTTATTACATTTTTGGCAACACAATGATTATGAAATCGTAAAGCTAGGTCAAAAAATCAATTCTGTCACAGGGTTAGTAAATGCGATTGTCCTGAAGCCTGTATCTGACAAATTTGATTTACAGCAAATACATGAGTGGCATAGCATTGCGCAACAATGGCATAGCCTGATAGCAATACAAAGTAAAGACCACATACCCATCAAATCACAAACAGCGACAGATCATGCAAAACAAATGCTGACTGAGTTCCTAGCTGGCACTCGTAGCTTTGATTATGCAGAAATGTATATTTATTGGCATATACAGACTGTGACATCTATGACATCTATGACGTCTATGACGTCTATAAATGTTGTAGCTACGTCTTCAGTCAAGCTGCCAGGATTACTCTATGACCGTTATATCGCTGGACATTCGCTCAGCACAGTGCTGGCTAACCATCATTTAGTCAACAAAAAAGCCTTCATAATAGAAATAAAATCGCTATTACGTGCGATGCTATAACGTCAGACATCTGCAATTGCAGCCCGTCAACCATCAGGCAAAAAAAAACGACCCAAAGGTCGTTTTTTAATTCTAACTCACAGTTTTACAACGCCAGGATACCCTAGATTGTTATACCACGATTTTTTGCTTTTTCTTTGATGTATGGCGCCCATGCTTCCGCATTACGACGTAACTGCTTGGACTTCTTAGCTTCAAGCACATACTTATAAGCAGTACGGAACTTGTTCTGATAGAAGTTAGCTTCCATTAAAGAAAAGTGTATACGACCAGGTTCTTCAATGCCTAAATCTAAGGCTTTTTCGAACGCGACAACTGCACCTTTATAATCTTCCGCAGACATCAATAAGAGACCTTGCTTGCGATATAAATCAGCATTGTTATCAAATTTGGCAGCAATTTCATAATTTAGCGCTGCTTCTTTATGATTTTTAGAGGCATGGTGCGCATTGGCTAGTAACGAATAATTAGCTTCGTTCTTTTCAATTAGCCCATTACCAATATACTTTTCTAAGATCTTCGTTGCCTTAAACGGAATATCATTAGTAGAGTATAACTGAGCTAGCGCTTTGAACTCTGATGCTTTAGTCAAATAACCCTGACCATATGCCATTTCAAATGTAGACAATGCTTTCTTGTAATCTTCTACAAGCATGTAAAAGAAACCAAGTTGTGTCCACCAGCGTGGTGTATCAGTGAACTGTCGAACTAATTCTTCAGCTACTTTTACCGTTGATGGGTAGTCTTTACGCTCATAATATGAGGTTAACTTTAACACATAAGGGTTTTTATTTGGTTTGCCTTCTTTGGAATATAACGCAATGGCTTTATCCGCAGGAACAATGATTTTATCAAGTTGCTTTAACTCATAAAAACCTTGTGCCATACGCGTATAAATTGCCGGATCTTCTTTACAGGTAAAGTCTATCCACTTGTTATACCATTTGATCGCATTGGCATACTCTTTCTCTTGCAGGTTCAAATCACCTAACAAACGAAGGGTATCAGCGTGTTCACGGTCATTCAGTACCTTGGTCGATACCGACGCCGTTAAACGGACTAATGCTTCATCCGCACGATCTTTTTCAGCGGCTAATAAGTTACCTACAAAACGGTCAACATAAGCTTTGTCGAAGGTATCAGAAGTTTCAATATCAATTAGAATCTGAATCGCTTCAGCAATCTTATCTTCATTGTATGCTTCAAATGCACGTTGTACTTTTTTACCAGTACGCTCACCGACGATCTGTGTTGTGCCACGCTTATAGCCTGGACACTCAACCGGAAGTACAGGAGCAGGTGCTGCCTTTTTGGCATCGCTATCTTGCGCATACGCAACATTAGCAAGAACCAAAGAGGACGACAATGTTGCTGCTACTACAGCTACTTTAAATAAATTCTTCATTATGATTTATCCAATTTAAAGTCAAGTTGAACCTTCATACCAAATTGCTTTTCAGCTTTGCCATCTACAATTTTAGGCTTATATTTCCACTTACGCAAAGCACGCTTTGCTTCTCGGTCGAATACACGCTTAGGTTCAGCTTCAATGACTTCAACATCATCAACACCACCAACTTCATTGATAGTAAATGACAGTCTTACCCATCCTTCTTTACCATCACGAGCAGCTTGTACTGGATACTTAGGTTCAATACGTACGATAGGTGTTGCATCACCATCACGGCGCATTGCTCCTACACCACCTAAATTAATACCAACACCACCTGTATCAATACCAGGGACATTTAAGCTAAAGCCATCTGCATCTGGATCCACATCATCAGGCTCAGTAGGCTGCATTTTCGGCGGCTGCTGAGGCGGAGGTGGTGGCGGTGGCGGAACACGATTACGCGTTTGCGTATCGTCATCCGGTTTACTCATTACAATGTCGATGACTGGCGTATCTGGAACTTCTTCCGCTGGACGACTGGTATTTTCTATTAGCTTGGCCATAACAACAAACAAAGTGAAAGCAATACCGGCGCCAATTAGAATAGAAACAATAAAACGTCCCATTATTAACCCCTTGTTGCGATCGAAATCTTATCGATTCCCGCATCTTTTACTTGGTCCATGATCTCTACGACTAATCCATGCTTAGCTTTTTCATCAGCTTGAATTATAACGTAGTCCGTAGGCTGTTCGGCTAGAAGACGTTCAACGTTGGCACGCACAGAATCAGGATCTACTTGGCGTTTATCTAACCATACGTCTCCATCTTCAGTAATCGCGATAAAGATATTGGCATTTTTTGGCATAAACGACTCAGATGCTTCTGGTTTGTTTACTTCAATACCGGCTTCTTTTACGAAAACTGTCGTGACGATAAAAAATATCAACATGATAAACACGATATCTAGCATCGGTGTCATATCAATTGCTGCATCTTCTTCTTCTTCTCTGACTTTTCGAGCCATAATAATCTCTCTCTAGTGATGAGGCAGGCTATCGATAAGGCTTTCGCGTGCCATCTTCGCTTTAGCTTCTAAGCGAGAGCTCACAAATAACCCTGATAATGCCGCAACCATACCCGCCATTGTCGGGATTGTTGCCATTGAAATACCTGCCGCCATCAAACGTGCGTTACCCGTACCCTGCGCTGCCATGGTTTCAAATACTGTAATCATTCCGGTTACTGTACCTAACAAACCAATCAGCGGGCACATAGCCACTAACGTTCTAATAATCAACATACGTGCGTTAAGCGCGTCTGACGCTTCTGAAATCCATGTATCACGGATTCTATGCGCATACCATGAAGTAGTATCAACTCGAGCGTCCCAACGGGCGATAATATCGCCACGTACTTTAGGGAACACTGAAGTTAAGTACCAATAACGCTCTACCATCAATACCCACATGAGGAAGAGCGCGGCAGCAACGAAATACAACACGTCACCGCCGGTAGCGATAAAGTCCCTGACAGATTCCCATAATCCAATCAGGTAATACATATTACGCTTTCTCCGACTCTGCGTGAGTTGCAATAATACCAGCAGTCTGCTCATCTAAAATATGAACAATTGACTTGCTGCGTGAAGCTACAATGCTGTGAGTTAAGATTAATGGTAACGCTGCAATAATACCTTGAGCAGTAGTTACAAGCGCCATTGAGATTGAACCAGCCATAATACGTGGGTCACCAGTACCGAATAACGTAATTTGTTGGAACGTCGCAATCATACCTAATACCGTACCTAGTAGACCTAGTAACGGGGCAATCGCTGCGAAAATCTTAATGATGTTGATACCAGAATCAATAGACGGTAATTCACGTAAAATCGCTTCATCTAACTTAAGTTCTAAGTTTTCAGTATCAGCAGTCTTGTTCGCTTGATAAACCTTAAGAATACGACCTAGTGGGTTAGCATCTGAAGGGCTATCGATGTTGTTTAACTGTGCACGCATTTTGCCAGAGATCAGCGTTAAGGTAATGACCTTATACAAACCAATCAATAGACCGATAGCAAGCATCACTGTGATGATATAACCAACTACACCACCAGCATGATAACGTTCCATCATTGTCGCTTTTTGCTTCAATAGACCTAGGATAGAACCGCGTGATGGATCAATAAACACAGGAATGAAACCGCTGTTTGCGTCACGAAGATCTTGAGCAGATGACACCATGTGGCTATCTGGCTGACGACCTAATGGAACAACTTGATCGTTCGCATCATCATAGATTAAATAACCTTGCTCGCCGATTAGGTTGAATGTACCAACACGAACGATTTCTTGTTCAGCAGAACCCCCATCAAGGCTGATGACGTTTGCTTTGAACTTAGAAACACGACCAGATTCAGTCATTTCTGTTTGTAGTGCAAACCATAGGTCTTCTAGTTCACGGATGTTTGGAAGACCTTTAGAGTCTTCTGACATGCGCGCTAAGAATACGTCACGGCCTGGAAATTCAGCACTAACGATTGAAGTAGAGATACGACCGAACGCTTCAGAAGACGCTTGACGTACTACACCAAACATTTCACCTAATGTACCGGTTGCTAGGTCTAATTCTATAGATTTTTCAGATAACGTGACTTCGTTGTCAGCATACTGCTTCGCTAAACGGTCACCACGATCTTGCTCGGCTTTTAACTCACGTTGAGCACGGTTTAACAAGGCTTGCTTGTCAGCACGAGCTGCTTGGAATTCTTTTTCACGAGCGGTATTTTGACGAGCTTCAGAAACTCGGTTGGTTTTGACTTGCTCAAGTAACTGTTCAAGTGACTTCACTTCTTGCGCTTGAACTGAACAAGATAATACAGCGATTGAAGCTGCAGTCAGTAGCGTTTTAACTAATACTTTCATTGTCTTTACTCCGCCGCTGCTGCTTTGATTGGAAGTTTAATTAGGTCTGCAGGTACTAAATTACGCGCCATACGAACCGCGTTAATTACAGAACCTAGGTATTCGTCACCTAATTGTTCCCACGTACGAGAATCATTATCCCATACCCATGCATTTTTTTGATCTAACGATAAAGCTAATAAAGCAGTACGGCCTAAGTTGAAGAAATCAACGGTGACTTGAGTACCATTATCATCAATAACACCTTGGTATGCCTGGATGCGCGCACCGTATTCGTTTTCGATTTGATAAGCTTCGATAACCTGACGGAACTGTTCAGAAACAGTTACGTTTGAGTTAGTCATTACCGTACGAAGACGCTCAACACGTGCTAAACGCTCTTCTAAATTAATCGGAACATCTAACTGGACGAATTGCTCAAGTGAATCAATCATACGAAACATCAATGGAACGATGTTTTGCTTAGTCTCTTCGATTGAATCAATTTGACGTTGAAGTGAATCGATATTACGTTGTTGGTCAGCAACTAGGCTCGCCACGTAATCGTTATACACTTTCAAGTTCTCAGTCTCATCAATTACGGCACGGTACTCGACCAATAATTCCTGAGATTGCTCAAATAAAGAGTTAATTTTTTCCTGAGATTTTTTCGCAGCCACATGAATTTTTGCTTCTTCTTTGTGAAGATCATTCAATGGATCTGCTGAAACGACAGCACTATTACCCAGCGCGAATGCACCGATAACAGTTGTCGCAATAAGAGTTCTCTTGCTCATTTTGGACATAATTCCCAACCAATTAGTGTTATTTTATGTTTAACTTTCGTGTAACAAAAACACGAAAGTATGTAAAAAACGTTTATAAGTAATATGAATAACGGGCACAAACTGTGCCCATAACCATTAAATAATCCCATAATAGCAGGCGTTAATCAAGCTAACAAACTTCTAACAATGCAAATAAATAAGTTGACAAGGCTAGTCTAAAGTTAACAACCCACGTACGTTATGTAATATTATTTCAGATGTTTCGCTAAAAACGCTTCCATCTGATTATAAAAGTCGTATTTGTTTTTATCTTTTTGATAGCCGTGACCTTCATCACGTATCATCGAAATGTAAGGTTTACCGATGCGCTTAAGATTCGATGACAATGATTCATACTGTTCCATAGGAACACGTACATCATCACTACCATGGGCAATAAACAAGTCAGCCTTAATTTTTTCAACGTTTAATGCTGGTGAAAATTCACGCATTAGCGCTTCATCAGTGCCTAGAACATGGTCTAAAAACTTACGACCTGACTTACGTTTTGGAATATCACCTGCTTTTTTCATTTCAAACAAGTCATAGACACCCACATAACCGATACCACACTTATACAAATCCGGTTCACGTACGACACTTTGTAATGTACCGTAACCACCGTAAGAGCCGCCATATACACACATACGGTCTTTATCTGCATAACCTTGCTCAACCATATACATAGTCGCATCTGTCATATCGTTAATCATCTTGCCACCCCATTCACGGTAGCCTGATTCTTCAAACGCTTTACCATAACCGCCTGAACCACGGAAATTGACACTCACCACGGCATAACCACGACTCGCCAAAAACTGTGCTTCACGGTTCCAGCCCCAATAATCACGTGGACCATGTGGACCACCATGAATGATTTGCACCAGTGGATAGGGTGCCTTACCCGTTATCGGCAGAACTTTATAGCCATTTAGTTCAACACCATCACGAGAAGTAAATTTGATTGGGGTCATTGGCGCCATTAAGCTTGGATCGATTTCAGTTTTAGCCACGGCTAATTCACGTATACTCGGTGCAGAGCCATCTAAGCCACGGTTAAACACATAAAATACTCCCGGATCACGATCTGAATTCATGCTAAACACAACTTGATTTAGATCACGAGTAAACGAGGTAACACGTAAGTTTGAAGACTCTTCACTCACACCAAATGTAGCATACAACTGCATCATAATAGTTTTGAGTTCGCTTTCTTCAGACAAGAACACAACACGATTATAATCACGAGCAACGACTACCGCTTCAAGACTGCCATCAAACAATCGACCTGAACCTGATACATCAGCGACATTTTCTTCATGCACTAACGTCGCTTTTAACGTTGCCATATCCACGGCATAAATACTTTGTACTTTAGTCTGCGCGTCTGAGGCCACGTAGGCAACCGTATTGTCACTGTTAAAACCTAACAAACTTAAGTTAACACCTGTCTTATATAATGACGTAAAGCCGACTTTTTTCCATTCACTATTTGGCGTTTGCTTAACTTGAAAGGTACTCGTGCCTTTGCCTAGCTCATCATCATCTGATTCTTCGTAGGCGATACCAAAACGTGGATTACCCTGCGAGTCTGTAATGATTGACTGAGCACCTTTAGGCTGACCACCAATATAATCTTCTTTGCCATTATCTACATTAATCGTCCATAGCTTAGTCTGGCCCTCATCGGCCCAATGAGATTTAGAGACCAAAATCTTTTCTGGATCGCTTGGTAACATACTTAAAATGGTATACCAAGTACGTTGAGGAATGGTTAGCTGACGTCCATTTTGGCCATCGAGATCATAGGCTACATAAATAGGATTACTGCCTTTTGTATCAAGATAACCAACGAATTTAGCGTAAGACAAAATAAAGCGATCGTCACGTGGCCACATAATATTGCCACTGATCATCATGTAATCACCAAAGTTAATTTTGGCTTTAATCGTCGTTAAACCAATATCCATAATCGCTAGGGTATTGGAATTTCCCGTATCATAGATAACCGCTAGATGCTTTCCATCTGGCGAGATTTCCATGTTAGTGAATTTTGCATCTTTAAAGAACGCTTCCATCGGAATAGAAGCAGGGTTTGGAGTTGTCGTATTTGTTTGCGCATGGACACTGCCTATAGACAGTATTAACACGGCAATAATGGACCAAATTCGCATGGTAATTCCTTGTGTTTGGTTTATTTCTTATTTAATCATTTATTTTACTGCAATCATTGTTGTCGCAATAGGCGACGCATTAAAATCAAGTGTACTGAACTTCCAATTCGTAAAACTCGATTTAAATTCAATAGATTGTAGTTGAGCAACTTGTTGTGCTGCTTCAATTTGTAATGCTAGCCGCTGTGCTTGCGCAGCAAGATCTTGTCCAAGTAACGTTAAGTGCTGGATTAAATCTACAAGGGCATCGTTAGACTGTAAAATGTTATAGACATTTTGTCCAATTAATTTCACATCTTCTTGGGCATTTTCGGGAAGTTGGTGTAAATGTTTAGTTAATACCTGAAAACAATAGTGTTTCAACGCATCAGTGCTATCCATTACTATATCTGTAAAACCGTTCAACATGGGCTCTTGTAACAGTGAATTAATTACCTCTAATGTGATAGTAGATTGCTTAGTAATGATACTCTGAGAGTGATGCATGACTAATAAACATTGACCATTGGGTTTTAATACCCGTGCGACTTCTGCTAACGTACAGGACAAATCACTGTATTCCACGCCGTACATACTAACCACAATATCTATACTGTTATCTGCGATGGATAACGCATGCATATCTGCTTGAGTGTGGGTTATCCATGGGTGCAGCGTCGGTGCTGTAATATGGGCATAATCAACATTTTGCCATGATTGACATAACGAGGCATGTTCTTGTTTGCTGTATAAATGACTTAGCGCGCCATTACCTGCCCCTAAATCGACGATGACAGCGTCTTTAGGAAAAGTTGCAAACGCAGATTGCCAATATCTTTCAATGACTCCATAAGGTCCTTCACCAGACTCATAATCATGCATGAATGAGTTGTGAGTAGAATGCGATTGCCAATAGGCTTGCCAAGGAGTAGCGCTCATAGAGACTCCATTAATTAATCTAGGTAGAAATCTTAGCATAAAAAAAGCGAGCCTAAGCTCGCCTTTTACAACAGTTAACTAATCTTAGAAAGATTGAGTATAACGTGCATATACGATACGGCCGTAACCGTCATATAGGCTGAAGTTATATTCACGTGAACCGTCTGGATCAGTACCTAAGATTGGCGCTTTACCACCAATGTTGTTAGAACCGACTGTTACTTTACCGCCCCAAGGAGCATTGTAAGAAACGTTTACGTCATTCGTGATCCAAGTAGAAACTGGAAGATAATCTGCACCAGATAAACGTGCAGTATCACCAATGATGTTCATGTTCCATGCTAGGTCGAAATCACCGATTGAATAAACATTCGATAATACACCACGATACGCAGGGAATGCAGAGAAATCTAATTGATCAGCACCATCTACGTCATACTTTGCAGTATAAGACATTGATAAGTTAGAACGTAATGCACCCATTTCATTGAAATCGAAACGTGTGTTTAAGTTCAAATCAAGACCAGAAGTTTCAAGTGTACCTTGGTTACCGTAACCACGTGTAATTGATTCAATTGCACCGTTAGATAAACGCGTAACTTGCATACCAGCTGGTAATGCTTGTCCAGTGTTTTGTAAGTTAACTAATTCACCAGCAGAGAATGCTTTGATACGGTTATCGATTTCGATGTTGAAATAATCAAGAGAGAAATCAACCCAATCAGCCGCTTCATATGCAAGACCGAACGCGTATTGAGTAGACGTTTCAGACTCAAGGAACGGGTTAGCGATAACATATGCATCAACTTGATCAGAACATGTTTCAGCAAGGCCTACCGCAACACAGTGTTGTGGATCACGAACTGAATCAGCTGAGAAAGAATCTTTTTGCGTTAAGATGTCTAATGATGGTGCACGGAAACCTTCACCGTAAGACGCACGAAGTACTAACTCATCCATTGGGTTATAACGTACAGAAACCTTTGGAGAAACGTCTGAACCGTAATCGTTATAGCTATCATAACGTGCAGCAGTAGTCACTTCTAAGTTATCCTGAACTGGGAAAACCGCTTCTACGTATGCTGCTTTAACTTGACGAGTACCGCCTGCAGAGTTACCAGCAGAACCACCGATTACGCCACCTTCTGATAATGAATCGTATTGATCATTATAGAAGATGTCACGCCATTCGCCACCAACGATAGCAACAGCTGTGCCACCATCCATGTCGAACAAATCAAACTGAACAGAACCAAACACTTCGTCTTGGTTGTAATCACCAATACGTGAGATAGTCGCTTTCATTGAATTAAGCACGTCAGCAGGGTTACGATCTAAGTCACCTAATAAGTAAGAACCGTCATCCATGTATTGCTCAGCAATTGGGATAACTACGTAGTTACGACCAACATCATAGGTACGTGATTTGTTACGACGTACGCCGAATTCTACTAATACACCGTCAATGTCACCTTCAACAGCAACTAAAAGATCGGATAAATAGTTTTCAACATCGTTATCACGATTACCTAAACCTGCAAAACGGTGTAATACATATACGCCGTCAGAACCAGTAGTTGCATCAGCAGTCGCATCATAAGTAGATTGGTTCCATGCTGCATCGTAGTATGGAGAATCAGGGTTAGTTGGGTTATTTGGGCTAGTAGGACCAACATATGCTTGCGCAAGTGAAGGTGCATAACGACCAAATGAAGATGATTTAGAGATATTCATGTTTGAGAATATTGACCAATCATCATTGATTTCATAACGGCTGTTTAAGAAGAAACCAACGTTACCTGTAGATGCTTCATCAGCAGATACAGATGCGAAGTTAAAACCACAACGCTGAGCAACACCGTCAGAGTTAGGAACAGATAAAGAATAAGGAATTGAGTAAAACTCACCTTGATCACAAGCATCAGGACCTACACTAGTCCAGTATGCATCAGCATTATTCGTATCATAGAAGTTTTGTGAGTAGAAAGAACCACCTGGCGTGTACCAATCAAAGGCACGAGCAAAGATAATGTCACGGCTGTTCCAAGAAACACCACCTAACATAGAACCTTCGTCAGAAGATGTACCAAAGATGATTGAACCTTCTTCGCGGTCACCACCTTCAACGTCTACCTGAGCAGCACCAATTTTCAATTCAACGCCGTTGAAATCTTTACGAGTGATGATGTTAACAACACCACCGATTGCATCAGAACCATATACCGCAGATGCACCGTCAGTAAGGATTTCGATACGCTCAACTGCAGCAGCTGGGATACCATTCAAATCTTGAGTCGCACCAGTAGAAGGTGAACGTGCAAGACGACGACCATCAACTAATACTAATGAACGGCTAGCACCAAGACCACGTAAGTTGATCTGAGATACACCTTGAGCAGATGAACCAGACTGTGGACGGAAAGAACCAGTCGAGTTAAAAGAAGTATTACGTAATAAGTCAGCAACAGACGTTTGACCTGAAAATTCAATCGCAGCACGATCGATAACAGTAACAGGCAATGCACCTTCCATATCTGCACGTTTGATACGTGAACCAGTTACCTGGATTTTTTCAACAACTTGAGCTTCCGCTTCTTCTGTTTCTTGCGCTAAAGCAGCATTAGAAAGGCTTAGGCCAGATACGGCACCAAACGCAATCGCTAACTGAATAGACTTTGCTAATTTTGTGTTTGTAAACATTATATGTCTCCCTAGGGCACTAATTCAAAATAAAAATAGTGAAATTGTGTCGTTATAACGACTTTTTATAAAAAGCGGTGGAATCTGGTAGGATGTCACACCTCCCTGCATAATAATCACAAGTACAGGGTGCGGTCAACCATCTGTTTGCAGCATTTAGGATAAGTTCAGTTTTTTTTATATCTTTTGGGGATTATATGTAACAAAAAACACCTGTCAGACCAAGGTTTTACACAAAATCACATCTACATGTCTGTTTTTTGAAAGAATGGTCATAAATTTGTCACTAAATGATGACAGAATGTTTTATTCGCTTAGATACTGCCCAAATTAACTGTTTGGCATTTTTCATATCATTGATTGTGCTGATTAAAGAGGGATTTGGGTGGCAAATCTCCAGCCACATCCGCGCACATGAGTCAATTGCTACGGCTGCTCCCTTCCGGGTCTGACCGAGTTCACAAAATATCATTGCGAGAGGACCAGAGACTTACCATTGAAGAGCGCGCATTATGCCTGTGGATACGTTATTTTGCAAATTTAGTTTCCGCTAACTGATTGGCGATCACATTCGTTCCGAGTTGTTGCGCTTGCGCTAACTCGAAAATCTGTGTCAACGTCGAACCGATCATTTCAATATGCGATTTCATATTGTCTGGTGTACTGTCCACTTGTTGATGATGAATATCAATGATGCCCGCCGCATTAATGACATAATCAGGTGCATAGGTAATGCCTTTATCATGCAATACCTGTCCCAGCTCTTCCGTTAACAACTGATTGTTCGCCGCACCTGCAATGACTTTAGCCTTTATGTCGTCAATCGTATCAGGGTTAATACTTGCTCCTAATGCACATGGTGCAAATACATCACATTCCACCGCATGAATCGATTTGATATCCACCACCTGTGCACCAAATTCAAGTTGCGCTTTTGCCACTGCAGGCTCATAGGTATCTGCAATGATTAGCTTTGCTCCGGCGTTATGTAGATGTTGTGCCAAACGATAACCCACTTGCCCTACCCCTTGGATAGCAACCGTCAATTCACTGAGGTCTTTACCTAACGCAAAATCGACAGCGGCTTTTAAGCCCACAAACGTTCCATAAGCAGTAGAAGGTGCGGGATTACCATCAGACGGCTCGCCGTCATAAGTGAATTTAGCGTTTAAGCCACCGGCATACTGGGTGTTTTCCGCCATTAAGTGTACATCACTGACTGCAATCCCTGAATCTTCAGCTACGATATATCGTCCACCGAGAGACTCCACAAATGCGCCCATCGCACGCATCATTGCTGGTGATTTATCGGTATGGGTATTACCAATGATCACCGACTTACCACCGCCCATAGGCAAATTGGCCAATGCAGCTTTATACGTCATGCCTTTAGCTAAGCGTAATACATCCGTGATTGCCTCATCATCTGTCGCGTAAGGATACATACGACATCCCCCTAATGACGGACCAAGATGAGTATTATGCACAGCAATAATGGCACGTAATCCCGAAACAGGATCTTGATGAAACGCGACATGCTCATGATTATCGAATGCCGGATGTTGAAACAGTGCCATGACTATCCTTATGAAGTGGATGAAATAAATGAATGTGTCGATCCCTAAAGGGATCCATATAATACAAAACTTGCTAAGGATAAGGATTGCTAATCGATTTGTGAAGTAATTTTTTGCTAAATGAAACTGTTGCTTTCAAGCTAATTTTAGGATATACATCCTAAGTCTTATAATAATATAGAACCTAAGCCATGAAGTTAGATAAGTTTGATCGTGAAATTCTGAGAGTCATGCAACGAGATGCAACGATTTCGATGGCTGATCTGAGCCAAAAAGTGGGTTTATCTCACACGCCTTGCTGGCGTCGCGTAAAAAAAATGGAAGCAGATGGTTTGATCCGCCAAAAAGTCACCCTACTTGACTGTAAAAAACTTAATTTGGGCGTGTCTGTGTTTATTTATATCACACTCAAAAATCATGATGGTGATTCGCTGACTAATTTTGAAGATGCGGTACAAGAGATTGATGCCATCGTGGAATGCCATACTACAAGTGGTGAGAAAGATTATTTGTTGAAAGTGATTGTTGAGAGTATTGAAGAATACGAGCAATTATTGAAATCGACACTGACGCATCTACCCTGTGTAGAACACGTCAGCTCGACTTTTGCGATGAAACAGGTCAAAAATACGACCGAATTACCTATCAAACAACTTTAAATCTTAATCGTCGCTTTATTGATCCCATATTCGCGCAGCTTGTTTGCAATCGCAGTGTGGGATAGACCCAGTTTACGCGCTAATTGACGCGTGCTTGGATAGGATGGGTACAGTTTTTTGAGTAAGTCTTTTTCAAACTTCTTCACTTCTTGATCCAATGTCCCTTCAAAGTTTTCGTCTATATAACTGACGGTCGTCGCACAAGAAGGTAAATGAATGTGCTCTTTAGTTATCTCATTGCCCTCTAATAAGGTCAGCGCACGATAGAGTGCATTTTGTAATTGACGCACATTGCCCGGCCACGGATAAGTGTTCAGATAATCGACACAAGACTTGCTCAATTTAGCAATATTCCGCCCTAATTTGACGCAATGTTGATTCAAAAACGCTTCAGTTAACGGCATAATATCTTGCTTGCGCTCACGTAATGCAGGCATCACTAGACTTAATACATTCAAGCGATAATATAGGTCTTGACGGAAACGACCCGATTCGACTAACAAACCCAAATCTTTACTCGTCGTGCACATGAATCGTACATCCACTCCAATAGGGGCATCATCACCAACACGACGAAACTCAGCATCCTCTATGACACGAAGTAGCTTACCTTGTAATTGCAAAGACATATCAGCAATTTCATCCAATAACAATGTGCCGCCTTGCGCCTGCTCCAATAATCCTTGTTTGGCATCAGTATTACCAAATGCATTGACTGCACTGCCAAATAACTCTGTTTCTGCAATATCATCTGATATGGTGGCACAATTTAATGATAATAATGGACCATCAGCACGACTCGAAGCTTCATGGCAGGAACGGGCAATGAGTTCTTTGCCTGTGCCGGTCTCGCCAAAGATTAATAATGGACCATCAAGATCAGCCATTCGACTTGCTTCGTTTATGACTTTGCGCATTGTTAGTGAATTGGCATAAAATTTATCAAAGCTCTCTGCTTCTTTTTTATGAAAGGTATTAAATTGCTGACCTAAGCGTAATTCAGATTTAAGAATAATCACCGCTCCTGCCAAAATATCTTGACCGTCACTATCGGGTACCATCACAGGCAATATGTCTGCTATGTAATCTTGTTGCACAAATTTGACTTTTTGTGTTTGCGCGAGGGTTTCTTTGCTATCTAGCCATTTCTCAAATTTGAAGCCAGATACCCATTCATCTATTTCTGCTTGAATGAGTAAATCAACGTCATTATCCACACTAAATTTCGCAGCATCATTAAATAAGACAATGCGCCCTTTTGTGTCAATAGAGAAAACCGGATCAGGCATAGTTTGGATCATCGCGCGTAATTCATTACGTTCGCGCTCAATCGGCATATATAATGTCGTTTTGACATCATCAATACCCTCTATCCGCCTGATTTTAGGCATGAATTGTTGAAAGTCGGCAAAATCAATATTTGGAAAACTCAGATATATCTTACCTGATTCATTGATCTCTATGCCGCGTAAATCAATTTGATGTGCACGCAATAACTGTAATACATCTTGCGCAATCCCCAGTCTATCTTGACAACTAATCTCTAAACGCATCAGTACATTCTCACAGTAATTTATATGTGATTGATACGCTATGCGATTGGGTAGGATCAAAAAACCGCAAAGAAATGCTTACAACTTACTAAGTTCGCGGTCTAATTGAAATGCTTTACTCGTAACATAGCTTTCCACATCACGTAAACGACGCTCACTATCATCAAAAATCGCTTTTACTTCATGCAACGCTTTAGACGGCGCTTGGCCTTTTTGCCATACTTTTTGTTTGATCGAAATCTTATGCTTCGCATTCGGATACCAACCTTTACCAGTATTACCTTCCATACCCACAACATTACTGGTATCAACTTGAATATGATCAGGACGAACATCCAAAATAAACCAACATGCAATGTATACAATAATGACAAACGGACCCGCTAGTAAGAAAAATGCCGTGACCGTTAATACTCTAGCTAACCAAGTTTCAATGCCGAAGTAATCGGCAATACCTGAACAGACACCGGCAATGCGTTTATCATCGGGGTTACGGTATAAACTTTTTACAGAATTCATACTTTATGTCTCCACTGTGGCGCTTCTGAATCAAGGATCGTCTCAAGGGTGTTAATACGTTCCGACATTTTCTCCGCTTTATCCGCTAACATTTGTAAGTCTTTAAAATCGTTCTCGGACAAGCCCTTATTTATTTGACGTTTACCTCGATAATGTAATATTAACCACGTCGGCGCCACAAATAACATGAACAAAATCATGGGTACGCCGATGGCTACTATAAAAAATTCTTCCATTATCTTTTCCTCTTTGACTCTTTAATTTTCTAATTTTCTAATTTGGCTTTTTTTGCTAATTGGGCTTTAAGTGCCGTTAATTCATCTTCGACTTTATCATCGGCTTGCAACTCAGCGAATTCATCATTTAGTGATTTATTGCCCAAGTCATACGCATCAACTTGCGCTTCAATATCATTGATTTTACGTTCGTACTGCTCAAAACGTCCCATCGCATCTTCTACTTTAGAGCTATCCAACGTCTTTTTCACATCAAGACGTGACGTCGCGGTAGATTGACGTAACAAGATCGTTTTTTGGCGCGCTTTGGCATCCGCTAATTTTTCTTGTAACTGCCCCGTTTCTAATTGTAGCTTAGATAACTGCGTATCGATATTGTCCAACTCTTTGACCAATACTAACGCCGTATCGTTACACTTGCTGCGCTCTTGTAATGCAGCGCGAGCTAAGTTTTCGCGGTCTTTAGTTATCGCTAACTCGGCTTTTGCAGACCAATCATTGACTTGAAATTGCAACTTATCAATCTGCATTTGGATATCTTTTTTGGTGGCGATAGTTTTGGCAGAAGCGGAACGCACCTCAACCAATGTATCTTCCATCTCTTGAATAATTAGGCGAACCATTTTTTGTGGATCTTCGGCCTTGTCTAAAATCGCATTGATATTTGAATTAATGATATCGGTGAAACGTGAAAATATACTCATAAGTTACTCCTCAGTGAACTACTTATATTGTATCCAACTATCATGCCAACTCACCATAACAGCTCAACCTATTGATAATAAACAATAAATAAAAAATCAAAAAAATTCGCCTTTTTACCCCTTAATGAATTACACTAATATTTAGTCTAAATGACCAAATCATAAGGGTTCCCATGAGTCGCTTTCGCAAACAAGATAATTTGATCGGCCAAGCTAATGTCTTTTTAGAGGTTCTTGAGCAAATATCACAAATCGCGCCTCTCAACAAACCGGTATTAGTCATTGGTGAGCGCGGTACAGGTAAAGAACTCATCGCTGCGCGTTTGCACTATCTTTCGACTCGATGGGATCAGCACTATCAAAAACTCAATTGCGCAGCATTAAATGAAAGTTTACTCGAAAGTGAGTTATTTGGCTATGAAGCAGGTGCATTTACCGGAGCGAGTAAACGCCGTGAAGGGCGCTTTGAGATTGCCCATAATGGCACGTTATTTTTAGATGAATTAGCCAATACCTCTGCCATGATCCAAGAAAAACTTCTGCGAGTGGTGGAATACGGTGAATTTGAGCGTGTTGGCGGATCCAAGACTGTCAAAGTGGATGTGCGCTTAGTGGCTGCGACCAATGAAGATCTACCAACACTCGCTGCCAATGGCGAATTTAGAGCTGATTTATTAGACCGCTTGGCCTTTGATGTTATTACTATCCCGCCTTTACGTGAACGTCCTGAAGACATCATGATTTTGGCTGAACAATTTGCCATCAATATGGCACGTGAACTAGAAATGGAATTGTTTAGCGGGTTTAGCAGCAAAGCGCAAGATACTTTAATGCAATATGCCTGGCCAGGCAATGTGCGTGAGTTGAAAAATGTGGTAGAACGGGCTGTCTATCGCAACAACAACCCCCATGTTCCGGTGCATCAGATAGTCCTTGACCCTTTCGAGTCAGTCTTTCGACCACAGCAGCGCATTAAAGTCTCCGCACCACAGGTATTACCCACTGTGACTGAAAATCAAGTCAAGGAAGCCCCCCCTCCAGCGCAATTTACTCACAGTACAGTAAATACTGTGCATCAGCCGTTGACATTGAGTGGGCAACCGACCGACAATAGCGATTCGATAACGTTTCCTTTAGATTTAAAAGCCCGTTCGCAAGTATTTGAAATTAATATAATTAAACAAGCACTTAAAGACAGTCAGTATAATCAGAAGAAAACCGCTGAAAAATTATCGCTAACCTACCATCAACTGCGTGGATATTTAAAAAAATACAGCCTATTAGATGAAGGTCAAGAGAGTCATTCATGAGCGAATTAGCCAATCGGCTTATCAGTTTTAATTACACAGCCAGATTACGGCTGTTAGTGATTTTTTTCGTTGCGATTTTCGTTGCGCTGTCGACGGGATGCACTGACTCGATGATTTCCGGTACTGCACCTGCTGGCGTCATTTACTGCTCGGAAAGTAATCCAAGCTATTTTAATCCCCAGTTAGATACGTCCTCGACAACTGCAGATGTGAGTGCCCATCAAATATACAGTCGTTTATTAGAGTTTGATCCTAGTACTGGTCGAATTCAACCGGGATTAGCCAGTAGTTGGCTAGTTTCTGATGATGGCTTAACGTATACCTTTCAACTCCGTCGCAATGTAAAATTTCACCAAACAGACTATTTTACTCCCACCCGTAATTTTAACGCTGATGATGTTATTTTCAGTTTTCAGCGCTGGTTGAATGATGACCATCCTTACCATAACGTGAACGATGCGACTTACCCGTATTTTTCGAGCCTTAATTTAGCCCACACCATTGCGCGTATCGACCGCATTAACGGTTACCGCATTGAAATCAAATTATTTGAACGCGATTCATCATTTCTAGCCAATTTAGCGACCGACTTTGCAGTGATTTTATCCCAGCAATATGGTGAATACTTGATGGTCACCAAGCAGCCAGAGAGGATTGACTTTTATCCGATTGGAACAGGACCATTTAGATTTGATGAGTACCAAAAAAATCAGTTCATCCGCCTACTCCCGCATCTTCAGTATTGGAAAAATGTGCCATTAACGGATCAACTTATTTATGATATTACGCCGTCTAGCTCGATTCGTTTTGCAAAACTCCGCACAGGAGAATGTGACAGTATTGCTTATCCCTCACAGGCAGAAATCAACATCATGCAAGCAGATCCAAATATCGTGGTGCAAGAAGCACCTGGCTTAAATGTTGGATTTTGGGCATTTAATACCGCCAAACCGCCATTCGACCAAGCTGATGTCCGCCGTGGTTTAGCCTTGGCGATTGATAAAAATTCGATTCTTGATGCCGTGTATTTCAACTCGGCGTCACGTGCACGCTCATTAATCCCACCATCATCTTGGGCTTACAATAATGATATAAAAGAAATTAACTATAACCCGATGCGCGCTCGTGAGCTATTAGACAAGGCAGGTATTAGTAAAGGTTTTAGAATGACCATTTGGGCAATGCCAGTAGTACGAGCTTATAATCCTGATGCTCTGCGTATGGCACAGTTAATCAAAAGTTATCTTGCAGCCGTCGACATCGATGCCACCATAGTAACCTATGATTGGAATACCTTTCGTGACAAATTAAATCAAGGTGAACACGATAGCGTATTGATTGGTTGGTCCGCTGATAACGGTGATCCCGATAACTTCTATCGCCCCTTACTCAGTTGTGATGCGATCCCTTCAGGAACGAATCGCGCGATGTGGTGCAACCCTGAATTTGATGCGCTAGTCAACTCAGCGATTAAAATCTCTAATGAAGATAAACGTGCCATTTTGTATGCGAAGGCAAATAACATGATCGCTAAAGAAATACCCTTACTGCCCATCGCCCATGCTAATCGTTACCAAGTCAAAAATGCAGCATTACAAGGTTTGTCGATCAACCCTTATGGCAGTATTCGCTTTGAAGGTGTGACCAAAACTGTCTCCTCACCAACGCCATCGATGACCTCTTCCGCGGTAGTTGTGAACGATGAGGTTCGACCATGATTACGACATTAATTCGGTATTTTAATTTAACGTTCCTAACCTTGCTGATACTGGTCATGTTATCCTTTGGCTTAGCATATTTTTTTCCAGGTGATCCCATCACCAATTTGATGGGGACAAATAAACTAGACAGCCAACCGTTCTTAATGTCGAGCAGTCAACAAACCAATATATTCATGCAGTTTTGGTATTACGTGCAAGCTTTACTCGCAGGAGAATGGGGCGTGAGCTTTGCTACCGGCAAGCCTTTGTATCAAGATATCATGCGCTTATTACCGGCGACATTGGAGTTAAGTATTTACGCCGTTACCATCGCGTTAATATTGGGGATCCCATTAGGATTTTTGGCTGGTATGAATTACCACAAAAAAATCGATAATATATTCATGTCCTCCAGTATGATCATGTACTCATTCCCTGTTTTTTGGCTCGCATTATTACTTATTCTGTTAATTAGCTTACAAGCACAATGGTTACCTATGTCAGGTCGCTTGAGCTTGTTATTTAATGTGCCTCACTATAGTGGATTTATTTTAGTAGATATTTTAGTCTCTGACATTGAAAACAAACGCTTTGCCTTTAACAATGCGGTGCAACATTTAATCTTACCTACATTATCCGTGTCATTTATTGCCTTTGCTGTGTTTTTACGCGCAACTCGACGTTCTGTCGCTGATGTATTAGAAACACAATATATCAAGTCGGCGCAAACACGAGGATTACCAGGCAAGACGATTTTCTTTAGGCATGTTTTACGCAACGCCTTGTTGCCAGTATTACCGATCCTCGCAGTGCAGATCTCCACCTTAGTCACCAATGTTATGATAGTAGAAACAATTTTCTCTTGGCCCGGAATTGGCGATTGGTTAATTCAAGCCATTTATGAGCGGGATTATCCAGCAATCCGTACCGGGATGTTGTTAGTGTCTGTGGTGGTAGTAATTATTACCATGAGTTTAGAATGCATCAGTCAATTGATTGATCCCACCCGAGATAGGTTTGCTTATGCTCGACGCTAATTTGTACGAAGAAGAACTCCATCCAACACCGTTAGGGGCTACTTGGCGTGAATTCAAACAGCGCCATGTTGCTGTGTTTGGCTTGGTTATATTGACCATATTTATTATTGTGGCAATTGCGGGCCCCTTACTCAGTCCTTATGCACCGACAACCCAACACACCAATACGTTATTGATTCCCCCAGCATGGGACGATAATGGCAGTATATTGCATGTGCTAGGGACCGATGCCCTGGGTCGAGATATGTTGACACGCTTATTTTATGGTACCCAAGTCACACTTTTTTCGAGTATTGTCACTGTGTTTATTGCCCTTGGTTTAGGTGTCGCAATGGGCGTTGTGGCGGGTATGTCAAAAGGACTTCGCTCGAGTTTTATTAACCACGTTTTAGATATCTTAATGCTGACTCCCACATTGTTAATCGCAATTATTATTGTGGCAATATTAGGCACAGGTTTAACGAATGCGATGTTAGCTATTGGCTTGGCATTAGTGCCACGATTTGTTCATTTGACACGTGATTTTGTTCGTGAAGAAATGAACAAAGATTATATTAAAACGGCGCGTCTTGATGGTGCCAATTTAACCCAAGTGTTTTTGTTTAATATTTTGCCTAATATGGTGGAGTTATTAATAGTGCAAGGGACCCTCGCCATTTCGGTCGCAATTTTGGATATATCTGCGTTGGGATTTTTAAATTTAGGAGCACAAACATTGATGCCTGAACTTGGTGTCATGATTGCAGAGGGATTATCTACCGTCTATATCGTGCCTTGGAATATTTTATTACCTGGATTAACAATATTTTTAATGGTGCTTTCAATTAATATCGTGGGTGATGGGTTGCGCTCAGCACTACGCAATAGGTTGATTCACTGATGATTATTCTTGATATCAAAAACCTTACTTTAGAAATTGAAAGTAACGGGGTCTTGATTAAGGCGTTGGATAAAGTCAGTTTGACTATCCAAGAAAATGAAATTCGCGCACTTGTCGGCGAATCTGGCTCAGGCAAAAGCCTGATAGTCCGTGCTATTTCAGGGGCTTTGCCACCTCAATGGATAGTGACGGCTGATCGCTTAACATGGCGCGGTCAAAATTTAATTAAAATGACACGTGCACAGCGCCAAGCAATTATGCGACGTGACATTGCAGTGATATTTCAAGATCCGATGGCTGCGCTTGATCCATCCGCTAAACTAAAAGATCAAATGCTCGAAAGTGTGCCTAGAGAATTTATTGAAGGTCGATATTTTTGGCAGCGGTATGCATCACGTCTAAGTATTTGCCATAAAATATTGCATAAAGTTGGCATTCAAAATGTAGAGGGGTGTATTAACAAATACCCCCATGAGGTCTCTGCCGACATTTGCCAAAAATTCATGATTGCGATGGCGTTAGTGTCACAACCTACGTTGTTGATTGCAGATGATCCCACCCGAGGCATGGAAACCAACACCAAGAAACAAATCCTCGCGTTGTTTACGCGTTTAAATAAAACCCGCAATTTAAGTATCTTATTTGTGAGCCATGATTTATTGGCAATTTCTGCGATGGCACACTCGATGACGGTACTGTATTGTGGACAAACGGTCGAATCGGGTAAAATGAAAGCAATGCGCCGACGCCCTTTGCATCCGTACACTAAGGCTTTGATGGACAGTGCTCCGAGCTTTAGTCCTGATTTAAAACCTAAATCAATGCTCGTCGCCCTGGATGGGACCATCCCAACGTTACAACATTTGCCCATTGGCTGCCGTTTAGGCCCTCGATGTCCTCGCGCTGCAAAAGAATGTGTGCAAATGCCGACAGAGCGCTCGATCAACCAGCACAGCTATCGATGCCATTATCCTATGCATGTGGAGCCGGTATGACACCGTTATTACGTATTCAACAACTGACCTATAATCCCCCCAAACGTTGGGAATTTTTAAGTCCGCGCTCTGATTTTGTACTCGGCCCTGTTGATTTGCATGTTAACGAAAGTGAAACGTTAGCGATTATCGGCAGTAATGACTCGGGTAAATCGTTATTAGCCAAATTGATTGTCGGTGCGGTTAAACCCTCCTCAGGAGAGATTATACTCAACGGTCAGCCGATCGGTACACACCAATCAAAAGCACGAGCTAATAATATTCGAATGGTGTTTCGCCATTCTGCTGAGTCATTGAACCCAGGTATTTCGGTTGGGTCGATGCTGGACGAACCTTTACGCTTAAATACGCAATTGAGTCCAGCTATGCGGCTTGAAAAAGTCATGCAAACTTTGTCTTTGGTGGGTTTGATGCCGGATTATTATTATTTTTATAAACACATGCTCTCAGATGGTCAACAACAGCGTGTCGCATTGGCTAGAGCATTGATCTTGGATCCACAAGTGATAGTGGCAGATGAGCCTTTTGCAGCATTAGATCCGTCTGTACGCTCACAGACCGTAAACTTGTTACTGAAACTTCAAGCAGAACTCGGCTTAGCCTTTATTTTTATCTCACATAACTTAGGTATAGTAAGGCACATGGCTGATCGTACTATCGTGATGAGCGGCGGTCAAATTGTTGAGAGCAATCTCACACAAACGCTATTTACAGCACCCCAGCATCCAAGCTCACAAAAACTGATCTATGCACATAATTCGATGTTGAAGTTTTAATAATAAAAACCCCGAAGGTTTTGTCTAACTTTCGGGGTTCGCTTCATTTATGTCATTTCGGTTTTTTATTTTGATAGCTTAGCAATTACGGTCCCACTAAAGCTAATAAGATACCCGCGGCTACCGCCGAGCCAAGTACACCCGCCACGTTAGGGCCCATTGCGTGCATTAACAAGAAGTTATGTGGATTAGCTTCAAGACCCACCTTGTTGACTACTCGCGCAGCCATAGGGACTGCTGAGACGCCTGCAGCACCAATCAATGGATTAATCGGCTCTTTGCTAAACTTACCTAAGATTTTTGCCATGATCACGCCCGCAGCAGTACCAATTGAGAATGCTACCGCACCTAAACCAAGGATCCCTAGGGTTTCAACCGTCAAGAAAGCCTCTGACGATAATTTAGAACCGACCGCCAAACCTAAGAAAATGGTTACAATGTTAATCAGTTCATTTTGTGCTGTGTTGCTCAAACGGTCTACTACACCAGACTCTTTCATCAAGTTGCCTAAGCAGAACATGCCAACTAACGGCGTCGCACTTGGCAATACCAATATAGTCAAAAACAACACGGCTAACGGAAAAATAATTTTTTCGCGTTTAGACACTACTCGTAACTGATTCATCTTGATTTGACGTTCTTCTGGCGTAGTTAGCGCTTTCATAATCGGCGGTTGAATAATTGGTACCAAGGCCATGTATGAATAGGCAGCAACAGCAATTGCACCGAGTAACTCAGGTGCTAATTTAGATGCTAAAAAAATCGCAGTAGGACCATCTGCCCCACCGATAATCGCAATCGCAGCGGCATCTTGTAGGCTAAACTCAAAACCTGGTACGGCATTCAATGCAATTGCACCAAACAAAGTCGCAAATATACCAAACTGCGCAGCAGCGCCTAATAACAAGGTTTTAGGATTAGCTATAAGCGCCCCAAAATCTGTCATCGCCCCCACACCCATGAAAATCAATAACGGGAAGATACCCGTATCAACACCCACGTAGTAGATATAATGCAATAAACCACCGGCTTCACTAAAGCCAGCCAATGGAATATTAGTAAGCAACGCACCAAAGCCAATCGGCAAAAGTAACAATGGTTCGAATTTTTTGACGATGGCGAGGTATAACAGACCAAAGCCTACCAACATCATGATAATTTGCCCCATTTCGAAATGAGGTATGGCGGTTGATTGCCATAAAATTTGCAGTTTTTCCATGATGTTATCCTAGTGTAATGATGGCTTGACCCGCTTGCACGGCATCGCCTTCACCCACGTCGACAGTGCTCACGACACCAGTGTGCTGTGAACGGACTTCGGTTTCCATCTTCATCGCTTCCATGATCATCACCACGTCACCGTCGTTAACTTGATCACCAACACGCACCAGTAACTTGAAGATGTTACCGGAAAGAGGTGCATTGATGGTTTCGCTAACACCTGAAGAAGCAACACCTGAAGAGGCAACACCTGCAGAAGCCGCGCCCGAAGAGGAAGCCGCAACACCACCGGCATCAATAGCAGTTACATTGACCGCTTTAGCATCGGTTAATTGACCATCTGGAGCAACCGTAACAGCGTACTCAGTGCCATTGACACGTACACTATAATATTCTTCGCCTGTCGCTGTTGGCACAGTACCTGATGGCGATTCTACTGGTGCAACCGGTGCAGGCTCAAAGGCGTCTGGGTTATGACGGTTTTTGATGAATTTAAATCCGACTTGTGGAAATAACGCATAGGTCAAGACATCATCCACCTTTTGCTCAGCTAAGGTGGCGTCTTCAGCAGCGACTAATTCGTCTAATTCAGCTTCTAGCTTAGCTAACTCCGGCTCAAGTATATCAGCAGGACGACAAGTAATCGGTTTATCATCACCGAGTACTTTGGCTTGTAATTCGGCATTAACCGGCGCAGCAGTAGCACCGTATTCACCTTTTAAGACACCAGCAGTTTCTTTGGTGATGGACTTATAACGTTCGCCAGTAAGTACATTGATTACCGCTTGCGTACCCACAATTTGCGAGGTCGGTGTGACTAAAGGGATAAAACCAAGATCTTCACGCACGCGAGGGATCTCTTTGAGTACTTCATCCATTTTATCAGCCGCGTTTTGTTCACGTAGTTGGCTTTCCATGTTGGTTAACATGCCGCCAGGTACTTGGGCTGTTAAGATGCGTGCATCGACGCCTTTTAAGGCACCTTCAAACGCTGCATATTTTTTACGGACCTCTCTGAAATAAGAAGCGATACCCTCTAAGCCTTCTAGATTAATTCCCGTATCACGATCAGTGCCTTCGACGATCGCAACCATGGTTTCTGTTGCAGTATGGCCATAAGTCATACTCATACTGGAAATCGCAGTATCCAGCATATCAATGCCAGCATCGACGGCAACTTGGTATGTTGCAGTAGATAAACCCGTTGTCGCATGACATTGCATGGCAATTGGAACGTTGACGGTTTTCTTTATTTCGGTGATGAGTTCTTTACAGTCATAGGGCTTTAACAAACCCGCCATATCTTTGATACAGATAGAGTGAACGCCCATATCTTCAAGGCGTTTGGCCATATCTAACCACAATGACAAATTGTGTACAGGGCTGACGGTATACGAAATCGTCCCTTGAGCATGTGCGCCTACTTCGATGGCAGTTTTGACCGCTGTTTCTAAATTGCGTACGTCGTTCATCGCATCAAAAATACGGAATACATCAACACCATTGGTATGGGCACGCTCTACAAATTTCGATACGACGTCATCAGCATAATGACGATAGCCTAATAGGTTTTGACCACGTAACAACATTTGATGTTTGGTGTTGGGCATGGCTGCCTTTAATTGACGAATACGATCCCAGGGATCTTCACCTAAGTAACGAATACAACTATCGAAAGTCGCCCCACCCCAAGATTCAACCGACCAGTAGCCGACTTTATCAAGCTCTGCGGCGATCGGTAACATATCGTCAATACGCATACGCGTAGCTAACAAAGACTGGTGGGCATCACGTAAGACTAGCTCAGTTAACGCTAATGGTTTAGTCATGATAGTGGTTCCTACTTAGATGGTGGCTGATTGCCCTGCCTGTAGGCAGACACAGCGTGTGTGATCGCGGTAATCACATCTTGTTGATTAGTCACAGCTTGATTGGCTGAATGATTTGCTGTTTGGTTGGACGCGGCAGGCACTGGGCGTGGCGTCGCATAAGTGGTTGCTGCTGGCTCTGGAAACGCCTCGACAAATTTGCTAATGAGCTTAACACTCACAATCAACACACTTAAAAATATGAACACGCTAGACATACCCACCACTAAAAGTGAGGCTGCCTCAAGCAACTGTTCAGACATAGTTGGTGTATTCATAATACACTCCACATTATTTTGGTGTGTACTTTGTACCAATCTATGAATAAAAACACAATGTTTTTTTACCAATTCACTACTTTTTGATGAGTATCCATTCGCTAAAGATTTGTTATTAATGTGTAAAAAAGTATAAAACCAAAAATAAAAACATTAAATAACAACAGTATAGAAATAAACCATTAAAAATAACAATAGTTTAAAAAAATGGTAAGACCAATTTACTATTATGCAAAATTTATGCATAAATAATCACTTTTATTAGGTAAATATTAGACGATATTGGTGAGATTGCGAGTTTATTGGTTGAGTTGGGGGCTTTAAAATAGAAGTTTAACGCATAAGCATAAATCCTAGACATAAAAAAACCACCCTATTGGGTGGTTTCTTTATAATTGGCGCGTGCGGAAGGATTCGAACCTCCGACCGCCTGGTTCGTAGCCAGGTACTCTATCCAGCTGAGCTACGCACGCGCACTAAAACTGTTTCGTTGTACTCTTCAGCCATTCAAACAAATGGCGGAGAGGGAGGGATTCGAACCCTCGGTACGAGTTAACGTACGGTTCCTTAGCAGGGAACTGGTTTCAGCCACTCACCCACCTCTCCACAACGAGGAGTCGCATTCTACTCGACCCGGTCGATAAGTCAATGCTTTAACTAAACAAAATTTCAAAAAAGTGCGATCTATTTTTTAATTGCTTATTTAACCGGCAAATAGGCACAATTTATTATCAATTAAGATGGACTGTGAAGGGATAGATGGCTTTATTGATTTAGAGGCGACAGTCTTTTTTATTTTCCTAGGGATTTCATGCCCTTTAAAAAGGACGTAACAACGTACTTGTTTAAGCCACAGATTAAAGGACATTTAAGCATACATCGGATAGGTCTCGAAATTCATAGGGAAATAAATTGAGATGATGGCATCGATACACATGCGCGATTAGATGAGATTTTTATCGAGATATTTGTTTTGGTATTACAGATACTTGCTGAATTCATCGATCAGTTTTGGCAGCAGGACAGTTATCACCAATTGCAGCACAATGTAGTATGAGTTCATCAAACACAAATCAATAATTTTCAACAAATACTAACGATAAGCAACTATTCTGGATAAAGTTATGCGAACTATTAGACCAATATTGTCACAAAGCACCACTAACATATCTCAGTTAAGGAAAAACCCATCGGCCATTGTCGCTAGAGGAGATGGCTTTCCGGTTGCCGTGTTAAGCCGAAATGAACCCCATTTTTATTGTGTACCAGCAGAATTATATGAAAAAATGTTAGACGACTTAGAGAACGCCGAACTAATCAAAGTGGTATATGCCAGACAGTGTCTGTTAGATATGAAATCTACAGTGGAGGTGAATATTGCACACTTATAAATTGCTTTTTCTTGAGCAAGCACTTAACGAATACAAGCAGTTAATCCCTTTTATTGCCCGTGAATTTAAAAGACAAATCAAAAGACGTTTATTTGCGGCAACCATTAAATCTGAAAAACTGGATGCACGAATGCCTTGTTATAAAATCAAGCTTCGTCATCCAGGTTATCGATTAGTCTATATGGTTAACGAGGAAGAAAGAACTGTAACCATTGTTTGCATCACTTATCATGCTTATTTTCATCTTGTGTAAACTCTGCGTCGACGTCATGCTCAGCATCACCCACGACATCTTCTAAACGTACTTTATCGACGCTTCTAAAGGTATTGACCGGGCCTGCGAGGGCATATAATGCAAACACTATAAAGAGTACAAGTGCCGGCTCTGTTGCAACCACGACAAACACCAACATGACGATTAATAACGCAACAAATGGGACTTTTCCTGCCCAATTAACTTCTTTGAAGGAGTTATACTTAAAATTACTGACCATTAATAAACCGCACAATGCCGTTATCCCAGCCATTATCCAACTTAGATAATCCGAAGCCAGAGAATATTCTTGCGCCACCCACACAAATCCAGCAACCACACCGGCAGCGGCTGGGCTCGCTAGCCCCTGGAAAAAGCGTTGATCCGCAATCCCCACTTGAGTATTGAATCGAGCTAAACGTAACGCACCACCGGCAACATAAATAAATGCAGCAAGCCAACCGAGTTTACCTAAATCAGCAAAACCCCAATTATACGCCACCAATGCAGGAGCAACGCCAAACGACACCATATCAGCCATAGAATCGTACTCTGCACCGAATTCGCTTTGGGTATTCGTGATCCGTGCGACTCGACCATCCAAGCCATCAAAAATCATCGCAATAAAAATCGCAACCGCAGCCGCTTCGAAACGGCCATTCATACTTGCCACTACAGCATAAAAGCCAGAAAACAAACCAGCTGTAGTTAATAAATTAGGTAAAAGGTAAATACCTTTCTTTGAAACAGGGGACATAATTCAATCTCGTCTAGTTGATGCCGATAATGTAACACAAGTGATGGAGTAAATTAATATTGTGTTTGTGTAATTGTCAGATAAATGTCTGATTATTTTACACATAACTAATTATTCTATAGCCATAAAACACTTAACCCGCTGATATTAAGCAACTTTAAAAGTATGGAACAATGTTTGCAAGAATTTTCTGAACTGATTAATTATGCGTGATTGAACAGTGAGCCATTTCAAATAAAACTAGATAAGGATCGTCCTATGAACTTTTTTAAGCGTTCAGTGACCGTTATAGCTGCATTGGGTGCGCTTTCATTATTAGCCCCACCGGCATTTGCAGGATTTAACGTTATTGACTTCGACAAGACCGATACAGGAAGCAACATTGTTGATGGTCAAATTATCAATGATGAATATCTTGCTAATTTTGGTGTCACTATTTCGGGCTGTAACTGGAATGGTAACGCGTCTAATACAGAGTTTAAAGGTAACATATGTAACACTGCTTCTGGTAATGATATTGCCAACAAACAAGTCGCCTTTGACACTAATAATAATAAAAGTGAAGATAACGATTTAGAATTTAACAATACAAAAAACGACTATAAATCTGAATATACCGCTTTAAACATAGGTGACTATCAAGGTTCTAGTCAGCCAAACAATATCTTGATTATACAAGAGAGTAAAGATCAAGACTGTAGTACGACTATATGTGATGCTCCAAATGATGAAGGCGGTCAACCTGCAGGCTTCTTTGAATTTAATTTTGACCAGTTAGTTGATATCGTCAGCATTGATTTCTTTGATATTGAAGAAAATAATACTAATTCTGAAATATATACTAACCGTATTTCATTTTATGAGGGAAACGATGAAAAATCATTCGGGTTTGTTCCGCAAACTGGTGATGGCAGCTTTGAGCGTACCGCATTCAACGTAACCGGTATCAATCGTTTAGTGATCAGAATGCCAGGTTCTGGTGGTATTGATAATCTTGTATTTCGTACTGGGCATGCGGACGTTCCGGCGCCAGCATCCATTGCAGTACTATTATTGGGCATTGCAGCCTTAAGTTTTCGTAAGATCCGCGGATAACCTTATATAGCTAGACTCTAAAAACGGTGTTGCGGCGAGCAACACCGTTTTTTTTTATACAATTTGTCTGAATTTGATACAGGATGTAACAAATGTGGTTTAAAGGATTATTTTGCGCGGCGCTTATAGTGTCATGCGCGTTTTCAACAGATGCAGTGGCTCAAGAAAATTCCGATACGGTCTATGCGTATTATGAAGAAGCAGTCATTAGCTTTAATAAAGAAGAATATGAAACCAGCTATATTCATCTTAAAAATGCACTGGATATAGATCCTGACCATTTACCATCCAAAATATTGATTGGCCGCCTGTTATTAATTAATAATCTTCCTGAAGCGGCTATTACTGAATTTGAAGAAGCGCTACTCGCCGGCGCTGATCCTAATATCGTTCTCGTTCCTTTGCTTCGTGCCTATATTTTTGTGCAAGAATTTAAAAAAGCCACCACAGTATCATTGCAAAACCTTTCCCGAGATAACAAATTCGAAATTTACTTGCTCCAAGCAAGTGCTTACAACAATACCAACAACACCGAATTGGCGTTTGCGCACTACCAAAAAGCGAAACTACTAAAGCCAGAAAGTACCCGTTTATTAAATTCTATGGCATCGTTGTATATGAGTAACGATGTGTGGGGCAATGCAGCGACATTGATCCAAGAATCATTAGCCTTAGATGCTGATAATCCCAAAACTCAGCACCTCCAAGGTACATTTTTACTCCTCCAAGATAATGTTGATGGGGCGATAAAAACATTTGAATTCGCCTACTCAAAGAGTCCCAACAGCCCTATCATACAACGCTCATTAGCGAGTGCTTACTTACGTGCTGGTATCCAAAAAAAAGCAGTGACGTTAATTGAACGCATGCTAAAAGACACCCCCGACCCGTTCACCAAACTTCTATATGCACAGCTCACTAATGAAGAAAATAATGAGCAAGCGAATAAACTCTATCAAGAAGTCACGCAAACCTTAAGTTTGTTACCAGAGGATATTCGCGTTAATCGAACCGATATTACCTTAATCAATGCCCTCGCCGCTTACTTTCAAAAAAATTATGAACAAGCTGCCGGTGATTTGCAACGATACGTACAAAAAGCACCAAATAATATGAACGCGCTCAAACTATTAGTGGATGCGTTTATTCAGTTAGAACAGTTTCCAAATGCGGTTCGCGTGTTAGAAGAGAACAACGCAATGGTGATGAAAGAGCTACCACTTACAGTCACATTGTGTAATTTGTATTTTAAACTCGATCGCGGTTTCAAATGTGAATCTATTATTCGTGAACTACGAGTATTTATTGAAGACCAAAGCACATTAAACTTACTGGAAGTCAGGTCATTAAACAATCGTGGAGAAAGTCGAAAAGCCTTGAAACTGTTTGAAGAGTTTTTTAACAATGTTGATTACCCTTATTTGCGACAATTGCATATTGAGCTACTACTGCAAAACGGCTTCACTTCCCGTGCACGTCAAGTCATGGATAGTGAAATTAAACGTGCCGAAGGAGTGATTGGCGATCTACCCCGTGAAATTTATTTACTTAATGCCACCGTACTATTACAAGAACGCAAGCTTGAAGATGCATTTAACCAAGTACAAAACGTATTAAAACGTGAGCCAAATTTATCTAGCGCTCGTTTTCTACAAGCCCAAATCATGTATTACCAAAACCGTTTTGACGCCTCAATTACCATGCTTGAATCAATTAACCCTACCTATTCACCTTTAGAGGTGGCTAAATTTGTTGCGCAAAACAAAATCTCGCTAAATAAACTCGATGAAGCGTATGACTTGATAAATCCATTATTTGAGAAAAACCCCAAAAACACCAGTATTTTGGAAATGATGATGGAGATTTTTTCGCTTAAAGAAGATTATCAAAATGCATTATGGATCAATCAAAAACTCATGAAGACATCATTCATGAATCCCCAATATCTATTAACTCAAGCTAAATTGCATCTAAAAGCTAACCAGTTAGAAAATGCAGTTAACTCCTTCGATAAAATAGCGAACGTGGTTAAAGACAATCCGATTGGTCTAGTACAGCTAGCTCAACTACAAAGTGAAGCCCAGTTATTTGATGACGCTTATGAAAACATCAAACGCGCCCGCACCATGTTACGTGGGGATATGAATCTCGATATGCAGGCACGTATTTTACAGGCCGATATTCTATTAAAAAACCGTCAATATAACCAAGCGATCACCTTAGCCCGCTCAGTGGTACTGAACGCATTTAGCCGAGATGATAAAACAGTACTCCGACTTCAAGCCATGTTTATTATTGGTGAAGTGTATCGTGCCCAAGAACAATACCAGCAAGCTGCAGATATGTTTGTCGAGTTGTTTAACAATGGCATGCCAAATCAGGCTGGTGCATATTTATATGAACTGACGACGAAAAGGCTTAACGAAGATGTATTTTCTATGCATGCAGAGAACTTGCTAAAAAGCCAACCTGAGCAGCAATTTGTGCGACGTTTGGTCGCTGATTTTTATCTACAAACCAATCAAAGGGATCTCGCATCAGGCCACTACAATCGTTTATTAGAAGATGAACGTGTCGCCAAACGTGAACAAATTTATAATAATCTGGCTAATATATTAGTCGATACCGATTTAGATGAAGCCGATAAATACGTGCAAATGGCGTTTGAAATAAATCAACAAGATGCACAGATACTAGATACGATGGGCTGGATTTATTTTCAGCGTTATGACTATCTCAATGCGCTAAGACAGTTTCGTAAAGCGTATGTATTGGACAGTACTGAGCCAGGGATTAAATACCATCTTGCTTATGTATTATATAAGTTGGGACGCATTGACGAAGCGAAAAAACAACTGGAGCGTTTGTTTGAAGACCATGATGACTTTCAGCAGCAAGCTAAGGCTAAAGCCTTACTCGCTGCACTGAAAGTCTAGCAGCTAAAAGTCTAGCTGCTATAAAAGTCTAGCTGCTATAAAAGTCTAATAGTATAAAGCAATCTATTCAGAACGTGTGAACTCAATAGTCAAATGTCCATCATGAACATCGACTTGCACCGTATCACTGTCCTTGTCGGTAAGACTCAACAACTTAGATGCCAATGGGTTTTCCAATTCATGCTGGATTGCTCGTTTGAGTGGTCTAGCACCATATACAGGATCAAACCCGATACTCGCAATCTGATTTAATGCTTCGTCAGAAACTTTCAACGCAAAACCTTTTTCTTGTAAACGGTAACGTAATCCTTGTAACTGGATCTTCGCAATCGCTTTGATGTTTTCTAAACCCAATGGATGGAACACCACAATATCATCCACACGGTTGATAAATTCAGGTCTAAAATGCGCCCCGACGCTGGCCATCACCATCGCTTTCATTGCATCATAATCATTATCTTTAGCCTGCTCTTGGATAATATCTGAGCCCAAGTTAGAAGTCATGATGATCACAGTGTTTTTAAAGTCTACCGTGCGCCCTTGTCCATCGGTTAAGCGTCCATCATCAAGTACTTGTAGCAAAATATTAAAGACATCTGGGTGCGCTTTTTCGACTTCATCCAACAAAATTACCGAATAAGGCTTGCGGCGAACTGCCTCTGTCAAATACCCCCCTTCTTCATAGCCTACATAGCCTGGAGGCGCGCCGACTAATCGTGATACTGAGTGTTTTTCCATAAACTCCGACATATCAATACGCACCATGGCATCTTGTGAATCAAACAAGAAATTGGCTAAAGATTTACATAACTCCGTTTTACCCACACCGGTAGGACCTAAGAACAAAAAGGATCCTATCGGTTTAGCTGGATCTGCCAGACCAGCACGCGATCGGCGAATTGCATTTGCTACACTGGTGACCGCCTCATCCTGTCCGATGACTCGGTCATGTAACTCTTCTTCCATACGGACGAGCTTGTCGCGCTCGCCTTCGAGCATTTTGGATACAGGGATCCCTGTCCAGCGAGATAACACATCTGCGATCTCAATTTCGGTGACTTTGTTTTTTATTAACTGAGCGTTAAAGTCTTCTGCACTATTGGCTTTTTCTAATTGCAGTTCAAGCTCAGGAATACGGCCATATTGCAGTTCTGACATACGACTTAAATCGCCAGCACGTCGTGCAATTTCCAAATCAACTTTGGCTTGTTCAAGTTGCGTTTTGATCCCTTGGGCACCTTGCATGGCATCTTTTTCTGATAACCAAATAGTTTCAAGCTCTTTGTAACGTACTTCGGCTTTTTCGCGCTCAACTTCAATAATTCCTAAGCGCTTTAGACTCGCTTCATCTGTTTCTTTTGCTAATGCTTGCTCTTCAAGTTTTAGCTGAATAATGCGACGGTCCAGCTTATCCATTTCATCCGGTTTAGAATCAATCTGCATACGAATACTCGACGCAGCTTCATCGATCAAATCAATCGCTTTATCGGGTAATTGTCGATCGGCAATATAACGATGTGACAAACTCGCCGCGGCAACAATCGCAGGATCGGTAATGTCCACTGCATGATGTAGTTCATAACGTTCTTTGAGGCCACGTAAAATCGCAATGGTATCTTCAACAGATGGTTGATCTACTAATACTTTTTGGAAGCGACGTTCTAGCGCTGCATCTTTTTCAATAAACTGACGGTATTCATCTAACGTCGTCGCGCCGACGCAGTGCAGTTCTCCGCGTGCTAACGCCGGTTTAAGCATATTCCCCGCATCCATGGCGCCATCACCTTTGCCCGCTCCAACCATGGTATGCAGTTCATCAATAAACAAGATCACGTTGCCTTCTTCTTTAGACAGCTCATTTAATACGGCTTTAAGGCGTTCTTCAAATTCGCCACGATACTTAGCACCAGCAATCAATGCCCCCATATCCAACGACAATACGCGTTTGTGTTTCATTCCTTCAGGCACTTCGCCGTTGATAATACGTTGCGCAAGCCCTTCAGCGATGGCGGTTTTACCCACACCGGGTTCACCAATTAACACAGGGTTGTTTTTGGTACGGCGTTGTAAGACTTGAATGGTGCGGCGAATTTCATCATCACGACCAATCACCGGATCGAGTTTGCCCTGTTCAGCACGCTCAGTCAGATCCGTGGTGTATTTTTCTAATGCTTCGCGCACGTCTTCTGCATTCGGATCATTAACGTTTTCTCCTCCTCGCACCGTTTCAATGGCTTCTTGCAGTTTATCTTTTGTCAAACCGACACTGACGAGTAAATCGGCAAAACGGGTCTTAGATTCAAGTGCGGCTAACACAAACAATTCAGAAGAAATAAATTGATCATTGTTTTTTTGTGCAAGTTTATCGGTCAAATTGAGGCATGCAGTCGTATCGCGGCCCAATTGGACATCACCACCGGCACCTTGCACTCGAGGAATTTTTTCGAGTGCTTGCGATAATCCTGAACGCAACGCATTAAGATTGACACCCGCTTTTTGCAAAATAGTACGCACACTGCCACCTTGCTGATTTAACAATGCAGTCGCAATATGTTCAGGTTCAATATATTGGTGATCACGACCCAATGCTAGCGATTGGGCATCTGAAATAGCTGTTTGAAATTTGGTAGTCAATTTATCAAGACGCATAAGGCACTCTCCTTCACATTACATTATCTATTTGTTGTATACATAGATAATGGGTACGTAAAAGGAGAGAATCAACTCATCAATTGAATAAAAGATGAGCAATGGCTGGTTTATTTGATTTACTTGATATGTATCAATTAATCTTCTTCGATCCCGTGGATAACGGTGTCTGCTCGGACATCTTCTAAAAGTTGCTTGAAATCAGCAGGGAGCGGCGCGTTGAACGTCAACCAATCTTCTGAAATCGGATGTGCAAACGATAACTGTGCAGCGTGCAGAGCTTGGCGCTTAAATGAACGTAATGCATTCATGAAGTGTGCACTTGCAGCTTTAGGCATACGTGGACGACCTGCATATAACTGATCACCAATAATAGGATGGCGAATATGTGCCATGTGCACCCGAATCTGATGCGTACGACCACTTTCGAGTTTCAAACGTAAATGCGTATGTACACGGAATTTTTCAATGATACGATAATGCGTTGTCGCTTCTTTACCTGTTGCACGAACAGCCATAGACGTACGTTTAGTTGGATGACGACCAATCGGCTCATCGATGAATCCGCCCGAGACCATAGTGCCATATACCAAGGCTTCGTATTCACGACTCATGACGCGAGTTTGTAACTGCTCAACCAAATAAGTTTGTGCAATCAACGTTTTAGCAACCACCATTAATCCGGTCGTATCTTTATCCAGACGGTGCACAATACCTGCACGTGGGATCGTTTCAATCGCAGGATAATACGCAAGTAACGCATTTAATACCGTACCGTCAGCGTTGCCTGCTCCAGGATGCACCACTAAACCTGCCGGTTTATTGATGACTAAAACATGTTCATCTTCAAACACAATATCTAAATCGATTGCTTGTGGCGTATTCTGCACTTGTACGGCAATTTCAGCGTGGATGTCAATTTGCTCATCCCCTCTCATTTTTTGCCTAGCAACCGTTACGACCTCACCATCAATACTGACAAAACCGGCTAAAATCCATTCTTTTAGCTTACTTCTTGAATATTCGGGGAACAAATCGGCCAAAACCTGATCTAAGCGTTTATCAAATTGAGTTTGATCGACGATCCCGGTGAGCGAAATAGTTTGTTGCGTGGTATTAGATTGAGACATATTAGATAATTTAGAAAAAGTCTGATAAATAAAATACAATTATATCAGTTTACAGGCCAAGGTGTGCAATAATAAGCATTGTGCCAATTAAAGAATCGATAACAAAGGTTTAAGAGTTAATGAAAACAAGAATTTTAGCACTCAGCTTAGTCGGACTATTCGTCCTAGGCGGATGTAGTTCAGCCCCTGACGAAGAGCTTCAAGCAGTTGAATTAAAAGGCCCTCAAGCCATTTACGCGTCAGCTAAAGCGGCCATGAAAAATGGTAATTTTGGTGGTGCAGCACAAATTCTCAGTGATCTCGATTCTCGTTACCCATTTGGCGAATTATCTCATCAAGTCCAGCTTGATTTGATCTACAGCTATTATAAAAGCGGTGATAGTGCGCAAGCTTTAGCCACTATCGATCGTTTCTTACGCTTAAACCCAAATCATAAAGATGTGGACTACGCTTATTTTATGCGTGGTCTCACCAATATGGAAAGCGATGATAACTTGTTCCAATCATTGTTAAATATTGACCGCTCTGACCGCGATCCATCTGCATCACGTGAAGCTTTTAATGATTTTAGTCAATTATTGAACAAATACCCAGAAAGCAAATACGCGACCGATGCCCAAAAACGCATGGTGTTTATTAAAACACGCCTAGCCAAATATGAAATTGCCATTGCGCGTTTTTATATGCGCCGTGAAGCGTATGTTGCTGCAGCAAACCGCGGACAGTATGTATTAGAATATTATCCTGACACAGTCATGGTACAAGAAGCATTAGAAATCATGGTGTCATGTTATGAGCAGTTAGGTTTGGAGCAACTTAAACAAAACGCCATCAAGATTTTGAAATTAAACTACCCTGAGAGTGAGTTTATTTTGTAGGTCATATTGCGTTTTACATAATATTCAGACATAAAAAAAGCGCTTTTATTAGCGCTTTTCTGTATTTAACGTTTATTTAAAGAACAAATGACTAAATGGATTCAGTAATCGAGCGATACCCGACGTAAAATGCAATGGCTTATCTACAATCGAAAAGACTAAACATCCTTCTACGGCATTTGAATGAGGCGAATGAATGTGCTCATTATCCATGATGATAAAGTCTCCCGAATCATAATCAGCTAAGCCATCCGAAAACTCACCATCGACAACCAGTGTTAACTCCGTTCCTTTGTGCGTATGTTCTGGTACACGACCACCTTTTTCCATATAGATAAAGTTCGCCATGCCGGCATCGCCTAAATCTACTGGTGCTTGCCATACTTTGCCCAATAAATGTGACCAATTTCCTGTGTTTTTCACAAACCGTTGTAATGGACGTGGGACATCAAAAAACCGACCATCAAGTTCGATTCTAGGAGCAACCACAGGTTTCGTGTCAATAACAGGCAGATGCATTATCTCAGCGAGCATTTTTTCAAATGCAGGATCTTTGAAGTCATGAGCGCGTACATTTTCAATCACAGAAGATAACTCGATATTAATATCGTCTACTTTTTCTTGGCATTGGCTGCATACATCGCAATGAGCTGAAACAACTAATGCTAACGCAGGAGAAATATTACCTTCTGCAAATTGCTGCAATTGTTTATCGGTAGGGTGATAATTAATCATGATCTTCTAACATGTCCTTTAAACGCTGCAATGCTAATCGAGTTCTGCTTTTGACGGTTCCTAAGGGAATGGCTAATTCATCAGCGACTTCTTGCTGCGACTTACCATCAACATAAATGGCTTCAATCACGGCGCGTTGTTTTTCCGGAAGATTATTAAACAACTGGTTAACTTGTTCTAAGGTGACTTGTTCTTCAAGCGATACTTCATTTTGATCCGGTGTTTGTTCACACAAGACTGGCCATAGATCATCAGAACAAATATCTTCTTTACGATTTTTTAATTTGCGGAGCATATCAAATCGAATGTTACGAGCAATCGTAAATATCCACGTTGATGGAGAGCCTTTTTCGGCATTAAAGAGATGCGCTTTTTGCCACACGTTGGTCATGGTATCTTGGACCATTTCCATTGCCAACGCTTCATTTCCCATTTGTTTTAATGCGTAAGAACGTAAGCGTGGTGCAAAATAACCGAATATTTTAGAGTAAGAACGTTGGCACCGTTGTGATGCAACTTTAAGTAAGGCCTGTGACATTTCATCTGCACAGTCCTTAGGCTTGCCGGTATTTTGTAATTTATTTTCCAAGGAAATTCCAACGAGCATACATCCACCTTTCTACGTATTTTACATTTATACGCGGTGGATCAATTAAGGATCATAAATTACTCTACCAGTTTTGTTAAGTATTGTACAACCTCTGAGCAGTCATTATCGGCTAAAAATTGTTGCTTTTGCGCAGCGTCTACCGGTAGCAATTCGAGCCAGCGATTGATCACCCAAATTGGATCATCAAACCTGGTTTCTTGGTATAACGAATTGACCTCTGGATACTTATCAAAAATCTCTTTAAGTTTTATATCCATAGGATGTAGCGCATCTTTTTGTAAGTTAAACTCCCACGGAGTAATCACCTCACAATCAGCAATGCGCAGATTATCTTTTTCACTACGAATGTTTGCAATCGATACACATTTTATACCTTCAACGGTAATCCCTAACAATCCGTCATCTAGCAAATTGAAATCGACAACATTGACATAAGTTCCAATTGGATGAATATCCTCATTGGTTGTTTTGTCACCTTTCGCATTAAGCATACAAATAACAAAACCAGAATCCGAAGCGCAGGCTTCTTTTACCATTCTAGTATAACGAGGTTCAAAAATACGTAACGACATTCTACCACCTGGAAGAACATGCGCTGATAATGGGAATAAAGGTAACGTAACCACAATTAATGCCTTATTAATATTACACACTCTTCTTTACGCACAATGTATGACAAAGGATTAAAAAATATTTAAATAAAAGGCGAGTAATTACACGGTGATCCATCTATTATACGAATGTGTAACCATATACATGATTTAATTAAATAAGCATTTATGACTGTAATAGACCGTTTTGCCTCATTTTATCAAACGCTAGCTGTCGCCGATATTGCGCAACTTACTAAGATCTACGCTGACGATATTACCTTGATTGACCCGGTAGGTACCCATCACGGCCTTGGACAACTCACCGCTTATTTTAAAAATTTACTCGTTAACGCCAAACACTGTGAGTTTGCCATTCATCATATCGCAGCACATGAATTGCAACCGCTTTTACAGCATCAATCCTATACCGTCACATGGACCATGTCCTTTGCAACCCCGCGCTTGAATGGCGGAGAAACCATCCATGTTGATGGCATTACCTTATTGAAAGTCCGTGACGACGCCATATTTTTCCATCAAGATTATTATGATCTTGGGCAAATGGTATACGAGCAAGTTCCCATTCTAAAATTTATCATTAATAAAATTAAAACAGGCATGCGCGCATGAAACGTCTACTAATCACAGGCGCGACCTCCGGTATTGGTGAAGCTGTCGCGTTACTCGCCGCACAACTCGGCTACAGCGTTATTGCTTGTGGCAGAAATGCAGACAAGCTCGCAGTCTTAGCCCAGCAGCCCAACATATCAACCTGTCAGTTTGATGTCACCGACTTAGCGCAAACCCAAGCAGCATTAGCTAACGTTCAATGTGACATTGCCCTACTCAACGCAGGCACGTGTGAATATGTCGATATTGATAACATTGAACCGGCTATGTTTGAGCGTGTCTTTGCGGCCAATGTATTTGGTGTGATCAATGTAATTAAAGCCTTGTCGCCTAACTTGCAATCCGGTAACAAACTGGTGTTTGTTGATAGTTTAGCGCGCTTGTTACCATTTCCCCGCAGCCAAGCCTACGGTGCGAGTAAAGCCGCATTACACTATATAGCTAAAAGCTGCGCCGTTGATTATGCAGAGAAAGGCGTGCGCGTGCAGACTATTTCACCTGGATTTGTCATCACCCCATTAACCGATAAAAATGATTTCCCTATGCCGATGAGTATTTCCGTGGAAGAAGCTGCCCGTGATATTGTGGCAGGGATTAAAACTAATAAAGCGAGTATTTACTTTCCGACGCGATTTAGTATGATCTTGCGCGGTTTACATGCCCTACCCGAATTTATCCAACATCGCTTAAGTTTGCGTATGCGCCAGCCAAAGCGAAGTGACACGAATCAGCGTAACAATAATAATAAGAGTGTGAAATGAAAAAGAAAATAGCAATTATTGGTACAGGTATTTCCGGACTAACCTGTGGCTATATGCTGAATAAAGAGCATGACATTACCGTATTTGAAGCTAACGATTATATCGGTGGTCACACCGCAACTAAAGATGTGGTCGTCAATGATGTACATTATGCCATTGATACAGGCTTTATCGTGTTTAACGATTGGACGTATCCCAATTTTAATAAATTAATGAGCCAGATTGGGGTGAATGCCCAGCCCTCAGAAATGAGCTTTAGTGTCAAAAACCGACAAGCTAATTTAGAATATAATGGCAATACGCTGAATTCATTATTTGCTCAGCGTCGAAATTTCTTCCGCCCGCGATTTTGGCGCATCGTGCGAGACATATTGAAGTTTAATAAATTATGTAAATCCGATGATGCCCAGCAACATGCAGCAACAGGGATGACGTTATTTGATTATATTCACCACCACAACCTCAGTGATGACTTTAGCCAAAACTACATTTTGCCTATGTGCGCCGCAATTTGGTCGATGTCGATTGAAGACTCAAAAGCCTTTCCGTTGACGTTTTTCTTACAGTTTTTTAATAATCACGGTTTACTTAATATCACTGATAGACCGCAGTGGTATACCATTATGGGTGGTTCGAGAGAATACATCGCACCGTTAACGCGTGAATTTGCTGACAGCATTAAGCTTAACTCTCCAGTCGTTAAAGTCACGTCATCAGTAACCAGCGCCTCGGGTCACACTGTGCATTACCGTGATGAGCAAGTCAGTGAAACCACAGTATTAACTGAAGAGTTTGATGAGGTTATTTTTGCGTGTCATTCCGACCAAGCTTTAGCCATGCTAGCGACACCTACATCCCAGCAGCAAGCGGTACTGAGCAACATTAAATACGCCATGAATGACGTGGTATTGCACACTGACACGAGCATTTTACCACAACGCGAACTCGCTTGGGCGAGCTGGAACTATCTGATAAAAGGGGATGAAAATGAAACCCTGCAACCGGCCACTGTCACATACAACATGAACATATTGCAAAGTCTGCAAACCGAACACACCTTCTGTGTCACCTTAAATAACACCGCGGAAATCGATCCAGAGAAAATATTAGGTCGTTATCAATACGCCCATCCACAATTTAGCCCCTCGATGGTTAATGCTCAGGGTCAGCGTTCTACTATTTGCGGCATTAACAATCTGCATTTTTGTGGTGCCTATTGGTATAACGGCTTCCATGAAGATGGTGTGCGCAGTGCCTTGGATGTGTGCGCACGTTTTGGAGCCACTTTGTGAGTTTAAGCAGTGCAATCTATCAAGGAAATGTCTACCACAAACGTTTTACACCCACGGTCCATGAATTTCGATATGATATTTATTTGTTTTGGATCAAATTAAAAGAACTGCCAGAGTTAGCTCAACTTGACGGATTTAATGTTGATCAAAAGGGCTTTTTAGAGTTTCGTCGTAGTGATTATCTTAATCAACAAGGTTTGCCCTTGGAGCAAGAAATCTTAGCAAAAATGAATGCCCTACGCGATACATTACTAAAATCGGTTACGACCCCAATTATTGGGGATGTGTATTTTCTAGGGCAAACACGGATGCTCAATTTATACTTTAGCCCTGTGAATTTTTATTATGTTCAAGATCCCCTTTCTAAGCAGTTCACCTTTATGCTCGCTGAAGTCAGTAATACACCGTGGCATGAACGCCATTATTATTTGGTGGATTTAAGCGAACAAGATGATACCCCAAAAGCATTTCATGTCAGTCCGTTTAATCCAATGGATATGCAATACAAATGGCGCATTTCACAACCGAGTGAACACCTGACGCTGACACTCTCGTGCTACAAACAAATCAAACACATGGTGGCGAGTATTGATTTACACCGCCAAGAACTCACTACAAGTAATCTTTCTACAGCGAAAAAGCGTATACCTAGTATGACGTTAAAAACTGTCGGCGGGATTTATTGGCAAGCGTTGAAGTTATTCATCAAACGCACACCATTTTATGGCTATGCAAAACCCGCCACTAAAAAACCTGAGGAATGAGCAATGTCTCAAGCACAACAAACTATAATAAAAACAGAAAACGCTTCGCTCATGGATAAATGGTGTAAACGCGCCTTTATAAGTGTTCTAAACCATTTACCACAAGGCTGTATGACTCTAAAAGAACACGGCGTGATGGTGGCACAAATGGGTGATCCTAATAGTGAACTTCAAGCAGAGGTCAATATCCTTGATCCTAAAGCCTATCGCCATTTGCTATTTGGTGGCAGTGTTGCCAGCGGTGAAACTTTCATGGATGGTTTGTGGACATCACCGAATCTAACCAACGTGATCCGTATTTTTGCTCGCAACTTACCTGTACTTGATAAATGGGAAAAACGCTTTGGTTGGTTAACTTATCCATTTAACAAGATCCAACATTTCTTAAATCGTAACTCGGTTGAGCAAGCGCGCAAAAACATCCAAGCGCATTATGACTTAGGCAATCAACTATACACGCAGTTTTTAGATGAAAGCATGATGTACTCATCTGCTGTTTACCCGCATCCAGAAGCAAATTTAGCCGAAGCGCAACAACACAAACTCAAAGCGATTTGTGACAAGTTGCAACTCAAGCCCACAGATCATTTAATGGAAATTGGTACCGGCTGGGGTGGATTAGCGGTTTATGCAGCTAAACACTATGGCTGTCGTGTTACCACAACGACTATTTCTGACGAGCAATATGCATGGGCTGAAGACTGGGTTTCCCGTGAAGGCTTGACTGACAAAATCACTCTTCTCAAGCAAGATTATCGTACGCTAGAAGGCGAATACGACAAACTGGTTTCCATCGAAATGATTGAAGCGGTAGGTAAATCCTATTTACGTAACTTTTTTGAAAAGTGTACTTCATTATTGAAACCGGAAGGGATCATGGTATTACAAGCTATCACCATTGATGACCGTCGTTATGAAAGTTACAGCAGTGGCGTGGATTTTATCCAAAAATACATCTTCCCTGGTGGGTTTTTACCGTCACAGTATATGATCAACCGTTGTATTAAAGAATACACCGATTTAAGTATTCGCGACCTACATGATATCGGTTTAGATTACGCACAAACACTTTCGCATTGGCATGACCGTTTCTTTGAGAACATCGAATCACTGCGCGAAAAAGGCTACGATGAACGTTTTTCTAGAATGTGGCAATATTACCTCAACTATTGTGAGGGCGGATTTAGAGAACGCTCTATCTCTACCGTGCAGCTCGTGTTAGGTAAAACTGCGCATACTGATGCGTTGACGTTCCGCTAACAGCTACTCGCTACTGCGTCACCGAGATGGGATCACTGTATTTAGGTTTGCCCTGATTAATCATGATCTCAACTCGGCGATTACGCGCTTGCGCTTCAGCAGTGAGCTCTTCAGTTAACAACCGATTATTCGACATCCCCACCACAATCATGCGACTAGCATCAAAATTAGGAGCTTGCACCAGTTGTTCACCGACCGCCACCGCACGTTGAGAAGATAAATCCCAGTTAGACCGATACAACTTATTTGCGATATTAGAAATATCACTGTGACCAGAGACTTCAATCTCACCTGGGATATCCGATAGCGCTGTGCCGATTTTGATCACGACAGGTACAAATTGTGGCTGTAAAAATGCCGAACCCGCAGCAAATGACCCATTTTCACGGATCCGGATAGTAATCTGTTGTCCCAATGATTCTAGTTCTATCGCGCCATCTCGGATCTCTTGTTCCATTTTTTCAGCTATTTTCTTCAACTGCTCAGCAATATTGTCTTTATTTGCCGAATCAGAGGCATCCGACGCTGATGCCATATTGACTGAAGTAGACGTTGCCTGCCCGCCACTTTGTTCACCTTGCTGGCGTTGTTTACCGCCAGCATGCGCACTTTCACCATCTTGAAACTCAAGTTCTTGGCGAGTCACTTCAGTCGTGACTTGTTGAATGGTTTCTATTGGCGTAGGTTGTGGCTTACCCGGAGAGAACTCCATAGCAATGACACTTGTCCCTTTGGGAATATCTTTAACTTCAAGCTTGCTTTGTACCCCAAACGCAAACTTCATTGAGCCTGCAATTTGCTTAAATTTCAGTACATCCATTTCAGAAAATGACAATAACAGAACAAAAAAGCACATTAACAAAGACATTAAATCAGCAAATGTCCCCATCCACGGGGGCAGTCCTTCTGGTGGGCATTTAGGGCATTCGTCAGCCATTATTCTTCTGCTTCTTTTGCTTCATTGGCGCGTTTAGATTCTGCTAGATAGGATTTTAATATCCCGTCGATGACCCGCGGATTTTGTCCATCGGCAATCCCTAAAATCCCATCGAGCACAAGTGACTGATTGACTTTTTCTTCCTGTGAACGCACATTTAATTTAGCAGAAATGGGCAAACAAATGATATTCGCTAAAAATGCGCCATATAAGGTGGTTAATAATGCAACCGCCATTGCTGGACCAATTGATTTAGGATCATCCATGTTCGATAACATGGCAACCAAACCAATCAACGTGCCTATCATACCCATTGCTGGTGCAATATCGCCCAGTGATTTAAAAATCGACGCACCGAATTCATGGCGCTGGGTCGTCATCGAAATATCTTTGGATAAAGTTTCTCGTACCACTTCGACATCATGCCCATCAACCAGCATATCAACCCCTTTTTGCATGAAGGGGTTATCAATTTGCGCTTCTTCCAATGCCAAAAAACCTCCTTTTCGAGCAGCATCAGCCATTTCAACGACTTTATGGATCAGTGCTTCAGGTGCTTCAATTTTAAACATGAACGCCTTAGCTGCAATTTTGCCTGCACCCAAAAACTGCCCCAATGAAAACTGCGACAACACCACAAACAATGAACCACAAAATACAATTAAGATAGATGGTACGTTGATAAACATACCAATGTCGCCGCCTTGGACCATCGCCATGACAATAAAGCCAATCGCGCCAATCATGCCGACTATCGTAGCTAAATCCATTGAAAACCCTCTTATGGTGTGAATAGCAGAATAAGATTACTATGCTTTTTATCGACATTTACGATATTATCTATAGTTAATATCCTATGAATCTTACAAAAAGTGGATGAGACATGGCACACGATAGCGCGACTGAAAAACAACAACCGAATTTTGAACAAGCGATGCAACAACTTGAACTTGTCGTTCAAGAAATGGAACGTGGTGAATTACCGCTAGATGTGGCTTTAGGTAAATTTCAAGAAGGCATTACATTAGCCCGTTCATGTCAACGTTATTTAAAAGACGCAGAGCAACAGGTTAGCGTCTTAGCCAAAGATAATGCAACATTAGAAGTGTTAACAACGGATGAGTCTGATTCGGATTATGAGTTTTAAACACCGCCATACTCAAACCATTGAGCACACTAATCAGCTGTTAACTCACGCATTAGCCCATTATCCGTCGCTACCTTGTGATCTATTACCAGCAATGGAATATGCCTTGCTCGGTCAAGGTAAACGCGTGAGACCTTTATTTATTGCTATCCTTGGCGAAACGCTTGAGATAGATGCTAACAAGCTGGCGCCATTGATGGTCGCCATTGAATGTATTCACGCGTATTCGCTTGTCCATGATGACCTGCCCGATATGGATAATGATGATTTACGTCGTGGTCAGCCAACTTGCCATATTCAGTTTAGCCCTGGCACAGCAATTTTAGTGGGTGATGCACTGCAATCATTAGCATTTGAACATATTGCCAACTCGCCTACGCTGACTGATCGTGAAAAAGTAGCAGTGATTTCTGTGTTAGCTAAAGCTGCAGGCTATGATGGCATGTGCGGTGGCCAAGCTATTGATTTGCATTTCACTGACACCGCGATCGATATTAATACCTTAACGCAATTACATGCACTCAAAACAGGTGCATTACTCAGTGCATGTGTGGGTATGGTGATTGCATTAACGTCAGATTTAGCTCTGGCAGACATTGCGCACTTACAAACTTTTAGTCGTAATTTAGGCTTAGCGTTTCAAGTACTCGATGATATTTTGGATGTGACCAGTGATAGCCTAACCCTTGGTAAACCAAGTGGTTCAGACCAAGAGCTCAATAAGTCTACCTTTCCAGCTTTATTAGGTTTACAAGCATCACAAGATTATTTAGCCCAGTTATACGCAGAATCACTTCAATCATCGGACCAATTACCTTACAATACCACTCTACTAAACGAGTTTGCTGAATTTTTAGTTCAGCGTAGCTACTAACCCACAGAGTACTTTTCTATATATGTCATTGGATCTTGCACATTACCCTACTCTGGCTTTGGCCAACACACCTGAGGAATTACGGACGCTTCCTAAAGATAAATTGGCGCAAGTCGCCACTGAACTGAGACAGTTTTTGTTGTCAAGTGTGAGCAAATCTAGTGGGCATTTTGCATCTGGGTTAGGAACTGTCGAGCTGACGGTCGCATTACACTATGTATATAACACCCCGTTTGACCAGTTGATTTGGGATGTAGGTCATCAAGCTTATCCTCATAAAATTTTAACAGGTCGCCGTGAGCGTATGACGACTATTCGTCAACAAGGCGGGTTACATCCTTTTCCGTGGCCTCCAGAAAGCCAGTATGACACCTTTGCAGTCGGTCACTCATCTACTTCAATCAGTGCAGCTGTCGGTATGGCTATTGCAGCTGATAAAGAGGGTCAGAACCGAAAAACCGTTGCCGTCATTGGTGATGGTGCTTTAACCGCAGGTTTAGCCTTTGAAGCGCTCAATCATGGCGGCGATATTGCCAAAGATATGTTGGTTATATTAAATGACAATGAAATGTCAATTTCTGAAAATGTGGGTGCATTAAATTCACATTTAGCCCGCTTATTAACAGGTAGCTTTTTCAACACTATTCGTGACGGGAGCAAAAAAGTCCTCTCTAACGTCCCACCTTTAAAAGAATTTGCTTCAAAAGCCGAAGAACATATCAAAGGGATGGTGGTCCCGGGTACGATATTTGAAGAATTGGGATTTAATTATATCGGTCCCATTGATGGACACGATGTAAGTGGCATGGTCGATACACTCAAAAACATGCGTAATATATCCGGTCCTCAAATACTGCATGTCGTGACCAAAAAAGGCAAAGGATATGATGTAGCCGAAAAAGATCCGATTAAATTTCATGCAGTGCCTCAGTTTAACCCGGAAGATGAACGCTTACCTAAATCTGTGCCTACCTCTCCTACTTACTCTGCTATTTTTGGTCAGTGGTTGTGTGATATGGCGGCGGTTGATCCTAAGCTTATGGCTGTTACGCCAGCGATGCGCGAAGGTTCTGGTATGGTGGCGTTTTCTAAACAGTACCCAGAACAATATTTCGATGTTGCTATTGCCGAACAGCATGCGGTGACATTAGCTGCTGGTATGGCGATCCGCGGATTGCATACAGTAGTTGCTATTTACTCTACGTTTTTGCAACGTGCTTACGATCAATTGATTCATGATGTTGCTATTCAAAATTTACCGGTGTTATTTGCTATCGATCGCGCTGGTATTGTCGGGGCAGATGGGCCAACTCATCAAGGTGCATTTGATATCAGTTTTTTACGCTGTATTCCTAATTTAGTGATCATGACCCCAGGCGATGAAAATGAATGTCGCCAAATGCTCTACACTGGACATCAATTACAACAACCCGCTGCGGTACGTTATCCGCGTGGTGGTGGTGAAGATGCGCCGATTGATGAAAACATGACTGCACTTGAAATAGGTAAATCACGTACTTTGCGTGAGATCCAACCTACCCCTGATATTTGTGGACAACGGGTTGCGATTTTAAACTTTGGCACATTGCTACCAGAAGCAAGAAAAGCAGCACAAACGTTAAATGCAACATTAATTGATATGCGCTTTGTAAAACCTCTTGATACCCAAGCCATAATAGCTGCCGCACAAGAACATGACTTATTAGTGACCTTAGAAGATGGCGCAATTAAAGGCGGTGCAGGAAGCGAAGTGGGCGAATTCATTTTAGCTGAAGGTTTGTTAACTCAATTGCTACAGTGCGGTTTGCCTGATGAATTTATCATGCAGGCTACCCAATCTCAAATGTATACGCTGTTAAAGATTGATGCTGCAGGGATTGTCGAACAAGTGCAACAACGTTTGAATAGAGCTTAACCCTAATTTTAGCTTCAGTCTCAGCGTTGAATTAGAACGGGCTAGCAGTATTAATGGCATGCAATATCCCGCATGCCACCAGACCTGCGACTATATCATCAAGCATGATCCCTAATCCATCGGTAAAGTTACGGTCAATCCAGCCAATAAATAATGGCTTTTGAATATCCAACCAACGAAATAACACAAACCCCAACACCAGTGTTTCCCAAGTGATGGGCAGCGCAATAAACACACACAGCATACCTGCCACCTCATCCCAGACAATTGCGCCATGGTCGTGTACTTGCATGTCCTGAGCTGTTTTTCCACAGATGTAAATACCTGCCAAACAAGCAATGAGAGCGACGCAAATATATACCGATAAACTGAGCGAGGTTGCACACCACCATACCAGTGGAATGGCTGCTAGAGAGCCAAATGTGCCAGGTGCTTTAGGCGCGAGACCTGAGCCAAAGCCTAACGCTAAAAAATGAATGGGATTGAGTAAATTGAGACGTTGGCGAATATCCGGTGTCATACTGGCGTGACCTGTAAGTTAGCTATCAAACTGATGTTCAAATGAATGCCCAGCAGGCTGATAGGGATGACCGTTATGCGTTAAAATGAGCGTATTACCACCGACGATTTGACCTATACAGGTAAAATTAACATTAGCAGCATTGAGCGCCAATTCTAATTCAGACGTGTTTTTTTGGGGTAAAGAAAAACATAACTCGTAATCATCACCAGCAGATAAGGCATAGTCAAATGCTTGTTCGGCAGGGACTAATGCCGCTAATGCTGGAGAAATAGGTAAACTTTCGACGTTGATGTGTGCGCCACACTTTGATGCCCGCATAATATGTTGAATATCTCCAAGCAAGCCGTCTGATAAATCAATACAACTTGAAATCATACGACGTAACGCCGTCCCCGCTAACACCCGAGGAGTCGGTTTATAATGGCGCTCTGTCAAGTAACTTGCAATGGTGTCTTGCTGTTGCGAATTGAGAGTTGTTAATGTCGAACAATCGAGCTTACCTAACAAGATATCTAGCCCAGCACCTGCATCACCTAATGTTCCAGTAACATACAATAAATCACCCGGTTTTGCCCCACTGCGCGTAGCAATACTTTCAGGCGGGACGAAGCCTTGCGCCGTAATCGTAATACTTAACGGACCGCGTGTCGTATCGCCACCAATAAGATTGATAGAGTAGTATTCACATAAACGTGCCAAGGTATCAGAAAACTCATCAAGCCAATCTTCATCCGTGCGCTCCAGTGAGATGGCTAAACTGATCCATGCAGGGACAGCGCCCACGGCAGCTAAATCACTTAAATTGACCGCTAACGCTTTGTGGGCAATATCACTAGGTGCAGTGTCAGGCAAGAAATGCACCCCACTGACTAAGGTATCAGTCGTCGTTGCTAATGCTTGATTGGCCGGTACTTTAGTAATGGCACAATCATCACCGACACCAATAATAACATCTTGGCGTGGTTGTGACTGAGAAGTAAAGTATTTTTCAATGATTGAAAATTCTTTCATTCGATTAACAACGAAATATCATGCAGTGATTATGGTAATTCGTGACGACGAAGTGTCTTTACAGCTTTATCTAACACGCCATTCACAAATTTATGACTTTCTTCAGCACCGAAGGATTTGGCTAACTCAATCGCTTCGTTAATGACCACTTTGTAGGGGACATCAATACGTTGGGTTAACTCTAACGTCGCTAAACGTAAGATGGCTTTTTCGATAGGATCAAGCTCTTCAGGCAAGCGGCCTAGGTAAGGTTTAATCGACACATCTAAGTCTGCTACTTTGCTTGCTGTATCACGAAGTAGCTCTTGAAAAAACGTTACGTCAACTTTTGACATATCGTTAGTGGTTGCCAAATTTAATTCGACGCTTTGGATTGTGTTACCACTCATCTGCCATGAGTAAATCCCTTGTAGGGCTAACTCACGCGCTTTGCGGCGCGCGGCAGGTTTCATTTTTGCTCCACTCACGCAATAGCCTCGTCAATGGCGTCCATGACGTTAACCATCTCAAGTGCACCCATTGCAGCTTCAGCGCCTTTATTTCCAGCTTTAGTTCCAGAACGCTCAATCGCTTGTTCTATTGAATCCGTGGTGATAACACCAAAAGAAACTGGAATGCTATATTCTAAAGAAACTTGTGCGAGACCTTTATTACACTCACCCGCCACAAAATCAAAATGCGGCGTGCCACCACGAATAACCGCACCTAATGCGATGATTGCGTCAAATTTTTTGGACTGGGCGATGCGTTGTGCCGCCATAGGCAACTCATAGGCACCTGGTACGCGGATAACTGTGATGTCGTCACTACCTACTTCACCAAAACGGTCTAATGTATCTACCGCACCTTCAAGTAGACTTTCTACTACAAAACTATTAAATCGAGAAACGACAATGGCAAATTTTTTGCCCGTTGCGCGGATGTTACCTTCGATGATATGCATATCAGGTTTCCTTAAATACTGTATAAAGAGTCAATTTTTTCGGAGCACAGTATATCACAAAAACTGCGCGATGCTGCCACATTAAATTTAGCTAATGTACTCAACGACTTCTAAACCATACCCTGATAAACCTGAGTATTTAACTGGTTTGGATAATAACTTCATTTGTTTCACGCCTAACGAAACTAAAATCTGACTACCAACACCGACAGTACGAGATGAACCCTCCCATCCCTTACCTGCGGCAGCTTCACCACGATCTTCAGCAGCAAATTGTTGCACTTGTTGTTCGATGTTTTCTTTTGCTCCCAATAAGACCAACACACCACCTTCAGCGCCGATACGCGCCATTGCTTTAGGCAAGTTCATTGAACGATTCACGCCTCGCGTTGAACCCAATAAATCCGAGAATGTGTTGTGTAAATGTACACGAACTAACGCTGGTTCACTCACAGCAACATCCCCTTTGACCAACGCATAATGTAGTTGTTCGTCAATCACATCTTTGAAAGTATGCAAACGAAAATCACCAAATTCAGTCGGTAAATCACATTCTGCTACCTTCTCAATCGTCGTTTCATTGAGGTTACGGTATTCAATCAAATCTGCGATGGTACCGATTTTTAAATCATGCTCTTGAGCGAAGACTTCCAGTTCAGGGCGACGTGCCATTGTCCCATCAGCATTCAATATTTCGACAATCACAGCAGCGGGTTCACACCCTGCTAATCGCGCTAAATCGACACCGGCTTCAGTATGTCCAGCACGGTTAAGTACACCACCATCTTTAGCTATGAGTGGAAAAATATGCCCAGGCTGTACAATATCAGTCGCTACAGCATTAGGTTTGACTGCAGCTAAAATAGTCACAGCACGATCTGCTGCTGAAATACCCGTTGTAACCCCTTCTGCCGCTTCAATCGACACGGTAAAATTAGTAGAAAACTGTGCTGAGTTTTTATCCACCATTAATGGGAGTTTTAAAAGGCGACAACGTTCAGCCGTCATCGGTAAACATACCAAACCACGGGCATGAGTAACCATGAAATTAATTGCTTCTGGTGTGACGTGCTCTGCAGCCATGATTAAATCGCCTTCATTTTCGCGATCTTCATCATCCATCAACACTACCATTTTACCTTGGCGAATGTCTTCGATGATCTCTGCAGGGGAATGAAAAGTCATAAATTATTTCCTATTTAAATAGCCGTTTTCTGCTAAAAACGCCATGCTAATATCGGGTTTGTGTTTGTCATTGTTAGCGCTATTCCCGCCTTGCATTAAACGCTCTAAGTACCGTGCGATAACATCTACTTCTAAATTGACGCGTGTACCGACTTTGTATGTGTTAATAATAGTTTGTTCTAATGTGTGTGGAATTAACCACAGCATAAACTCATCTTCAGTCACATCATTAACCGTTAAACTCACCCCATCAACCGTGATTGAACCTTTGTGCGCAATATAATGACGAATTTCTTCAGGCATATGCACCCAGACTTCAATGTATTTTTGCTGATCGATGATCCGCGTAATATGACCAACGCCATCGACATGTCCTGACACTATGTGACCACCAAAACGACTAGTCGGTAACATGGCTTTTTCTAAATTTACTTTTGCGCCCGTCGTATAATCACTAAAACCGGTGTATTTGATGGTCTCTTGCGAGACATCGGCGCTATAGTAATTATCGCCGAATTCGACAACCGTAAGACACACGCCATTAGTCGCAATACTATCGCCTAATGCAACATCAGACATATCCAAATGCGGACATTGTACCGTTAAGCGAATATCGGAGCCGTTGTTATGCAGTTGCGAAATCTCGCCTACCGCTTCAATAATACCTGTAAACATTGTTATCCTTTAGGGTAGATCACGTTACACGTGTGTTTTATATCACGGCCTATCATACGCGTGTCCGTGATATCTAGTTCAATTCGTTGTGTCATTGCGGTTAATGTTGGTAAGTGTATCGCATCTTTTGCCGCATCACCTAATAGCATGGGTGCTTGATAAATAATCAATTCATCAACTAATTGTGCCGTTAAGAGTGCCCCAACTAAGCCAGCCCCCGCTTCCACCCAAACACTACTGATCTGACGTTGAGCTAGCTGCGTCATCACATCATGTAAGTCACATTTACCATTTGCGCTTAACTGTGTATTGGTTGCATTAAATACATGCGTCGGGCTTGAAGGCGTTGCCTTACCTATAATTTGATACTTTTCATCTAAAACGTTGTGTGAATCAATAATCGCCCGCAATGGCTGAGAAAATTGCGCTATAGGGTTCAATGCTAATGTCTGTATAACATCTGTTGGCGCATCAGCGAGACGAACATTGAGCTGTGGATCATCATGAATGACCGTTTGCGAGCCGGTTAAGATACACGCATGTTGAGCACGGTGACGTTGCACATCTTGGCGTGCAGAAGCTTGTGTTATCCACTGACTTACCCCATTTGCGAGCGCTATTTTGCCATCTAATGAAGTAGCTAGTTTAGCGGTAACAAATGGACGTTGGCGCTCTACGATGCTTAAAAAATGACGATTAATAACACGAGCTTCAGCTTCAAGCAAGCCGACTTTAACCTTTACGCCTGCCGCCTCTAGCTTGGCAATACCGCGTCCGGCGACTTGCTCAAACGGGTCTTGCATAGCAATAATAACTTGTCCAATTCCAGCCTTTATCAACGCATCTGCACAAGGTCCGGTGCGTCCTGTATGACTACAAGGTTCGAGTGTCACATAGGCACAAGCATAGGCTAATTCTGCGCGCTGTAACTCCCCCTTTTGGACTAACTCATCAACTTTAGCGAGTGCATGAACTTCAGCATGCGCTGACCCTGCTTGTTGATGCTGTCCTTGACCTATAATTTGCCCGTCTAACGTAATCACACATCCCACTAATGGATTGGGTGCAACGGTATACTGGCCTAATTTAGCTAAGCGCAATGCTTGGCTCATCATGGCATGATCAAAGGCACTGAACAGAGTGGAATCATTAGCCGGCAATAAATACATGGTTATTGCTTGCCGTGTTTTTTATTGGGTTTAGCTTTTGGCTCATTCGGCTGGCTTTTATCTAGCTCTTGACCTGCTCCTTGACCTAGTTTAGCAATCTCTAAACCAAACTCACGGATATCTTCAAACGAGCGATAGACCGAGGCAAAACGCACATACGCGACTTTGTCTAAGTCTTTGAGCTCATCCATGATCAAGTTACCCACTAATTCACTTTCAACTTCACGCTCGCCTGTTGCACGCAATGACGATTTGATTTGATTAATCGCTTTTTCAACGTTTTCAGTGCTAACTGGACGTTTTTCTAATGCACGCTGCAAACCTAAACGCAGTTTTTCTTCATTAAAGGGTTCGCGTGAACCATCACGCTTGATCACACGAGGTAAGACTAATTCAGCCACTTCAAAGGTAGTAAAACGCTCTTTACAAGCCAAACACTCGCGGCGACGACGGATCTGATGACCTTCGGAAACTAGACGCGAATCGATAACTTTGGTTTCTTGTTCACTACAAAATGGACAAAACATAACATTTCTCGTTAAAAAAGATGTGCTGTAAAAACAAATCAACCGGCACGAAGCCGGTTAATATCAATGGGATAATTGTGCGGTATTACCCGTATACAGGGTGCTGTTCACACAATGCAACTGCTTCTTGTTTAACGCGAGCGATAACACTGTCATCTCCCATATTATCCAAGATATCACAAATCCATGTTGCAACTTGTTGCGCTTCCGCTTCCTTGAAACCACGACGCGTGATCGCAGGTGTACCGATGCGCAGACCACTAGTAACAAACGGAGAACGTGGATCATTAGGAACTGAATTTTTGTTAACCGTAATGTTAGCTAAACCCAATGCTGCATCAGCGTCTTTACCCGTAATATCTTTGTCGATTAAATCGAGTAAGAACAAGTGGTTTTCTGTGCCGTTAGATACTATTTTGTATCCACGTGCTTGCATAACTTCAACCATCGCTTTAGCGTTTTTTACCACTTGGGTTTGATACACTTTAAACTCAGGCTGTAACGCTTCTTTGAAGGCAACGGCTTTAGCAGCGATAACATGGCATAACGGACCACCTTGGTTACCTGGGAATACTGAACTGTTTAGTTTCTTGTAGATATCTTCATCGCCACAAGCAGATAAAATCAAACCCGAACGAGGTCCGGCTAAGGTTTTATGTGTCGTCGTCGTCACAACGTGTGCGTGTGGGATAGGGCTTGGGTAAACACCCGCAGCAACTAAACCAGCAACGTGCGCCATATCAACTAATAAATATGCACCAACTTTGTCAGCGATTTCACGGAATTTAGCCCAATCAACGATACCTGAGTATGCTGAAAAACCACCAATGATCATTTTAGGTTTGTGCTCTAATGCCAGTGCTTCGATTTCTGCATAATCGATAATCCCGGTGCTTTCATCAATGCCGTACTGCACAGCATTGTAAATCTTACCAGAAAAGTTGACGTGAGAGCCGTGAGTTAAGTGACCACCGTGTGCCAAGCTCATCCCTAACACCGTATCGCCAGCATTGAGTAATGCACCAAATACAGCTGTATTCGCTTGTGAACCGGCATGCGGCTGAACGTTCGCGTAATCTGCGCCGAATAATTCTTTAGCACGGTCAATCGCTAAGTTTTCAACAATATCGACATACTCACAACCGCCATAATAACGTTTACCTGGATACCCTTCCGCGTATTTATTAGTCAGCTGTGAACCTTGTGCTTCAAGCACTCGCGGAGAACAATAGTTCTCTGACGCGATTAACTCGATGTGATGTTCTTGACGTTGATTTTCAAGTTCAATAGCTTTCGCTAATTCCGGATCAAAATCTGCAATGTTCATGTTGCGTTCTAGCATTGATAGCACCTATGAAAAAGGGTTAGTAAAATAAAATGGGATTGAAAAATTTTAAGGCTGTATTTTAGTCAAAAACGACCTAAAAAACCACTACATATTGTGTTTTACTCATCACTGTCACTGGACTGAATTCGTTGCACTTGATTTTCTAGGGTCTTAACGCGTTTAAATACGCTGTCTAACTGCCTGATCCTGACAGAATTCCGACGCCATTCACTGTAAGGTGAATGTGGCATGCCTGATGAATATACACCGGGTTCGGTAATATCACTTGTCACCATGGTATTGCCGGTTATTTGTACATTATCACAAATACTAATGTGCCCATTGATCGCTACCGTGCCTGCGATGATGACATTTTTACCTATATTAACACTGCCGGCCATCATCGTACCGCCACACAAACATGCACCATCACCAATCACCACGTTATGGGCAATATGGACTTGATTATCAATAATCACATGCTGTCCGATAATTGTATCTTCTAACGCACCACGATCAATCGTCGTGCTGGCACCGATTTCTGTATAATCGCCAATCACCACTTTGCCCGTTTGTGGGATAGTGATCCATTTTCCACCGTTAGGCGCATAGCCATACCCATCACTACCGATGACGGTATTACTATGGATCACGACATGCACACCCAACTCACAACTATGATAAATCGTGACATTAGGATGAATCATACTCTGCGCGCCTATTTTGGCATTGACACGTATCACCGCCCCTGCACCAATGGATACGTCATCACCGAGCTCTACCCCAGCTTCAATCACAGCGTTGGGGCCGACACTGACATTGTTGCCTAGCTGCGCAGTCTCATCCACATATGCACTGGGATGGATTGCATAATGCGGTTTAGGGGTCGGGTCTAGTAACTGCGCCGCTAACGCAAAACCGATATAAGCATCGTTGACGACTAAAGCTACGCCTTCATAATCGGCGGCTAGTTTCTGCGTTAAAATCACAGCACTCGCCTTAGCGGTCGCCAGGCTTTTGAGGTATTTTTTATCATTTAAAAATGCGACATCGCCACTCTGGGCTTTGTCTAGCGGGGCCACTTTATGGATCATGATACTTTCGGCAGCAACGACATCGTCAGCCGAAGCTTGGATCGTCGCATTGATATGTTGAGCCAGCGTAGCAAGAGAAACTGATGTCATGAAAAAAGCCTAATCGAATCAATAAAAGAGACATGCTATTAAAAAGCGCCACACTTATCTAGTAGTTCCCCTACTTTTTCTATTACAATAGTAGTAATTATAATAAATTACCTTAGCAAAACATCTTTTACAGAAGGCACAGTGATGGCTCAATTTGTTTATTCAATGCACCGTGTGGGCAAAATCGTCCCACCCAATCGATTTATCCTCAAAGATATTTCGTTAAGTTTTTTTCCTGGCGCAAAAATTGGCGTGTTGGGTATCAATGGTTCCGGTAAATCAACCTTACTAAAAATCATGGCTGGCTTAGACACTGAGATTGAAGGTGAAGCACGTCCATTAGCTGGCATAAAAATAGGATACTTACCACAAGAACCACACTTGGATGAAAGCCTTGATGTGCGTGGCAATATTGAATTAGCTGTCGCGGATGTCGCCGGTGCGATGAGTCGTTTAGATGAAGTGTATGCCGCCTATGCCGAAGAAGATGCAGACTTTGATGCCCTTGCCAAAGAACAAGGTGAATTAGAAGCGCTAATTCAAGCAAAAGATGGGCATAATTTAGACAATGCGTTAGAACGTGCCGCCGATGCGTTACGTTTACCACCATGGGATGCCAATGTCAGTACATTATCAGGGGGTGAGCGTCGCCGTGTTGCCTTGTGTAAATTGCTGCTTGAAAAACCCGATATGCTGTTACTCGATGAACCCACTAACCACTTGGATGCAGAATCAGTTGCTTGGTTAGAGCGTTTCTTACATGACTATGAAGGCACTGTTGTGGCCATTACGCACGATCGCTATTTCTTAGATAATGTCGCAGGTTGGATCTTAGAGCTCGACCGCGGTATGGGGATCCCATGGGAAGGCAACTACTCTTCATGGCTTGAACAAAAAGACGCCCGCTTACAGCTAGAAGAACGATCTGAAAATGCGCGCCAAAAATCAATCCAACAAGAACTCGAATGGGTACGCACCAATCCCAAAGGCCGAGGGAGTAAATCTAAGGCGCGGATGGCACGTTTTGAAGAACTCAATACCAGTGATTACCAGCGTCGTAACGAAACCAACGAATTATTTATTCCACCTGGTGAACGTTTGGGCGATAAAGTTATTGAAGTGCAAGGCCTCTCCAAATCCTACGGTGACCGCCTACTTATCGATGATTTAACTTTCAAAGTACCAAAAGGCGCGATTGTCGGTATTATCGGTCCTAACGGTGCGGGTAAATCAACGTTATTTAGAATGATGACCGGCGATGAAGCACCCGATGCGGGTTCGATCACGTTAGGTGATACCGTTAAGATTGCCTCAGTCGAACAGTTTCGTGATCACATGAACGAAAACAATACTGTTTGGAAAGAAATTTCTGACGAACAAGATATTATTAAAATCGGACATTTTGAAATTAATTCACGAGCATACTGCTCACGTTTTAACTTCAAAGGTAACGATCAACAAAAATTCATCAAAGATTTATCCGGTGGTGAACGCAACCGTGTGCATTTAGCCAAATTATTAAAAGCCGGCGGCAACGTGCTGTTACTCGATGAACCAACCAATGACTTGGATGTCGAAACCTTACGGGCATTAGAAAATGCCCTATTAGAATTCCCAGGCTGTGCCATGGTCATATCGCATGACCGTTGGTTCTTGGATAGGGTTGCTACTCACATCTTAGATTATCGTGATGACGGTAAAATCAACTTCTACGAAGGTAACTTCACCGATTATGAAGCGTGGTTAAAAGCGACGTTTGGCTCTGACATCGTTGAGCCACATCGCTTGAAATACAAAAAAATCAGTAAATAAATAGGGAATAATATGCGTCCGGTAAGTCAGTTTTGGTTTCTGGACGTATCCTTATTATTCTAGCTGCAACGACTCGACTTTCTTTGTACTTAGCTTACTTGATTAACTCTAGCAGCTCATGGATGGTTTTGACAGGTACGATCCGTGCACCTAAGTTTTCCATGGATTTGTGATAATTGCGAAACGGAATATAAATCTCGGTAAAGCCATGCTGAGCGGCTTCTTTAACCCGAGGCACGCCACTGTCAATCGGACGCACATCGCCATTCAGACTCAACTCTCCCATAATACAACTGGTACGTGGCACTACAAATTCATGCAATGAACTGAGCAGCGCGGTCACTAAAGCCAAGTCAATACAAGTTTCTGACTCTTCAATTTTAAGTCCGCCGACGATATTAAAAAACGTATCGTGAAAAATCTTAGTCTTGGTGTGTTTGCGTAATACGCCGGTGAGCATCTTGATCCGATTCATGTTTAATCCCACACATACTCGCTGCGGGTATTCTGCTTCCGTATCGGTAGTCAAACATTGGATTTCCAATAACAAATTACGGTTGCCTTTACGAATACAGGTAATCGCAGAGCCAGGCGAAGCCGTGGACGAGCCGGATAAAAAGATCTCACTGGGATTATCAACACTCAGCATCCCCCGCTCAGTCATTTTAAAAATCCCCACAGTATCAATATCGCCAAAGCGGTTTTTGTTGGCACGTAGGGTACGCACTTGGCCATCATTGGTATCAATATGCAGTAATGCATCGACAATATGCACTAAGGTTTGTGGACCTGCGATTTCGTTGTTTTTATTAACGTGTGCGATGATAAACATAGTCACGTCATTTTGTTTACAATACTGCGTCAACGCTTGGGCGGCACTTTTCACTTGCGAGGGTGAACCTGGACTACCATTAGCACTGTCCGTCACCACCGCTTGAATCGAATCAATTACCGCAAACTTAATTTGATGGGTCTCTAATTCTTCTATTATCGCTTCCACACTGGTTTCGGAAAGCAACAAGAGTTGGTCTTCGTTGTACTCTAATTTGAGGCGGTTCACGCGGTTTTTAAATTGTGATAAAGATTCTTCAGCGGTACAGTACAAGGATTGCATGCGCATCGACATGCGTGCAACTAAATCAGATAACAAGGTGGTTTTACCCGCCCCAGGATCGCCTGAAATAATATTGACGGAGCCAACAGTGATCCCACCGGATAACACACGGTCAAGCTCACCGATCCCCGTTGCAGATTTCTCTGTCTCCACGGAGGCAATATCATTGATTTTTTTGGCGCCACGTTGCCCTATGCCGGCATATCCTGCGACCTTATTAGTCGCACGAGAAGGCGCTTTAGACGCAGAAACTTTGATTTCTTGCATGGTATTCCATGCGCCACATTTACACTGTCCTTGCCATCGTGCTGCGGAGTCACCGCAATCAGTACACACAAATGCGGTTTTATCTGCTTTTGCCATTCACTCAGACCTCAATTTAACTTAACGCGAAAATTGCCGATACAGTTTACACTTTTAGGAAAGAATGCACTATTTTTCACCTTATAAATTTGGCCGTAGACGGATAAACTAGACCATGCCTTTAACATTACCTGCTCATATACAAGCCTTAGATGTCATTTTAGATGGGCTGCAAACTAATCCTGACGCGGGATTTAAGCACCCTGTATTTGAATCGTTATCGATTCATGACCAAGGCTTAGTTCGTGCAGAAATCACTCGTTTACAAGCGCCATGTAATACCGTCATCGACATGCGTGCCGTAGCGCCGAATGCCTGTCAGCCCTACGGCTTTGGGCAACTTATCCATCTATTAACTCCACTTGGGATAGAGCGTTTTGAATCTGAAAATCACCGCTATGGCCGATATAGCGTTGGTGTCTTTGAGGCTCTGCAACAACTGCAATACGAAATGACAGCGGGAAAAGCTGATGCGACCCAAACACATAGTTTTGTCTCTCCTACATTGCAGTTTTTTAATTACCCACAACGCAGTTCTGAGCGGATGCATTTTTCGATTAATGTATTGTTATACACAGCAGTGGAAACTAAGCATCATTTAAAAACAGTTGATCTGTCGATCATGGGGTTGCAAGTCAAAGCAAACAAAAACGTGGACGTCAAACTGGGAGATAATGTGATTATTGTATTTGATGGCTTAGCCAACGAATATAGCACTATCGCCAATACAACAATTGAATATGATGTCGTTAGAGTGGTTGAACACAGTGATGAACTGCGGATTTTTTTACATCGGGCTCAAGCTCATAATGAGCCGCAAGTTACCGAATTTATTGCTAACTTTATTCGAGGCAATAAATACCGCTATAAAATAAATTTAGAAAATACGATCAACGCGGTCGAAAACAAAGTCTGCGAGCAATATTTCACACCAAGGTTTCCATCACTTCCTGTGTATATCTCCCATCAAGTTGATAAAGCACATCCACAGAGTGAAGTTCTGCAGCCTAAATTTGCCATGAGTAATAGTGGTAATGCCAATATTCTTTCTTATTGGCAGGACGAACAACACCAACAACGTATTGGTAATTTGGTAAGTCAATCTAGGATTGAAGAGTTAATTAGCAAAAACTCAGACCAACGTGAAATTTTCGTGTATGCCTTTAATCATGTCAAAAATAACAAAGTGTATTTTTATTCTGCGAGTCAATCAGAACTAGAAGCTCAACCAGGTACTAAAAATATTTTGTTAAGTTATGGTGCACATAAAGCGAGCTGGCGCGTGTTTAAACTGCAACTCAGTCATATGTCACCGACACAAGCCTACACCCCGTTATCTATCCCTAATGAGGGTCACAAAGATGCCAAAACAGAAAATATGCCGCCGTCTGCACGCTTGATGAAGCACTTAATTGATTTACGTTATATTGTCTTAGTATCTGATTTGACCGATTCATTTGCGATGCGTTATTACCAACAGATCCCATTAGATAAAAGTAAAATCGCGTTATTACATCAATTTGCACATGCGCATAATAAATTGCCACCACAACTCACTATCCGACGTTATAAATACCAAGATATTCGTAAAGAAACTCGGTATCACTTACGTACGAATGTTGAGCTAACGGCAGCCGGACATTCCTATTCAGGTGTCACCGAAGATATTTCAATGAGTGGGTTAAGAATCGAGTTAGATGAGCCGCTTCCTGAACTGACTGACACCAATGTGAGTTTAGCATTTGCACGCTTACAAACTATGACCAAACGCTTTGATTTAACCAACCTAACCTATGAAATAGTAAATATTCACACTAACCGCCATATTATTCATCTGCGCTATACTGGTACGCAAATAGCCCAGCAAGAAAATCCATTTTTTATGGATCTGATCAAACGTAATAAAGAAAAGCTCAAAGCGGATTTATTGCCTGAAGAGACACCGGGTTTATCGCACGCGTTACGCTGCATCTATGCCAAAAACGCCATGAATATTGCATTTTTTATTAACCAGCGTACTCACTTATTTACGCCTGAGTTTTCAGTCTATAATCAAGGTGATGGTAGATTAAAAAGTATGTTGACGCGTTTTTCTATTGAAGGGCATTTTAATTTAGAGTTTTTATACCGCGACAGAGATCAACCCTCCCCTTTTATTCGTCGCTGTCTGGCACAACTTAAAATGGGTATAGGCGAACAAGAGCATGAAATATTTATTCGCTATTGTCCGGAAAAATCCCATATTAACGATGTGATTGTGCCGTATATCAATCAACAATTCACATCGAGCACGCAACGCCAACAGTTTATTAAAAAGGCATTAGCGCTCGGCGAATTTGTAGCGATTAAATTGATTCTAAAAGACACCACAACGGTTGAGCTTGATACGATTAAGACAGAACTCGATTATTTGCATGAACATGCGAATTATAAAGCGGGAAAAGTGGTCGATAAACTCAAACATATCCAAGGTTTTGGCTATATTTTGGATATTACTGATGAAGTGTTATATCGACATGGCTATGATTGGCAGGTGATCCAAGCGAATCATCCGCTGTTGGTGCAAAGTAAAGTGGGATAACGCGCATTATCCCACCTTGCTAATAACCTTACACTAAGGCGTATAAGGTTTGCTCTAGCCCACCAAAACGAATTGCCGCATCTGCTTGCGCCTCGACGACCGGCTTAGCATGAAATGCCATACCTAATCCTGCTTGTCCCATCATGACCAAGTCATTCGCACCATCACCCAATGCGATGGTTTGGGACAAAGGAATATCAAAATGCTGTGCATAATTTAGCACCGTTTGCGCTTTAACCTGAGCATCAACAATATCTCCTAATACACGTCCGGTTAACCGGCCATCAACGACTTCTAACTCATTCGCGTGGGCACCATCAAGCGCTAAACGCGCCTGAAGATAATGTGCAAAAAAAGTAAATCCGCCAGACGCAATGACCGTTTTCCAGCCATTACCTTGTAACGTTTGTAATAAAGCATGAATGCCCGGCATCAATGGAATACTATCACGGATACCTTTAAGCAGATTCACATCAATGCCATCTAATACACTGACTCGTTGACGTAAGCTTTGTGTGAAATCTAATTTTCCTTCCATCGCTAACTCAGTTACAGCGCTGACTTCATCTCCTTTACCACATAATTTGGCGATTTCATCAATACATTCAATCTGGATCACCGTCGAATCCATATCCATCACAATGACACCAGGATCGGCTAATCGTGGTGCATCGGTAATACAGAATACATCAACATAATATTGTGTAGCAATAGCGGCTAGCCACGCTTTATCGACGGCTTCGTTCAAGACTACTTGGACCACAGACGCACTAAACGCATCGGATAATGGATGCAAACGAATGGCTATATTAGACACATCACTAGGTAGTTGAGCCAAAATAGATTGGACCAAATACGCATTTAAATGTTGTGCTGAAATTGTCAGAACAGGGGTCGTCAAAGTAGCAGAAAAGATATCTTCAGCTGCGTGCCAAGTCTTTGTGGAGACATCATATTGCTGAACGGGATTAATTGATAAAAATTGCAATAACGCTTGATGAGCATTGATATGTTCAGGGGAAAAAATAGTCGACATATAGGATCCTTTAACGACAAAGTAAGAGATTGAATGATGAAAAAACTTGGCAATATCAAGCCATTGCTTTAATGTGAGTAGTGTATCAATAATTTATAGCGTTGCCCATGACAAGGTATCTAATCAGAACAGGTTTTATCATAGCCAGCTTATTTGCTGTCTCTTGGGTGTGGCAAGTTCAGCATCAAACCACACAAGCACATTACAGTGTGTATACCCAGCAATTAGGTCAGCGTCTAAGTCAAATTGCTGCAGGTAGCCTTGCCCCTTGGCTAAATCAAACCTTGATTTCGACTGACAAATCGGACTACCGCGAACATCTTGAGTCCACCCTTTCGACCTACCTCAAACTTGGTCATTTCCGAGGGATCACGGTGTTTAATCGCTACGGTGTTGAGCTCGGTAAAGTCGGTGAAATTGACTCAATTATTGATTTTGTTGAGCTACAAGAATCCGAGTTTTCGGTATTTGTGGCACCAATTAGAGTTGCAGATAGTACCGCAGGATACATACGGTTTGTTGTTGATGATGATATTATTGCTGCGCAACAGCAGCTGTTACAACAGCAGCAACAAGGCATGTTCACAGTGGTCTTGTTATTGGGGGCATTTATTGGTGGGTTTGGAGTGAGATTATATTACCGCAAGGCGCGCTATGCGTTTGCTAAATAACAGATAAGCCAAATACCCGCTGCACATTACGCGTCGTAATCCCCGCAACGTCCTGCCCTGAAAAGGTCTGCTTCAGTACATTGACTACATCAACCAAATACTGTGGTTCATTGCGTTGACCTTGACGACCGTACATTGGCATATCAGGAGAATCCGTTTCTAAGACACAATGAGCTAATCCTATCGAATGCAATACTTGCAATGTTTTAGCACCGCGTGGATAAGTAATCGTGCCGCCAACGCCTAAATAAAATCCTAGATCAACATACTCTTGTGCGATTGCCTGATTACCCGAAAAAGCATGAATAATGCCACCATGTGTAAATTTAGCGCGTTTGAGTCTTCCTATAATTAGATCATGGGATTTACGATGATGAATGATCAATGGCACACTCAGCTCCTGAGCTAATTGCACTTGCGCATCAAACATCGCTATTTGTAACTCGATAGGTGTTTGTAACGTGCGATCAATTCCTATTTCTCCAATACCGATACATTCAGGAGTGACAGCATTTTTTAAGGTACTGATTAGCGGATCCATGTCGGCTAGTGTCAAGGTGTTGGGGTAGAAAAAAGGATGGTAGCCCAATGTGTAGGATATTTGCGCATAACGCTTAGCTAGTGCTTGGGACTGTTGCCAATGACCAGGATCAATCCCAGGGATAATAAATTGTGTTACCCCAACCGCTTGCGCGCGGGTTATTACAGCGTCAATGTCATCTAAAAAACAAGCTAGATCCAGATGACAATGACTATCTATCATGGGTTTAAGCGTTGGATTTGCCATGCAGCAGAGGCTTGTTTAGTGTATTCAAAGCGGTCATGCAAGCGATGCTCACCCCCTTGCCAAAATTCAATTTGATGCGGTTTCACTAGAAAACCACCCCAAAAATCAGGTAACGGAATATCACCATGAGCAAATTTAGCTTTCATTTGCGCAAACTGAGTCAGTAACATTTCACGTGATGAAATAGGCTGACTTTGTTTTGATACAATTGCGCCTAACTGCGAATCTTTGGGTCGTGAAAAGAAATATTTAGCCACTTGAGTGCGACTTAATGGTTCAGCAATCCCACACACACGCACTTGACGCTCTAACATATGCCAAGGAAAATGCAGTGAGACTTTATTATTAACGAGTAACTCTTTGGCCTTGCGAGAACCCAGATTAGTATAAAACACAAATCCTTCAGCGTTTAAGTCTTTGAGTAGCACAATACGTTGCGAAGGCTGACCCGTCGCATCAACGGTCGCGACTGTCATTGCGTTAGGATCGGGTATTTTCGATTCAACAGCAACCGCTAACCATTCTTTGAATAACGCTAAAGGATCAGGGTTTAAGTCCTGTTCCTCTAATGAACCGAGTGTATACTCACGTCGATATTGATTAAATTCACTCATGCTCTTCTCTTAACACTGTCTCGTTATTCTATTAATGTTCGCCATAGCCTAAGCTGCGTAAGGCTCGCTCATCGTCAGCCCAACCAGACTTAACCTTAACCCATAGTTCTAAGTATACTTTATTATCAAATAAGGTTTCTAGATCCTTACGCGCATCTGAACCGATGGTTTTAAGATGTCCACCGTGCTTACCAATAATCATGCGTTTTTGTGTTTCGCGTTCAACTAAAATCAAGCCATTGATACGGTAAATACCATTTTCAGTGAGTTTAAATTGTTCAATTTCTACGGTTACAGAATACGGTAATTCGTCGCCAGTATAACGCATGAGTTTTTCACGAATGATCTCTGCAGCCATAAAACGACTGGAACGATCCGTTACATATTCTTCTGGATAGTAAAACTCACTTTCGGGTAATTGATTCATGACCATCTCGCGTAACTCAGGTAAATAACGCCCAAGTTTGGCGGAAACCGGCATTACATGCGCAAAGTCATGTTGCTCATCTAACCAAGTCAGATGGGCGAGTAACTGTTTTTTATCTTCGACATTATCGGATTTATTGACTACAGCCCAACAAGGCAATCCAGATGCTTTGATTTTTTCTAGTACCATGGCATCATCGGCAGTAAAACGCGTACCTTCAAGCACAAATAATACCAATGCGACTTCGCCTAATGAACTTGACGCAGCTCGGTTCATATAACGGTTAATCGCACGCTTTTCTTCCATGTGCAGCCCTGGCGTATCGACATAGATAGCTTGTTTATTGTCTTCTGAATCAATTCCCATGATCCTATGTCGAGTCGTTTGTGGCTTGCGTGAGGTAATACTGACCTTTTGGCCAATAAGACGATTCAGGATAGTTGATTTGCCCACATTGGGACGGCCAACAATCGCAATCATGCCGCAATAGGTTGTAGAAGGAAGCGCATCGCTCATGATTGTAATTTCTCTAAAGTAGATTGGGCCGCTAGTTGTTCTGCTCGCTTGCGACTGGGTCCTTGAGCGGTAATAGCTTCTTCGAGCATAGTCGTTTGACAGCTCACGGTAAATGTTTGGCTGTGGTCTTTACCTGACACATCGACGACTTCGTAAATTGGTAGCCCTTGGGAGCGAGATTGCAAAAACTCTTGTAAGCGTGTTTTGGCATCTTTAGGATGAAAATCAGGGTCTAGCTTTGCCATACGAGCACCAAACCAACGATGGATAAACTCATCACAAGCTTCAGTCCCAGCATCAAGGTAAATAGCACCAATAATAGATTCAACCACATCGGCTAAAATTGACGCGCGGCGTTTGCCACCACTTTTCAACTCACCAATACCTAATCTAATATAGTCACCTAAGCCGTGTTCAACCGCGATTTCAGCCAAGGTATCCCCTTTGACTATCGCTGAACGCATGCGCGTCAGTTGCCCTTCAGGCGCATCAGCAAAGGTATGATAAAGGTGTTCAGCAACGAGATACCCCAAAATCGCATCACCTAAAAACTCAAGACGTTCATTATGGTTTTTGTGCGCAGATTTATGGGTTAATGCTTGCTGTAATAAACCCACATCATCAAATTGATAACCGATTAAACGCTGTAATGGCGCCCACTCATCAATCCCTGGGTTATGAAATTTTTGTTGATTTGTTGATCTAGCAGGCTTAGCCTTGCTCATCGCAATCCTCCGACACGTTCAAAACGCACCCCAGAAGGTAACCATTTTGGTAACCAACCATCGGCCGTTCGTTCAAATTCAAATGAGATCCAAATCGCAACGGCTTTGCCCACTAGATGATCGGTACTAACAAATCCCCAAAAACGACTATCGCGGCTGTTATCTCGGTTATCGCCAAGCACAAAATACTCACCGTCAGGGACGATCCATTCATCCATAGCTGTGCCCGGTTGACGATAAAACTGTGATGCACTGGCAGACAAGACAGGGTGCTGTAAAATTTGATGCTCAACACTGCCTAAGCTTTCCGTAAACTGGTTAAGTGGTACCATATTTTGTGCAAACTCACTAATTTGTGCGTCTGATAATTTGACTAAATAGGGCTTATCACAATCCTCACCGGTTGGACAAGCTGGTACCACGGTAATTTGTTTGGCACGATAAAAGATGCGATCACCCGGTAAACCCACTACACGTTTAATGTAATCTAATTCTGGATTCGGTGGGTATTTGAAGACAACAATATCACCGCGTTGCGGCTCTCCCACCTCCAAAAACTTGGTGCGAGTGATGGGATCACGTAAGCCATAAGAGAACTTTTCCACCAAGATGAAATCACCGACTAACAGCGTCGGCATCATTGAACCGGACGGAATTTGAAAAGGCTCATAAATAAACGAACGCATGATCATCACAAACGCAATCACTGGAAAAATTTGTTTGGCAGTATCAACCGCGTAAGGTAACGGTGGCTCAAAGCCTTCAATTTCAGATACACCTGCAGCTAATGCCGCGCGCTCACGACGTTTAGGAGCAAACATCAATGAATCAACTAACCAGATTAACCCAGTTACAACGGTTAATATCACTAAAAAAATTGAAAACATTTGCGCCATTATTTACCTACCTTAAGTATTGCTAAAAACGCATCTTGCGGTAATTCAACATTACCGACTGTCTTCATCCGTTTTTTACCATCTTTTTGTTTTTGGAGTAATTTTTTCTTACGACTGATATCACCACCATAACATTTGGCGATAACGTTTTTACGTAATTGTTTAACCGTGCTGCGTGCAACCACATGGCTACCAATCGCTGCTTGAATTGCAATATCAAACATTTGACGAGGGATCAGCTCACGCAATTTATCAACTAAATCACGACCACGACTTTGCGAGTTTTCTTTGTGCGTAATCAACGCCAGCGCATCAACACGCTCGCCATTAATAAGAATATCTAAACGACACATGTCTGCAGCATTGAAATTTTTGAAATTATAATCCAAAGAGGCAAAACCACGAGAGGTCGATTTGAGACGGTCAAAGAAATCTAACACAACTTCAGCCATTGGTATTTCATAGGTCAGCGCGACTTGTTTACCGTGATATGCCATATTAGTCTGCACGCCACGCTTTTCGATACATAAAGTAATAACATTACCCAAATACTCAGCAGGAACTAATATATTAGCTTCAACAATCGGCTCACGAATTTCTTCAATATCATTAATTGGCGGTAATTTTGACGGATTATCAACGGTAACGATTTCGCCTTTGGTGGTCAATACTTGATATACCACTGTTGGCGCTGTCGTAATTAAATCAAGGTCGTATTCACGCTCTAAACGCTCTTGAATGATTTCCATGTGCAACATGCCCAAGAAACCAATACGGAAACCAAAACCTAACGCCGCTGAACTTTCTGGCTCATAAAATAATGACGCATCATTGAGGCTTAATTTAGCTAGTGCATCGCGAAAGTCTTCATATTCATCCGAGCTGACTGGAAACACACCCGCATAAACTTGTGGCTTCACTTTTTTGAAGCCCGGTAACACTTCTGCCGCAGGGTTACTGGCTAAGGTAATGGTATCACCCACTGGTGCACCATGGATCTCTTTGATGCCTGCAATAATAAAACCTACTTCGCCACTGCTTAACACACCAGTATTAGTCGGTTTTGGCGTAAATATACCTACTTTATCGACTTGATGGACAGTGCCATTTGACATGATCTTGATCTTATCTTTGGTGGTCAACTTACCGTCAATCACACGTACAAGCGAGACGACGCCTTGATAATTATCAAACCATGAGTCAATGATCAGGGCTTTGAGTGGTGCATCTGGATCACCTTCTGGAGGAGGAATTCTTGCTACGATGACTTCTAGTACTTCATCAATACCCACACCCGTTTTAGCTGAACACTGCACTGCATCAATGGCATCGATACCAACAATATCTTCGATTTCTTCAGCCACACGCATCGGGTCGGCTTGTGGTAAATCGATTTTATTTAAAATCGGTACCACTTCCATATCCATATCCATCGCCGTGTAACAATTAGCTAAGGTTTGGGCTTCAACGCCCTGACCGGCATCAACCACCAGTAACGCGCCTTCACATGCAGCTAATGAACGTGACACTTCATAAGTAAAATCAACGTGTCCAGGTGTATCGATGAAGTTTAATTGGTAAGTTTCACCATCTTTGGCTTTATAGTCCAGTGTCACACTTTGTGCCTTGATGGTAATGCCACGCTCGCGCTCTATATCCATAGAGTCAAGTACTTGTGCAGCCATTTCACGATTAGTTAGACCCCCACATTGCTGGATCAAACGATCGGATAAGGTAGATTTACCATGGTCAATGTGAGCGATAATCGAGAAGTTACGAATGTTTTTATGTTGCATAAAAGGTCTAGTTACCTAAGTTAAAAAAATGCTAAATCAAGAATTATTGGAACTTGATGTGTAATCGCGTGATTTTACCTTGAACTGCGCCTAAATGCGAATAATACTGGTTTCCAAATGTGTCAGAAACTGAACACATTCAATCTATTGATGTGATAGGGATGGCTGGTGATATTTGTACCGGGGATGATTGCAGGGGCAATATCCGGCATAACTTAGGTGCATATTCTTGATTGTCTTTTTTTAACCAGCCTGAAATCAGGACAAAACCCATCATGGTAACCAATCCGCTTAGCACTAAGCTAACCAGTTCATGGCTAAATCCAGTGTCTTGTAATACATATCCAAACAACGAAATACTCAATACAAAAATTAAAATAGGCAATAAATACAACATAAACGAAGCTTGTAGTAAGCGTGATTCGCTGATACCCAACTCGACAAACTGTCCTTCGTATACCGGTTCATCAACGACAAATTGATATGCTTCGGCTTTTGGGGTGAAAAATTTTGCGATCACACTGGTCGAACAATTATTTTGTGCTTGGCAACTACCGCATGTGGTTTTGATGGCCGTCGTTACTTCTATCACTTGCTGCTGAGCATCATTAGTGTCGACGTGTGTTACCACACCTTGTTCAATGATCATCGTCGTTTACTCATATTATGGATTTACGGTTGCAGGTGCATCTACCGACTCAATCATTTGTAAAATCCGTTGAGCTGTCGCAGGCGGAATTTTACCAATCACAGACACTTGTAATGCATCATTCACCCTAGATAAAAATGTCACTGCGTCTTTGGTAAATAACACATCGTCTGGCTGTGCAAAGGAAGCTTTTTGCAAATATACAGAGACATCCACCATGCCATCAGAAAGTAATACATACTCAACGACATCATCAGTGATGGATAATCGATGTATATCACGTTTGACTTTTTTCATGCCCACCGGCAAGCGATTAATCGCCCAATTTAAGCTAAATGCTTTAGGCGGATTGATATGCATGATCTGCGGCATACCACTTTGTTCAAGCTGGGTAAAATCCGCATCCAGTGTCTCTGAAATTTGCAAATTAGTGGCTTGGACTTGTTCAATTAGTTCACCCTTGACGTTCAACGTATTAAGCTTCAAAGGTAAATGAGACTGCGCATCCATCCATAAAATATAATGATAACGGCTGTTATCACGGCTCACGATCCGTAATTGCCATGCTTCCTTACCAGCAGAGCGACTTTTACCGACTAAAATCACTTCATACGCTTCGCTAATTAATTCAGGATTGCGGATCAAGTTATGGGCAAAAGGTCCGTGAATATGCGATTGTTGTAACGAGTGCGCTGGCATGTCAGGGTTTAAAAAGCTGACTTGATTACCAAAGCGAACAATCCTAGCATTTGGGCCATTAAGCTCATTCAGTAGTTCAACCGATTGACCATCTTTAATGCCATGTTTCCATAAATACGGGATCGGTTCATAACCTGGGCGATAAACAATCAAGGTACTTTGGTAATTCAATGTATTCGTCGCCATGGACATTTGGGTTAACAAGTCATCGACATCCATCGTGACCGTTGAGAGCAACGGTTCCTCAATATTTTCATCAATGGAGTCAGCTACAACCGCTTCAGGAACCGACTGAGCGGTAAGCGTGTCAGATTCAATCGCATGAACAGAAAAAGTGCTGACTGAGAGCACCAATAAAAATGAAAAAAGCGACACTATTACAATAATAGGTCGCTGTATTGAAGAGGAAATGTCATGCATTATTCTGGTTTTACCTGCTCAAATTTAGGTTTTTTTACATTTTCCAACGCAGCTTGTAATCGAATCTGTTGTTGATGGTCAACTAATAATGCATTGACTCGCTTGCGTTGCTCAAGGATTGCCTGGCGTTCATTCATTTGTTGTTCAGGAGTTTGAATAGTGCGAGATTGAGACAAGCTCACTGGCGCTAATCCACCCTGAGGACCTGACGTTGGCGCAGTCGTAAATGGCTGACTCACTTCAGTATTATAATTTTGTACGCCTAAAATCATTACGGCTGCAACACTGGCGGCAACGGCGAACTGCGATGATTGCTTAGCTAATGACACCACATTCGACCAAATTGGGATGATTTTAGATTTATTTGGATTCGGTGCAAGCACAGTCGGCTCATCATCCAATGCATCGGCAATACTTTCGAGTAAGCTTTTATCGGTGAGCAAAATTTCATCGCCACGCAATGTATCACCGACTAGATGATAATCTTGCCACTTCTGTTGTAACTGAACATCTGCCTTGACGTCATCAACCTGGGTCGTCGATTGTTCACCATCGACCCATGCTGACAATTGTTCAAATTTATCGCTCATACAAAATTTCTCACTGTTATTGTGCCGCAATATGTTGGTATTTTAATTTTAGTCTATAAAAGATGCAAATAGTTCAATTTGTTTTACTATTTATTAATTAGTTATGGATCAAGGGTGCGATGACTGCATCAATCGCTTCACGCGCACGAAATATTCGCGAACGTACTGTCCCTACAGGACAACTCATAATCTCTGAAATTTCTTCATAGCTCATGCCTTCCATTTCACGCAGCGTAATTGCAACACGCAATTCATCTGGCAAACGGTCAATCGCACGCAGCAGCATGGTCTCGATTTCTTTAGTCAGTAATTTACTTTCTGGTGAAGCCAATTCATGTAATGCCTCGGCGCCTTCGTAAAACTCAGCTTCCTGCGCATCAACATCACTCGCTGGCGGTTTACGTGATTGCGACACCAGATAATTTTTAGCACTGTTCACCGCGATGCGATATAACCACGTATAAAAAGCACTATCTCCGCGAAAATTAGGTAACGCACGATAGGCTTTGATGAATGCTTCTTGGGTGACATCAGCCACATCACCACTATTTTTAACATAGCGGGCAACGATATTGGTCACACGGTTTTGATATTTTAAGACCAACAGATTAAAGGCTTTCTTGTCGCCTTCTTTGACTTTATCAACGAGTTGTTGGTCGGTAAAATGCTCGCTCATTCGAGCTACTACTCCTATGGTGCATGAAAAAATTGGCACATTTGACTAGCTCAGACGATATTTCATCATCATTGTGCGCTCAATGCCCTCTCTAGACTGCCATTTTAAACTAAAGTTCGCTATTATTCGTTTTTTTTATGAATAAGTGTTCGTAAACTTTTAATCAATAGGTAACTGATTGTGTCGATTCAACATGCTTGTGATGTATTAATTGTAGGAAGTGGTGCGGCAGGGTTAAGTGTGGCGTTGAGTTTGGCTGAGCATTGCCAAGTTATCGTACTCTCTAAATCAAACATCAAAGAAGGCTCAACCCGCTATGCGCAAGGCGGCATCGCTGCGGTATTTGATCAAGAAAATGATTCAATTGATTCTCACGTGCAAGATACGTTAATCGCCGGCGCAGGATTGTGTAATGAAGAGGCCGTTCGATTTACGGCAACCAATGCCCAATCTGCCATGGAGTGGCTGATTAATTTTGGCATGCCATTTGACCGCTTAGACGATAAAACAGACAGTCAGTACCATTTAACACGAGAAGGCGGTCATAGTCATCGCCGAATTTTGCATGCAGCAGATGCCACCGGTGAAGCAGTCCAAGTTACCTTAGTGGATGCAGTATTACAGCATCCTAACATTCATATTTTTGAAGATTACAATGCAATTGACCTCATTCCCTCACAGCAAAATCAACAATATGCACTGGGTGCTTATGTTTATAATTGTAAAACCAAACACGTAGAGGTCGTCAAATCACGCTTTGTAGTCCTTGCTACAGGTGGTGCCAGCAAAGTGTATCAATATACATCCAATCCTGATGTATCCAGTGGTGATGGTATAGCGATGGCATGGCGTGCTGGTTGCTCGATTGCCAATATGGAATTTAATCAATTTCATCCAACGTGTTTATTTCACCCAGAAGCGGGAAATTTTTTAATCTCTGAGGCCTTACGTGGTGAAGGCGCAAAACTCGTCCATGCCGACGGCACCGCTTTTATGCATAAATTTGATAAACGAGGGGATTTAGCACCGCGAGATATTGTGGCACGTGCCATTGATTATGAGATGAAGCGCTTAGGTCAAGATTGCATGTACTTGGATATTACGCACAAATCCAATGAATTTATTATTAAGCATTTTCCGAATATTTATCGTAAATGTCGTTCCATTGGCATTGATATTACGCGCCAGCCCATCCCGGTCGTACCTGCTGCACATTATAGTTGTGGTGGGGTCGTCACGGATCAACACGCTAAAACGGATCTGGATAATGTGTATGCAGTGGGCGAAGTCGCCTATACAGGTCTGCACGGTGCGAATCGGATGGCCAGTAACTCGCTGCTCGAATGTATTGTATTTGCTCGCGCTGCGGCACTCCATATCCAAGATAACTTGCAGTCAGCACACTACAATGAAGTCATTTCAGATTGGGATGAATCGCGCGTAACCGATTCGGATGAAGAAGTGATTATTCAGCATAATTGGCACGAACTACGCTTGTCTATGTGGGATTATGTCGGGATCGTACGGACTGACAAACGTTTACAACGTGCATTACGCCGAATTGAATTACTGCAACAAGAGATCCACGAATATTATTCACATTTCAGAGTATCGAATAATTTACTCGAACTGAGAAACTTAGTCACCGTTGCACGCTTAATTGTATTGTGTGCGATGCAGCGCAAAGAATCCCGTGGTCTACACTACAACTTGGACCACCCAGACTTGTTACCTGAAGCTAAGCCAACTGTATTGAGCCCGCCCCAAAACAGCCAAGCTAGCGATTAAGCTTGCGTTAAATTATGGTTTGCAAATACGCATTTGTAAATAAGGTTTGGGTCGGTCTGCGGATACGACCCAACCAAATACCTCACTACCATTATCCTGCATCCGAATATCAACCAGCCCTGGTAAATATAACATTTGTAAAAACTGTACATTAATCGTTATCGGTTGAGGAAATGGAGGCGACACATTTTGCTTAATCGCATCAGCCCAAAGCAGTTTAGTCAACGTGCTAAATGTCTTGGCTTTGGTCCACATACCATGTGCAATATGGCGTTTTAAACCAAACAGCTTTGCACTTAATGGGTGCAAATGAATCGGATTATAATCACCAGATATTTTAGCATACACTTTACCTAGATCGCTGGGTAACGGTAGTTGTGACGTGACTATTTGACTTTCGTCATAGGCTTGAATGACTGGGGTTGGATATGCTAGTAACCCAACCGTTTGCATCTGTTCTTGGCGTGCTAAATAATGAGAATCTATGGTCATCACGACCTGCGTTTCTGCATCATCACTTGTCTCTGGCTTGTTCGCGCAGCGTTGCGTGACGGTCGTCAGCACATTAAACATATAGCCGCGAGAATGAGACCAAACTTGTCCAAAGCGACATGTTATCGTTACCATTGCAGTGCCATGCACCCATTGGTTCACTTGTATATTATTAGCAACATGTACCAACCCTAACACTTTAAACGGTTGGGCTTTATCGGTAAATAATTGTGCTTGCAGTTGAATCGCTTGCATAGCAAACCAACAAGGGTGAACCACTGCGATTTTCGATGGCCAATCGGTACAACAATGATATTGATAAATATTGTCTTTGAATGCCGCTAGGTCGTAAGTTTCAGTGGAGATAATGGTCGGTAAAACTGGCACCATGTTGCCTTGAGTCACGGCTTTAATACCGTTCTGGAACAATAATTCGAGCATAGTTGCCTCTGATTAGCTGCGACGTAGCGCTTGGATCGCACGCGATAAACGCTTGAACCCACGTTGTGATAACTGCGAACGATGCACAAAACGCGTAAAGTGCCCATATACCAACATCAACCAACTACCGAAACGATTCGACAATGGCGACAAACTGACGTGATAACCATTAAGCGACATTGTAATAGACGTCGCTTGGGTAAAATCCTGAGTAAGTTTAATGCGATAGCGCAATGAAGCACGCAGCCCTTGACTGAGTCCAAAGCTGCGCCAAGCAATATAAAAGTGACGTGCTGGAGGCTGCAGTAACTTACTCGCCATAAACCTTAACGCGCTTTAGTACCATATTGACCATGGCAGCAAGCTCAGGATCGTGGCATTTTTGATGCCCCATAAACCATGCAAACAAATCGGGATCGTCACACGTTAATAAACGCTCAAACGTCAGTTTATCTGCATCTACTAACTCTGCAAATGCCGCTTCAACGAATGGTAAAAATAATACGTCTAGTTCTAACATCCCGCGACGACAGGCCCATTTTAAACGATTTACGCGCTTTTCAGTAAACATAATGACCCTTTATTCTGTGTTATTAAAAATGTTTTAAATAAGTCTATCATGATAGCGTAAAACGTCATAGTCGCACCCTATCCTTTGGGCTAGTTTACAACTAAGTCTCGTAAAAACACATATTTAGGCTTGTTTTTTTTGGCAAACACGCAATATAAGCTTTACTATGAAACAATTTACGAGTCATCTTCTCAATTGATGACAGCAGCAGGAGTGGTAATGAGTGAATTTAATGCACAATGGCAAGGTCAACTAGCCCATTTAGGCGCAATTAAAGTAACCGGGGTCGATACCAAAAAATACGTTCAAGGCCAAGTGACCTGTAACGTAGATAGCTTATTACCTGAACATTGGACCTATGGCGCCCATTGTGATTTTAAAGGTAAAATGTGGAATTTTTTCACTGCGTTTTATTGGCAGGACGCGTTATATCTATTGTGCGATCAAGATGTCATTCCTGGCGCTCTTGGCGAATTAAAAAAATACGGTGTATTTTCAAAAGTAGAGATCACGGATGCAAGCGCTGAACTCGCCATTATTGGCGCTGCTAACGAAAGCCCTATCAACACTGAGTTATTTACTGATATTGAATCTACAGATAAATCCGTCGTTCCGACACATACCCATGTTCGCCTAACATTAGGCAGTGAATCTAGCCAGCGTCATATCATTATCTCAACAGACTTAAGTCTGGTTGACGGCCTAACTGATGGCTCATCAGTGTGGCAAGCGTTGGATATTCAAGCAGGTATTGGCTCGATTACTAGTGCGACGAGCAATGAATATGTACCACAAATGTTAAACCTACAAGCGCTTGATGCTATCGACTTTAAAAAAGGCTGTTACATGGGTCAAGAGGTCGTCGCGCGAACTAAATACTTAGGTAAAAATAAACGTGCAGGTTACATTTTAACAGCCCCTACGGAATATGACATCGAAGTTGGTGAATTGCTAGAAGTCCAATTAGGGGATAACTGGCGCCGCAGTGGACAAGTCTTAAGTCGCGGTGTGCTTAATGGTCAAACATGGCTGTTTGCGGTACTACCAAATGATACCCAATCAGGTACAGACTTGAGAGTCAAATCACAACCTGACATAATAGTCACTACTCAGGCTCTGCCCTACTCTTTAGACGCTTAATTTAGGAAGTTTTCATGAATATCGCTAACAATACTGTTGTCACAATGCATTACACTGTCTCTACTACTGATGGTACTCAAATCGACTCATCACGCGATGGCGAGCCAATGGTTCATTTACAAGGTAGTCAATACCTGATCCAAGGCCTTGAAAATGCATTAACCGATAAAGTAAAAGGCGATAGCTTCGTCGTTGCTGTTACATCAGAGGAAGCCTATGGGGAACGCCATGAACAACTCGTGTCAAATGTGCCAAAAGCCATGTTTGGTGATAATGATGTCAAAGTCGGCATGACATTCCGTGCAAATACAGACGACGGTGAGCAGACGGTTATGATCATCGACGAAACCGAAGATGAAGTGGTTGTTGATGGAAATCACCCATTAGCAGGTATGGATTTATCTTTTGATGTTGAGATCTTAGACGTACGTGCAGCAACTGAAGACGAAATTGCACATGGCCATGCACATGCACCAGGCGGTTGTGGCCACAGCCACTAGTCGGTTTTAGCGGTAAAGTTAGCCCTACAACATGGGACAAAATCAAGCAAAAATTGTAAACTAAATGCCTGAATTACTATTTATGTAGTTGCGATAATGCATAATCAACGTAAACCTGGATATTGGAATGACCGCAATTAAAAAGCGACTTAATGCACAAAACATTAAAGTCGCTTCGGTCAATTACACTATTTAATTGTGGATTACTCAGGTTTTATAATTGGTGCTAGCACCTAATTACAGCGCTTCGTCGTTTTGTTCACCGGTACGAATACGTACAGCTTGCTCAACGTTGTAAACAAACACTTTACCGTCACCAATTTTACCCGTATTGGCTGAAGCAGTAATCGCTTCAATCGCACGTTCTACAATATCATCAGATAAGACAATTTCGATTTTTATTTTTGGCAAAAAATCCACTTGATATTCGGCACCACGATATAACTCCGTATGGCCTTTTTGACGCCCAAAGCCTTTTACTTCAGATACGGTCATACCATTGATACCGACTTCTGCTAATGCTTCACGGACATCGTCCATTTTAAACGGCTTAATAATCGCTTCGATTTTTTTCATCATTTACTCACTATCGTAAATTGTTGGAATAGGAACTCGTTTGTGTTGTGTCTTTTGGTAAATCGACACTAATTTGTCGCTTACGGCTGGGCTGACATCTCGCCCTTCTAGAAAATCATCTATCTCATCATAGCTTAATCCTAGCGCCTGTTCATCTGATAATTGTGGCGTTAGCGATTCTAAATCCGCAGTCGGGGCTTTAGTAATGACTTGTTCTGGTGCACCTAAATAAGCGGCGACTTGACGAACTTGACGTTTATTCAAGCCAAATAACGGCGCTAAGTCACAAGCCCCATCACCATATTTGGTATAAAAACCGGTGATATTTTCAGCGCTATGATCCGTACCAAGTACTAATCCACCTAGCATACCGGCAATTTCGTATTGCGTCACCATGCGTGTACGGGCTTTTACGTTCCCTTTCACAAAATCTACATGGTGCGCATCAGCAGGCATTAATCCAGCGGCTGTTAGTGCTTGTTCGGTTTGCGCATGAATCGCGTCCGTACCTGGCTGCACATTGACACTCACACTATAAGTAGGTTGGATAAAATTCAAGGAATCTTGCGCATCGACTTCATCAGCTTGAGTAGAATACGGCAAACGCACTGCGACAAACTGATATGCCGTCGAATTCGTAGTGCTGTTTAAGCCGTCAACGGCAAGTTGCGCAATACGTCCTAACGTACAAGAATCAATCCCACCACTAATACCCAATACTAAGGCTTTACAGCCTGAAGCTTGCATCTGAGTTTGGATAAAGCTAACTCGGCGTTGCACTTCAAATTCAGGATCGATGCTCGCAAGCACCTTCATTTCAGCTAAAATTGTGGCAATCATGACACACCCTTTTACTTAACAAATTAATCATTGTGTCGATATTATGGAAAATGTAGCAATCAAAGCTGTTAGTTAAATCCTCAACTAACGGACAGTTTCCGTCGCGCTTCACTTATAGGATAATAAGGTTATTACTTTGTCATATACGAATGAAATGTAATTTAGGTATACAAAACAAGGTCTTTAATGGTTTTAGGATACCTAAAAATACTGCTTAATGCATTATTATTATAACGTTAATCAATTATTTTAAGGTCAACCTGTTGCCTCCATATATCTATTTACCCGTAAAGCAAACTATGCACCTTAAACAGCGCGGTTTAACCTTATTAGAAATGATGATGGGAATAAGTATTATTGGGCTAACCATGACATTTGTTGTGCCTAGCGCTCATAGTATTTTCACTCAAAATAGAATTATTAGTGAGATCAATCGTACCAGCAGCCTGTTACAATATGCCCGTTTACACGCGGTAGAAACGAAGCAAACCATTACAGTTTGTCCAGCGAGTAATTTTAGCACCTGTTCGAATGATTGGAGTGCCAGTAAAATCGTTTTTGCTGATGTTAATGATAACAACATTAGGGACACCACGGAACCTTTGTTATTAAGTACTGAAACAAGTGAATTGCAAAATGTGATGACAGGACCTAACACTGCAATTCAATTTTTCTTTACTGGCAGCAGTGCAACGCCTGCCACGATAAAAATTTGTAATGCGGGCGAAGAAGCTCGATTTTCTCGAGCCTTATTTGTCAGTTTACAAGGTAGAGTGACGATGAGTAAAGACAGTGATGGTGATGGGGTGTATGAGACTAACGCAGGCACTGCACTTGATTGTGAGTGAATCTATTGTGATGTAGCCTTAACATTGCCAACAATATTCATCCGCGCTGATACTCCCATCATTATTTTTATCCCATGCCTTACGTCCGTCACTAAAATAAACTAATACGCCATTATCAGCCATCACTCCACCAGTAACAGGAGTAGCCGTGATGGTATACTCAGTGCCATTGGTGTTCATACTACTAATCGTTAAATCAAAACGCTTATTGCTCGCACCTTCTTGAGAGGGGGAATAGGTCGCAAACACAGTTGGTGCACCTGTATTAGCTCCGCTAGCAGCGGCGCCTTGATAAGTATAATTGGCTAACTTGTGGCGCTCCATTGCACCAGCAAACGCCATTAAATCACTTTGTCCTGCGGTTCGATATGTCGACTGACTGACATTGATAAAGCTTGGATAGCCTACCGTGGCAATAATACCCACAATCGCAATGACGATCATCAGCTCGACCAAGGTGAAACCATTTTGATTGGATGTATTTATCATTAGAGTGTTTATCATTAGAGTGTTTATCATTGGTGTGATCATGGTTGTCTCTCTATTTCGGTTGTCCAGGATTGAGGTTTGACGCGTTCAAAACGGCCATAAATATTTTGTGCTAAGCATGCAAAGTCGCCAAGACAAGCAACCTCTTGTCCACTAAGATCATATTCAATCACGGCTGAGGTGCATTCTGCGCCTAAGCACACCACCGGCTTAACTATATTTTCAATCAATATTTTTGTATCTGGAGCAATCCCGGTTTGATTTAACAATGCAAAGCGATCGCCATGTGTGTCGAGAGTATCTTGATTTAAATCCACCACTGCATTCCCAGTGAATAGATCCACTAAATATGCACGTGCGTTACCTGCAGGTGGAGCACACGCACTGGTACTAGCACTGGCAGGTAAGTAAGTGGTAAAAAACACCTGGTAATCTAAGATCAACGGTGAAGCGAGGACTTTTTCACCACCACTTTGTAAATCAATCCGCCACCCTTTTTTGCCACGGAAGCTGGCTAGCGCGACGTCTTTGACAACCGTATCACTCGATGTCAACTGATGGCTAGTGGCATCGTATAAGCTATCAGACGTGAATGGCGATGACGGTAGCGTAAACTGTCCGTATTCATCTTTGAGGTAAACACCTTCATCTTTTAACATATAAAAACTATCTTGAATATCCGTATTTAAGGGACCTGCGCGAAAACCAGAACCCAGTGCAACAGCAAAATATTGCTCATCCCCAGTCGCCACTTCGGTCACATCTGGACCATAATAAAAGCGACGATTAGTGTTGACAGTATTACCATTAAAATCAGCAAGCAGCCCCCCTTTAACTAAATCCGAGCCCGTTGCACCATTATAAATATCAAAACGAAACACTTGCCCACCGAGATCTGCGGCATATAAGTGGTCTGCCAAACCATCTGCATCGCGATCAATGGTCGATATCCGACCGGCAATCGAATATTCCATATTGGATATATTTAAATCGGCATTATTAGCGGCAATCTCAAATAATTTAGCCCCGGTATTTGCATCAATAATATATATCGCATTACCCACACCATCTGCAGTTCGTACCGTTTTAGTATCTTGACTATCATCATACCCGCCACCAATAATCATGATATCTTTAACGGTCGTACCTATACGTATTTGAGTCAAGGTAGGGCGTGACCAAGTTTGCCCTAAACGCGCATAATCTCCTTCTCCACCTTTTATGCTAAATACTAATTTTGGGTCGAGTTTGCTCGTCACGTCAAATACATAATAATTGTTACCACCGCGACGCATACCAACATACAAATAGGTTTTTTCACCATACGTGCGTAACACTAAATCCCCATCCATACCATAAATATGGTTAAACGTGGATGTATCTTGATAAAACGAATACAAGTTTCCTAATAATTCTTGCGGTATGATAGCAAAGTTCTCAGTGCCTGTTTGCGCATCAATAGAATGTAAAAAACCATGATTCGTCGCGACAAAAATCGCCGAGTCTGTTTCGCCATAATTTACAATTACTGGTTGAGAATGAATTGCGTCGCCCATTTGTAAGCGCACATCACTCGTACTGCCATCGTTGTCATCATCACGCACATCAACACCTCGGGCCCACTTTAATACCAACTCTCGTAACCCACTTGGATCAGGTAAACTCGTTAAGGCTAAATCGGTGGTATCAATTAACGTATTACTTTCATGCAATTTATTCGCGGTTTGTAAAATACTGCCTGTTTCATTAAAGGTATACATATTTCGCGTTAACGATAATCGGCTAGCCGCTCCGCCATCACGAACATCATTACCATCGGTAAGCACAGACCAAAAACTATGCGAGTACTCAGAGAAAAAACCCGTTGCACTATCGACTGCTGGCACGCCATTTTTATCAAGTACATCATTGCCATTAATCTTATATTTCTTTAAATTCCCAGGCCATAACGCGCCTTCTGATGGCTTAAATAACGCAAAGTACAATTCATCTTTATGCGTTAAACGATTGAGTTGATTGACCGCGACACCTGGGGAAACAAACGTTGCATTGACATCTTTAACCGAACGCAATATTTGTTGAAACGCATCCACTAATTCTTGTGAGTCATCCGCTTGATAAAAGCCACCACCACCATGCAATGCTAACTGATTTAAGAAATTATTGGCATTAGTATTCGCTGCAAAGCCAATCGTATGGGTGATTACTCTAGCATCAATGACCGACGTGTTTGATTGCGACAGGTTATCAACCAAATCTAATCCACATTTTTCCCCTCCGCTGCCGCTGCAAGTTTGGTTGAGTAACGATTGGATTTTACTGACACTATGATTATTATTAGCCTCACCATCTGATAACAAAACAATATGATTATTCGTTTGGCATTGTAAATCGGTTACGGGGGAAATATAGGTAGCAGGACTAGGGATAGCCTCATTGATACAGTCACTATCACTTAAATTATCTTCATCACAGCCATTTGGACGCACCGCATCGGCGCCAGTATAAGATTGACGATGACTCACTCGGGTACTTTTGCGTAAGGAACTACCGGCGCTAATGGTGCCTCGCTGCAATCCATAGTCTACTTGGCGACCACCAAAATACTGCGCAGCTTCATACAGCGTATCCACGATTGGGGTATAACCGGTGTGCGTTAAACTATCAACCTTTGATTGCAAAAGCTCACGTACTGTAGAAGAACTACCCGGTATCGCATTTGCTTGATACTTAATGATTAGTTTTGCAGCACCAGAGGGCTTGCCTTGGTAAGTATATCCGCCACGTTTAGATGAGCCAAAATCCGATAACACAAACATCATTGCATTATTCGGCTGCCAGCCGGAACGGTTGACTATTTGTTGGACTATACTGGTGACAGGTGGGCTTTGATACAGCCCTTTATAGTACCAAGGTGAGATTGAATTCCATTGGACACTCACTGTTTTGGGTTTATCACGCAACATATATCGCGTGTAAGGTGAAAAATCATTGGGATCGTTCTGGTTGACGCCTTGGATCAACATGCTAGCTTGGCTGCCTGTGCCATTTTGATAAGCGGTAAATTCAAGGTAAGCATCCAAAATCACTGCTCCTTGGGGTAGATTAATATTACTAAAACGCAAGCCTACATAATCGTTCGATGTGTCCTTAAAGGTGAGTTCAGTACCAGTATTTTGATAACCGTTACTGCGCTCTTCAGCATTATTGCCTTGTTTAGACACTTGATATACTAACTCTCCGGCAACACATCCGGTAGCGGTCGTATCATCATATTCAATGACTAGTTGAGGTACTTGCCCGGTGCCAGATTCAAAACTAAAGGTCTGTCTCGCCGAGCTACCAGATGTCGATTGTGTGTCTAATAATATTGCTAAATCATTACCTCCACACCAATTCGTCTGATCGACAATCGCTTGTATTACTGCACTTATATCTGGTGAATTATGTACTTCATTAGTGAAACCAAATTCATTATCACTCTCCCATGCAGTAAATTCGGTAGTGCGAGTACGAGTTGAAATCGGATTGCTGGCGTTAAAAGCAACGGCATTGGCGTCAAGTTGTCCATAAATTTCAATAGCGGTTTCACCTGAATTAACAAATGCTGAGGTGAGTCGTAAAAATGCACGCGTGATCGTCGCGCCTTGTGGAATAGCAATGTTTTGATAGCGTAAGCCTGTTTGGACGATGCTTGTCCCCTGAGAAATCGGTAAGATAGTATTTGTGACATTAAGCGTCCCACCTATTTCAACCGCATCATCAGCCCCTTCGGTAATCGGCAATACCAGTTCAGGCTTTACATATTCGTCTATGTCTTTGATTGGAAATAACACAGGCCCACCGCTGTCTGAAAAACGCATTAGGCCTGCGTTGATATTCGTGGCACTGGCTAACGCATCATTTAACGCATTCTGTACTCGTAATAGACGCGTTTGGTTCGTGCCGTCTTTATTGCTCATACTGCCCGACGTATCCATAATAAAGAGTACATTAGGATTGTAAGTAACCGCTTGATTACCCGTTCCAAGGTAAATCTCAAGATCATCCGCATACGCTGACCATGCAATCCCTATACTCAGTAAGGCACTGAGTAACATGCAATAAAGATGACGAGTAGACATGTTAATTTCTCCTAATGTTATTGTGACGCTGGCGCAAACACAGTCGCAGACAATGAATTAGCCACCGCATATGGACTGTTTTGCACCTGACCACACCCACGAATAATGAATACATGACAATTGATATTACTGCCTCCAATCACACTAGAAGAGCCACGACAAGTTTGTTCTTGAACAAAGGCACTACGCGACCAACTGGCTAATCGAGCTTGCGTATCATAACTGCCAGTAGTGATGTGTCTTGTCCCGGTTTGCAAACCACTTTGGGTCAATGTGCGTTGCACATAACCTTGATCAGCAAAACAACTTAATGCAGTAATCGTTAAATCAATCGCGCTGATTTGCCGAGCTTCAGACAAAGGATCGGTTAGAGTATTATCGACCAATACACTTTCATCTTCTGATTCAAACACCGCGCCAGCTAACGCGGATTCAGCCGCATCAAATGCTAATGATTGTTGCTCCATGGCACTGGCCATTTTGGTTTGAATTAAGCCATTGGAAACAGATGCGATACCTAATAAGGTTAGTGATAACAACACCAATAAAGCAAAGATCATGACGACACCGCTTTGTTTATAAAGATGCATACCTGGAGGACGGTTAAATGGTTGAACGCTATAGGTATGCTTCATACTCGACTCCGTTTAATCATATTCTGTATATTTCGGAGCATAATCGTCGCTTCAAACTGACGATATAAATGCGAAGTAGTCGGTAAAACAGCGGTTTCATTGAGCAACGCAAACCCACGAGTATTATTAATGTTGATAGCATCATCACTGCGGATCAATAGTGCTATACGAATAGCAACCACTCGCTCAGGCTGGGTAATATTGTCAGCCGTCACATATTGATTTGGCGTAGCAAGTGCAGAGCCAGTAGCATGATTAGCCAAACCATAAAGCACCTGGAAGCCTTCAACATTATCAAGCAGCGTGAACGCATTATGATTATTATGACCAGTGGCAACCTGCTGCCCACGTAATACACGTAAGTCAAAACCACGACATTTTAGCTTACGGTCTTCGATAAAATATTCATTTACCACTGGAAACTCAGCACCCGCAGCATACCCTAATGAGTAGCCTCGGCAGTCGCGACTATCGACCTTGCTGATCACTAAAGTATCATTGCTCCCATTACTCCCTTGTGTCACGCCTAATATTGCTCTGCTGGCAAACGTATTGGGTAATACCAATGCATTGTTTTGTAAGAACACAGCTTCTTCGGTCACATCTTGACTACGATCAAGTTGAACAGAAAGCATGTCGTAGCGCCCGGTTAGCATGATATCTTGTTGTAACTTAACTACCGCATAACGACCATTTTCTTGGACACTCGCCAAGGCTCGATTTAATTTATCAGTGACGGATTGACTGACCATAACCTGGATCACCGTCACACTCAAAATAGCACCCAAGGCAAGACTGATCATTATTTCAACTAAACTAAACCCGGCTTGCTTCATAAAAAGACCTCAATAATGATGCAATCATTATCATCACTTGCTGTAGGATTACAGGCTGCATTGCTGATTGTCGTGCTACTTGTATTGGCACCCCAGTGCGACGCTGGCCAACTCAGCATTATTGTATGTCTAGAGCCAGCACTACATGCAGTCGAATCAGTCGTATTAGAATCCGCACATGTAACCGACACGCGCATATTAGGATTATGCTGGATACTGGCACAAGACAGTTGATACGCATCAAACGCTGCGAACTGCGCACTATCACACACAGTGGTCTGACAATTGGCTAATGTTGCTGGGAACTGTTGGCAAAAGCAGACATGCTCACTCGCTGTGCTGTTACAACTAAGATTAGCAAAATTATATAAATTACTATTTACATAACCATCATCAATAATTTTGCCATCGGCATCTGGTGCATTAAACGCTGATACCCGCATACGCTCAGTGACTTGCTCAGCAACAAGTACCGCCTGTGAACGAGATAACGCATCAGCATTATTAAATGAAGCGACCAATTGCAACGAGGCAACGCCCAGTAGACCAATGGCTAAGATGACTAATGTGACCAATATTTCAATCATGCCTAACCCTAGCTGACTAGAGCGAGGATTAATGGATATGCTTGATGCTGAAAGTAAGTTCAAAATATGGCTCAACAATATTAATAGATGCTTAATATGTATAACCATATGCGAAGAAGATCCAGTTAAGCGTATGCAGAACCGATCTTAGGTATAGGATTTAAGTGCAAAACTGTTCTGATGGACAGGTGTGTAAAGCTCAGTTTAGGCGCGGTAATAAGCACACATTTAGCCTTAGTACCTGTCCGAAGGACTTCACTCGCTGAACCATAGCACTCGCTGGACTATAGCGTCCAGTTTGGACTTGATTTGATCGATCCATGAGGAGAAAAGATGGTGAGGATTAGTTAAAGCTGTTTAAGTTGCAGTTCCTTCGGTACCGCAAATTCAATATTTTCTTCACGGCCTGTGATTTCAGTGACGGATTGCGCACCATGTGCTTTTAACGCATCAATCACACCTTGGACTAAGACTTCAGGCGCTGATGCTCCCGCTGTTACACCCACGGCTTGCTTGCCAACGAGCCATTGTGTATCAATCATAGAAGCATCATCAATCAAATACGATGGCGTACCTAGTTTCACAGCCAACTCACTTAAACGATTAGAGTTAGAGCTGTTGGTCGCACCCACCACTAATAACAAATCACAACTTACCGCAAGTTCACGCACAGCATCTTGACGATTTTGGGTGGCGTAACAGATATCATCTTTTCGCGGCCCATCGATGTTAGGGAAGGTTTCACGCAATGCATCAATTACATCCGCTGTATCATCTACCGATAAGGTGGTTTGTGAGCAATAATATAATACGTCTGGATTTTTTACTGTTAATTGGCGAGCATCTTCAGCTGTTTCAACTAAGTAAATGCCACCCTGAGGGTTATCATATTGTCCCATCGTACCTTCGACTTCGGGATGTCCCTTGTGTCCTATTAATATACATTCGATGCCTTTTTTGCTGGCACGCATCACTTCCATATGTACTTTTGTTACCAAAGGACATGTTGCATCAAATACTTTAAGACCACGTTGTTCTGCCTCATTGCGCACTGCTTGAGACACACCGTGAGCAGAAAAGATAACAATGCTGTCATCCGGAACTTGATGTAATTCTTCTACAAACACTGCACCACGGTCTTTTAGCCCATCAACCACAAATTTATTATGAACCACTTCATGACGAACATAAATCGGATGTTCAAACAACTCCAATGCGCGTTCAACAATAGTGATTGCACGGTCAACACCGGCACAAAAACCACGAGGATTGGCTAATTGAATTTGCATGTGATGAATATCCTTAATAATGTATGCGTTAGCGATCTACGCGTCAGTCGTCTGAGCGTTAATCACATCAATAATTTCAACGTCAAAAATAACGGTTTGGCCCGCCAATGGGTGGTTAAAATCCACCGTCACTGAATGTCCTGCAATACTTCGAATCACGCCAGGTAACTCACTGCCATCTGGTTGCGTAAAAGCGATAATCATACCTTCGACAATTTCTAATTCTGCAGCAAACTTGGTGCGCTCAACATGATAAATATTATCAGGATTAGGCTGACCAAAAGCATCATCTGCGTTTAGGGTAAACGAATCTTTATCACCTTGTTTCAATCCACGTAAACAGGCTTCAAAATTAGGTGTTAAACTGCCATCGCCCATCACCATTTTAGCCGGTTTATTGTTAACTCGTGTACTGTCTGCAGCGGAACCATCTTCGAGTTTCAAATCAAAATGTAAGATAACTTCTGAGTTATCAGTAATCACAGCGGTATTATCAGTCATTTTTTATCTCTTTTGATTCTTTTGATTCTTTTGATTCTGTGGGTGCAGCATCGTTGTTGATAAACATATCGAGGATCAATAACGCCGCACCAATAAAAATAACACTATCGGCTATATTAAAAGCAGGCCAATCATATGTTTCATAGTATAAATGTAAAAAATCAATAACATAACCATGCACTAATCGGTCATACAGGTTACCCACTGCACCGCCTAAAATGAACGCAAACGCGACAGGTAATAAGCGTTGTGAACGGGGTGAATGATATAACCACCAAACGATCACACAACTTACAACCGCAGCAATGGCAGTAAAGAAATACCGCTGCCAACCACCTGCATCACTTAAAAAGCTGAACGCTGCGCCATAATTATGCACGTAGGTAAAGTTGAAAAACGGCAACACCTGAACCGATTCATATAAGGTAAAACTATCCATCACAGCGTATTTTGTATATTGATCAAGGATAAATCCAATAATCGCAATCCAAATAAAACGCAAACCGGTTTGGCTAACATGCCCCCAGCCAGTGAGTGGCTGAGTTGATTTTTTTGCTTGCTTTTCCATGACGCTATACACCTATGTTATGCAAATGCGCGGACTTCGCCTGAACCGTCGATATTTTCAACACAACGACCACATAGCTCTGGATGCGCGGTAATCGTGCCAACATCTTCACGGTGATGCCAGCAACGAACACATTTTTCGCCACTCGACTTACTGACTTTGACAAAGACACTATCTATAGACGTTGCGCTTGCATCTGCTGGTTTATCTGCTAAGTCAGATACCGTTGCAGTAGAAGTAATCAATACAAAACGTAACTCATCGCTTAATTTAGCTAGCTGTGATTGCATCTTCGCATCGGTATAAATAACCACATCTGCTTCTAATGAACCGCCTAACACGTCGTCTTTCCGTGCTTGTTCTAGTGCGCCATTAACCGCGTCTTTAACTTGTAATAAATCTGTCCAAAACGCATCATCATAACCATCTTTAGCACTAACGGTTGGCCATGCATTGTACCAAGTACCAGTAAATACGAATTCATCTGGATTTTGATCAGCTTGTGGTAATACTTCCCAAATTTCTTGAGCGGTAAAACTCGTTACCGGTGCCATCCAACGTACCATCGCTTGTACGATATGATATAAGGCTGTTTGGCATGAGCGACGCGCAAGACCATCTGCTTTTGCGGTATATTGGCGATCTTTGATGATATCCAAATACAGACTACCCATATCAATCGAACAAAACTGCATGAGTTTTTGGGTCACACCTAACAAGTCATATTTTTCATAAGCAGCGGTGATATCAGCTTGCGTCGCTTGTGCTTTGGCCATCGCCCAACTATCCAATGCCACCATATCTTCAGGTGCAACACAATCTGTCGCTGGGTTAAAGCCATTTAGGTTAGCTAATAAAAAACGTGCGGTATTACGAATGCGTCGATACGCATCCGCTGAGCGCTTGAGGATCTCATCAGACACAGCTATTTCTGAACGATAATCTGTTGAAGCCACCCACAAACGTAAAATATCAGCACCGTATTTATTAAATACTTCTTGTGGTGCGACGACATTACCCACCGATTTTGACATCTTACGACCATGTTGATCGACTGTAAAACCATGCGTTAACACTTGTTTGTAAGGTGCATGACCATGCATTGCAACACTCGTCATGAGTGATGACATGAACCAGCCTCGATGTTGATCAGACCCTTCTAGATATAGATCAGCCGATGCTGGAATATCGTCACGACGATCAACCACAAACGAGTGGGTTACGCCTGAATCAAACCATACATCTAAGGTATCTGTCACTTTTTCATATTCAGCTGCATCAGCGCCTAATAATTCTTCGTCGCTGAGATCCCACCAGGCTTGAATGCCTTTTTGTTCAACGGCCAATGCGACGGTTTCCATTATCTCAGTTGAACGAGGATGTAACTCACTCGTTACGCCGTGAACAAACAACGGGATCGGAACGCCCCATGTACGCTGACGGGAAATACACCAATCTGGACGACCTTCAACCATCGTTGAGATCCGTGCTTCGCCCCATTCAGGGATCCACTGGGTTTTTTTAATTTCTTCCAAGGATGCGCTGCGTAGTCCATTTTTATCCATTGAGATAAACCACTGCGGCGTTGCTCGGAAAATGATCGGCGTTTTATGACGCCAGCAATGCGGATAACTATGTTCATATTTGGTTGCTAACATCAGCGCATCAACATTGCGTAAATGCTCAACAATTACATCATTCGCTTTAAACACATGTTGTCCTGCAAACAAGGGTGTATCGTCAATATACACACCATTCGCCGCAACAGGGTTATACACTTCAATGCTGTACTGCTTGCCAACATTAAAATCGTCTACACCATGCGCAGGGGCCGTATGTACACAACCAGTACCTGACTCAGTGGTCACGTGCTCGCCTAAAATAAGCGGCACTTTAATGTCTAAGTAAGGATGGGCAACTAATGCATGCTCTAAATCTTGACCCAAGCATGTAGCAACAACTTGATAGTCGCCTTCAGCAATGCCATAACGGACCATACACGCAGCGACTAAGTCTTGTGCAATGATAATCTGCTGATCGGCTAATGCCACCAAGGCATACTCAAGTGTCGGGTGAATTGAAATTGCACGGTTTGCAGGGATAGTCCATGGAGTTGTCGTCCAAATCACCACGGAAGTGTTATTCACTTGCTCCGGAGTTACACCCAAAGCAGCAGAAAAAACACCTGAATCATCAATTGCGAATTTAACATCAATCGCAGGTGAGACTTTATCTTGATATTCCACTTCTGCCTCAGCCAGTGCAGAGCCACAATCGGTGCACCAATGTACGGGTTTGAACCCTTTTTCTAGATGCCCTGAATTTACGACACCCGCTAAAGCACGAATAATATCGGCTTCCGATTGAAAATTCATCGTCTTGTATGGGTTGTCCCAGTTACCAAACACGCCTAAACGGATAAAGTCTTTCTTTTGACCTTCGATTTGACGTTCAGCATACGCACGGCATTTTTCTCGAAACTCTGCAGCGGTGACTTTTTTACCTGGCTTGCCAACTTTTTTCTCAACCATTAATTCAATCGGTAAACCATGACAATCCCATCCAGGCACGTATGGAGAATCAAAGTCAGATAATGTCTTAGATTTAACAATCACATCTTTGAGGATCTTATTTACTGCATGCCCAATGTGTATATCACCATTGGCATACGGAGGTCCATCATGCAAAATAAACGGCGTTTTACCTGCTTTGGCGTCACGGATCTGCTGGTATAATTTTTTCTCAGTCCATGTTTTTAGCATTTTCGGCTCGCGCTGGGCAAGGTTGCCACGCATTGGAAATGCAGTTTCAGGTAAATTCAGGGTGGCTTTGTAATCACTCATATTGACGTCTATCCTGGATGCTTATTGCAAGTATTTGGTTGCAAAGGGTTGGTTGCAAAAGGGTCGCTAAGTAATGCACGGGCTTGCTGTGCATCATGCGCAATTTGGGTTTGTAATTGTGCAAAGGTATCAAATTTTTTGATCCCGCGCAGTTTATGTTGCACAGCAACATGTAGATATTGACCATATATATCTTGGTCAAAATCAAAAATATGGACTTCTAATAATCCTTGATGCCCATCCGCAGTCGGACGAGTACCAATGTTGGCAACACCATTATAGCGTTGACCTTGGCAGAGTACCTGTACCGCAAACACACCGACTATCGGTGCTTTAGCGCGTTGTAGATTGACATTAGCGGTCGGAAATCCAATCGTCCGTCCACGAGCTTGCCCGTGTACGACTCGACCATTGATCGTGAATTCACGCCCTAACATATCGTTGGCTAAGATAAAATTATCTGCCGCAAGTGCTTCTCTAATGGCGGTCGAGCTAATGCGGTTATTATCCAAGCGATAACTTGCCGTACTGACGACAGCAAAACCATGCTGCTGACCGGCGCCTTGTAACATGGCAAAATCACCGAGTCGGGCTTGGCCAAAACGAAAATCATCACCCACCACCAAAAACTCTACGCCTAATGCGTCGACTAAGGTGTGTTGAATAAAATGTTCTGGTGATTGGCTGGCAAACTTAGCCGTAAAATGTACACAAATCAACCGGTCGATACCAATTGCTTTTAGCGCATCATACTTGTCCCGCCAGCGTGATAACCGAGCTGGTGCGTGCTCAGGAGTGAACACTTCTTCAGGTTGTGGTTCGAATACCATAACGGTCGATGGCAAACCTAAGGCTTTGGCTTGCTCAATTAACGAGGTCAGAACAGCCTTGTGCCCTAAGTGCACACCGTCAAACTTACCAATAGTCAGTACACAACCTTTGTGTTGTGCACGAATATTATGTAATCCTCGAATTAATTCCACAAACCGTCCTAACTGAAGTTAAAGCTTTCATTTTAGGCGCGTGATTATAAACGACTCAGCGCGTATAATCTAATGATAATCAAGGTAATGTCATTTCATCATCAAAAATGCTTTCAATCGGCTGAGCGAACAATCTTGCCGTTTTAAAGGCTAGCGACAAGCTCGGATCATATTTACCTTTTTCAATAGCCACTATCGTTTGTCTCGACACATCTAGCCGAGCAGCTAAATCTGCTTGAGTCCAATCTCGTTCTGCACGTAACACTTTTAATCGGTTTTTCATGTTATAAATACTTCTTATGAGCGATTAGCATGCCAATACCATAAGTAATACCCGTGACGAATAACACCGACGATGGATTGGGTGAACTAGCAATTATTCTGACGTTTTCCAATAGCCCGAATACTGCTCCAAATACCACACTGCAACCCAGTGACAAGGCCATCGCTTCTAGATGAATGCGTTGTTGCAACTCATCCAATCCTTCTAAGTGTTCTTTGTTTGCGATGATCATTTTGTATCCCATAAAGAGATTCGTCACAATCAATGTGTAGGTGATCACGGTGTGAAAGTCCCATAAAAATTTAGGACCGAATGCCACTAACGCCAGCGATATCAGCCATAAGCCTGTCCATAAAGCGAGTTTTTTAGTATTGCTTGCAGTACGTGTTTCGATAGTGTTAGTTGTCGTGTTGCTTGGTTTTTGTGATGGTGCATTCATAAGTATAACTCCTTTGTCATTAAGTAAAATAAACTTTACTTTCATACTATAGGAGCGTCACTCAACAATGTCAAGCAAGCTTTACCTTAAGTCAAGAAACATTAACCTCGTGATTATTTTCTAAAAGGGTATTTACGTACTTTTGAAGTCCCTTGGGCGCAAGCCTAATAAGCCGAGCATAACAAGATAGGAAACCAGTGCCGCACTTAACCATGCCACCACATAACTAACGCGATGACTCAACGTTAACAACGACCAATTAACTTGCAATTGCAACATAAACACCACTGCCGCCATCACCGCAGCTGCGAGTAACATTTTCACTAAACGCCACAACACCACTGATTCCAATTGATATACGCCTGCTTTGACTAATCCACGATACAATAAACCAGCATTCAGTGTGGCAGATAAACTGGTGGCTATTGCCAAACCAACATAACCAAACGGAATAGCAAATATCACGTTAAATGCCATGTTTGCAATCATCGCTATGATCCCAAACTTGACCGGAGTCTTAGTATCTTGGCGAGCGTAATAGCCTGGTGCAAATATTTTAATTAACATAAAACTGACCAAGCCTGACGCATATGCTAATAAACTCATGCCAGCCATCGACACATCATTACTAGTAAATGCACCGCGCTCAAAAATCACCGATAAAATAGGCTCAGCTAACACCATCAACCCTAAACACGATGGAATGCCCAAAGCACAAACCATGGTTAATGCCCAATTCATATTGCGCTTAAATTTGTCTTTATCTTGGCTCACATGGTCACGCGATAACGCAGGCAATATCACTGTCGCAATAGCGATACCAAACAAACCTAGCGGAAACTCTAATAACCTATCAGAGTAATATAACCAGCTCACCGACCCGGTCATCAAAAAACTGGCGATTAATGTATCAAACAACAAATTGATTTGACTCACCGACACCCCAAATAATGCAGGGATCATCAAGGTGCGTACTTTTTTGACGTTAGGATCAGACCAGCCCCAGCGTGGACGAACCAATACGCCGGCACGGTATAAAAATGGTAATTGAAATGCGAGTTGAATCAGTCCACCAAAAAACACTCCCCATGCAAGCGCAAACGCAGGTGTTGAAAATTGTTCATGAAACAACCACGCACAGGTAATAATCGAGACATTTAGCAATACCGGTGTAAACGCTGCTACAGCGAAACGATTCAAGGTATTCAAAATAGCACCGGACAAACCCGTCAAGGTAATAAAAAATAAATAAGGGAAGGTAATTTTGAGCATGGTACTAGCAAGCTCAAATTTTTGACCATCGGGTTCATCATTAATAAAGGCGATAAACCATCCAGTACCGAATAATGCAGCGATGACTGGCGACGCTAAAACCCCAAATATGGCAGTAAAAAAGACAATAACACCTAACGTACCTGATATTTTAGCGATAAAATCGAGACTGAGTTTACGATCATCTTGGGCATGGACTGCGGATAACACCGGCACAAATGCTTGTGCAAACGCGCCTTCTGCAAATAATCGGCGTAAAAAATTCGGAATTTTATTGGCAAAGAAAAAAACGTCGGCACTCGCCCCTGCCCCCATAAGATTTGCCACAACCACATCTCTGACAAGGCCTAGAACGCGGGATAACAGTGTCATAACACTGACAATAATGCCTGATTTTAACAGCATAAAAGATTGAGATCTGGTGATAAAGTGCGCATAGATTAGCACTAAGTTAGTGCCTTGTGTACAGTACTAATAAAAAAGCGCATAAAGGCATTGACAATAACTAGTTAAAAATAGATAATCTGCGCCCTAAATTTTACATGAATTTTTTTCGGAGTTCACAGTGGCTAACATTAAGTCTGCTAAAAAACGTGCAATTCAGGCCGAGAACCGTCGTCAGCATAATGCCAGCCGTCGCTCTTTCACCCGTACCTGCATAAAGAAAGTACTTGCTGCGATTGCAGCAGGTGATAAAGATGGCGCGCAAGCGGCACTTGCAACTGCAACACCAATCCTTGATCGCATGGCGACCAAAGGTTTGATCCACAAAAACAAAGCTGCTCGTCATAAGAGCCGTTTATCTGCACAGATTAAAGCGCTTTAATTTAAGCCTTATATCTAACGTAGATACGTTTTTGATAAAAAGCACCTTAGGGTGCTTTTTTTGTGCTTGAAATTCAACAGTCCAACACCGCATAATACACCTGTGATATAGTAAATTAATAACAATAACGACACAGGGACATTCATGAAAACATCTCATCTATTTGCAGCGGTTTCACTGAGCGCAAGTGCATTGCTTATCGGCTGTAATGCTTCGCAAAATAGCGTATTTTACTCACCTAATGCGAATCCAGTAGCCGTCGAAACGACATCGCCACTAGTGCAAAATCATACCTCATTAGTACAATTAGAACCTCTTATCAGCCATTCTCAACAGAGTGATTTGGCATTTAATATTGTTAAATCATTAACCGTAGAAGTGGGTCCACGGATTGCAGGTTCAAAAGGTGATAAGCGAGCTGTTGCTTGGGCTGAAGCGAAATTTGCCGAATTAGGGTTTGATAAAATATACAAACAACCTGTTAGGGTACGTAATTGGGAACGAGGTTTTGCCGATGCCAAAGTACTCGCCCCCTATCCACAAGATCTCGTTATCTCAGCTCTTGGTGGCTCAATTGCAACGCCTGATGGCGGATTAGATGCACAAGTTGTCATGTTTGGTTCACTGGACGAATTAACCCAAGCGGATGCTGCGTCTGTTGCAGGAAAAATTGTATTTTTAAATACCCGCATGCAACGTGATAAAGCCGGTCGTTTTTATGGAAAAGTCGTCCCTAACCGCGTAAATGGTGCGGTTGAAGCGGCTAAACTGGGCGCTCAAGCGGTGATTATTCGCTCAGTGGGTACGGATAATTCGCGCTTTGCACACACTGGTGTCATGCGCTACGACGATAATGTTGCCAAAATACCCGCAGGTGCAATCTCTACTGCCGATGCAGATGTGTTAGAAGCGATGTTTGAGCAAGATAAACCGGTGCGTCTTGCTGTAAATATGCAAGCAAAAGATGCCGGCTGGCAAACTTCTTACAATGTAATTGGTGAAATTACGGGTAGTGAACGTCCTGAAGAAGTTATTTTGATTGGTGCTCACTTAGATTCATGGGATGAAGGTACCGGCGCACTAGATGACGGCGCAGGGGTCGGTATTGTGATGGCTGCGGCTAATCATATTAAAACCATAGTCGGTCAGCCTAAGCGCACCATTAGAGTTGTTCTCTTTGCAGCCGAAGAAATAGGTTTAATTGGCGCATATGAATATGTGCGCACTAACAAAGCCGATTTGCCTAACATCATCATGGCTGCTGAATCTGATTTTGGTGCAGGAAGTATTTATCGTATGGATACACGTTTTGCTGATGCTGTTCGTGAACAACCCAAGGCGCTGTATCAACGTTTAGTATCCTTAGGCGTTGAGCTGGGTAGTAATGATACTAACGGTGGTCCTGACGTCTCTATGCTACCGAAATACGGTGTGCCAGTTATTGCACTGAAACAAGATGGGTATTATTATTTTGATTATCATCACACACCGAATGATACCTTAGATAAAATCAATCCTGATGAGCTGCGTCAAAACCAAACTATTTGGGCATTAGTCACTGCTTATATGGCTATGAGTGATTTTGATCCACGCCCAGCAGCACTGTAATAAATCCGACGCAGGATCGTCATATAACCATCAAACCTGCGTCACCCTTTTGTCATATTGATACACTATTTTGTGCCTTTGTTAGTTTTATTAAGTGTACAACATGTTTTCAGTCGCAGATGTTATTTACAAACAATACCCGCAAATTGCCAATCAACCCGTCCTTGCCAAGCCATTAATCTATTTACTCCGGCAGTTACTAAATGAATCGGAAATTAAAGCATTTGTCGCACAATACCCACATTTATCCGGTATTGATTTTGTAGAACAAGTGTTGGATTATTTTAACGTCACTTATTCTGTTAGGGATGCTGAAAAGGCGCGCATTCCAACCACAGGTAAAGTCGTCATTATCGCTAACCATCCGATAGGATCATTGGATGGTCTGGCGTTACTAAAAATGATCCATGAAGTGCGTCCAGACGTGAAAGTCATGGCCAATCAAATGTTGATGAGTGTTACCGCATTAAATAACGTGTTGTTACCGGTCAACAATATGTCGGGAGCAACCGCGCGCCAAGATATGGATAAAATTAAACAACACTTAAGCAATGAGGGAGCATTATTAGTGTTTCCTGCTGGTGAAGTATCACGATTACGCCCACAAGGTGTGCGTGACACAAAATGGCGTAGTGGGTTCTATCGCATAGCAAAGCAGCACCAAGCACCCATTTTACCGATGTTCATTGATGCTAAAAATTCGCCATTATTTTATAGTTTATCGATGTTGTACAAACCGTTATCGACAGTCTTACTCGTTAAAGAAATGTTTAAACAGCGTAAGGCACACTTCCCTATTCGTATTGGTGAACTGATCCCTGTTTCTTCATACACACTGCCTCATTTACCATTAAAATCATTGCTTAAGCTTTTTAAAAAGCATCTGTATGCAGTCGGGTTTGATAAAACACCACTATTTCAAACTCAAACCCCTATTGCTTTACCTGAAAATCGCGCACAGGTATTACGCGAACTTCAGGAGCAATGTGAAGCATTAGGTCAAACCTCAGACAATAAAGCGATTTATTTGTATCGACATACTGAATCAAGTGCTTTGATGCGTGAAATAGGCCGCTTACGTGAAGTATCTTTTCGTGCTGTCGGTGAAGGGACGCTACATAAACGCGATATCGACCAATATGATTCCCATTACTTTCATTTGGTCTTGTGGGATAAAGATGCGCTTGAAATCGTTGGCGCATATCGCTTTGCCGATGCTGCTAAATTAAGCCAAGCACAGCATGAAACAGGGCTATATAGCGCGACATTGTTTGATTATAACGAGCATATGCAACCCTATTTTTCACAAGGACTTGAGCTTGGTCGAAGCTTTGTGCAACCGCAATATTGGGGTAAACGTTCGTTAGACTATTTATGGGTTGGGATCGGTGCATTCATTCGTAAATATCCCAAATACCGATATTTATTTGGCCCAGTTAGTTTATCTGATACATACCCCGATGAAGCTAAGCAGTTAATTATTGCATTCTATTCATTGTATTTTGGTGCGCCATTGCCTTGTGCTCAAGCAACTATCCCATATGTCCGTAAAGAGTTAACCTCTACACAATTTAACGGTGACGACTATAAAACCGAGTTCACTCACTTTAAGCATGTGTTAGCGAATATGGGGTATGCTGTTCCGACTTTATTCAAGCAATACAGTGATATTGCTCAGCCTGAAGGCATTCATTATCATGCTTTTAATATCGATCCTAATTTTAATAATTGTGTTGATGGCTTAGTCATGGTGGATATACAAATGTTAAAACCGAAGAAATATAAGCGTTATATAACTGGAGAAAAAGAATAGAGCACAATCCAAAATAACATGATATAAAATGTAAACGTTGACCTTTAAATCATATTCGTGCGTAATAGATATTAATTGTGAAAGTATGTTTTAAAGAGGTATTGCGCTAGTGATTCGATTATTGTTTATTATTCCCCTCGTATTAAGTCTTATTTGGATTATGTATCTTCGTGCCAACGACTATACCCTCAAACAGGGTAAACAAGGTTTCCTCTATATTTTTATCCTTAGTGGTGTCATCGCTATTTTTTATACCGTGATGATATTTCTCACCCAACATCAATAACGCTTCATCAAGACCTACAAAAAAGGCGTGAACAGTTATCCTGTCACGCCTTTTTGATCATTTGTTAACAGTGTATTAGTTATTTAATACTACTATTTCTGCATCTGCTTTTAATGCATCAACAAACGCTTGATATCCAGCTTGAGCACGTTGACCGGTTAAACGGTTACGTAATTCAGCACCTAATCCTTCATCTTTTTCAACAGAGTCATTAACCGCTACCAGCTCAACAATTGCAACATCACCAGTAGGTAGTGTTACCGTCGCTTGCGCGTTACCTTGAGACAAAGTAAATAGTACTTCTACCGCAGCTTGGTCAATATCAGTTGCACCAGTACGACCAACTGCAGAAAGCTCAGTCAAACTTACGTTTTTCTCGGCTAAAATAGTCGCTTGTTCGGCATCAGCAGCCGAAACATAACGCTGAGCATAAGCAAGCGCGGCTTCTTGGGCTAGTTGAGCACGTAATGACGCTTCTACTTGGTCTTGCACTTCTGCAAGCGCACGTGTGCGTTGTGGCTCATATTCAGCAACTCGCATCACTATCACATGCTCGTCACTTAGCTCAATCACATCTGAGTTCAAACCCGCTTCAATAAATTCTTGAGAAAACGCATTTGCTAATACCGCAGCATTATTTAATAACGCAGGTACAGTATTGGCAGTAAATAACTCAGTAGTCGTAACCGGCTTATTTAATGCGCCAGACACTTCTTCTAAGGTATCAGGCACTTCAAATGCTAATTCAGCCAATGTTTGTTGCTGTAAAAAGAATTCTTCAGCTGCTAGCTCTTGCTTGACCGCTTCAGTAATCTGTGCAACCACATCACTGTAAGGTGTGATTTCTTCAGGCACAAGCTCTGTTAGCTTGATTAAATGTAAACCAAACTCAGTTTCAACTACATCAGAAACATCACCAACATTAGCTAACACTAATACGGCAGCATCAAACGCTGCATCCATATCACCGCTAGTCACATATTCTAAATCACCGCCATTTTCAGCACTGAACGTGTCATTAGAATATGTTTTAGCTAGCGTTGCAAAATCTTCGCCAGCTGCAAGCTTAGATTGCACTTCCGCTATCGTAGCAAAAGCCGCATCCGCATCATCACCCATTTCGATTAAAATATGCGATACACGACGTTTTTCATCTGCACTGTAATTAGCTATATTAAATTGATAATACTCTTGCAGTTGCGCTTCTGTAACTGTAATTGTTGGTAATAAGTCAGCGACATCTAATTCAACATAAGCCACACTCACTTGTTCTTGTGTGTCATAACTATCGATATTAGTTTGATAGTAGTTGTTGATTTGCTCATCAGATAATTCAATACCGTCAACAAATTGAGCTGTTGCAATCGTTGCGTATTTTGCATCACGCGTTTGACGACCAAGATTCAATTGGGTAATGACTTCGGCAGGTACAACAAAATCTGTCGCTAATAGCGCACGAGAAAGCTGTTCTTTAGTCATAGTGTTACGCATGTAATTTCTGAAATCATCAACTTGGAAACCCGCTTGACGTAATACCGCTAAATAACGGTCATTGTTAAACGTACCACCAACTTGAAATTCAGGCATGTTCACAATCGTTTCTTTAATTTGTGCATCAGAAACACGTAAACCTAGAGCTTGTGCTTTTTGTTCAACTAATTTGTCAGCGATTAAACGATCAAGTACGCCTTGACGGAAATTAGCTAAGTAGTCAGGATTGGCAAATAAGCTGCTGATCCCTTCACCAAATTGTGACTCTAAACGTCCACGTTCATTTTGATATGCTTGATCAAGTGCACGTGCAGAAATATCTTCGCCATTAACTTTTGCTGCAGCGGTTTCAACCGGCGCAGTTAAGTAGCTACCAACACCAGCAAATACGAAACTCAATACGATAAGCGCTACTATAATCATAGCCCAAGGACCTTGTAGTCCTTCTCTCATTCTCTCTAACATAAGATTCTGCCAACTCCGTGAGGATTTTTATTGTTAAAATTTTAGCGTTGCATAATAAACGAAAATGCAACGAATCGCTAGTAATTACGCGGTTTTTGGGCAATAAAAAAGGCTCTTAAAAGAGCCTTTTTTGAATAAGAGATACGGGTCTTAGTTACACGCGTCTTTTAATGCTTTACCAGCTTTGAAAGCAGGAACTTTAGCAGCTGCGATTTGGATTTCAGCACCTGTTTGTGGGTTACGGCCAGTGCGAGCAGCACGGTCGCGTACTTGGAAAGTACCAAAACCAACTAGTTGTACAGAACCGCCAGCTTTTAATTCAGCAGTAACCGCGTCGATGAATGCATCTAATGCACGACCAGCTTCTACTTTTTTGATATCAGCAGCTTCAGAAATTTTTTCGATTAGTTCAGATTTATTCACGTAAGATCCCCTACATTATTTTTATTAAAATACACATTTATTATTATATTGAATATCTTAAATATTAAGATGGACAATTAATGCTTCAAGTTTTAATTGCTGAACTCAATAAAATAAAGGGCTGCAAGCAACTAATGAACTTAAGGTATCACAATTTGACTAAGTTGAAAGCCCTAATTTTAAAAAAATTAACATTTCCGTCGATTTTTAAAAAAAATGTCAAAAAACTTGGGCCTTAAAACAAACCTAGGTTATTTTTTAATCAATTTATGCTGGTTGTTTGATTGAAAATTGAGCTATTGGGTTTTCCAACGCCAATTCCAACACCTCATCAATCCACTGCACAGGATGAATATCTAGGTCAGCTTTGACATTTTCAGGGATATCTTCAAGGTCCCTGGCATTATCTTTAGGAATAATAACCGTCTTAATTCCACCTCTATGAGCCGCTAGCAGCTTTTCTTTCAAACCGCCAATAGGCAACACTTCTCCACGTAACGTAATTTCACCCGTCATGGCAACATCACATTTAACCGGATTTCCGGTTAATGAAGATACTAAAGAGGTACACATACCGATACCGGCACTTGGCCCATCTTTTGGTGTAGCGCCTTCAGGAACATGAACATGGATATCACGTTTTTCATGAAAGTCACTATTAATACGTAATTTATCCGCTCTTGCACGCACAACTGTCATTGCCGTTTTAATCGATTCAAGCATTACATCACCCAATGAACCAGTGAATGTTGTTTTGCCTTTACCAACGACGGAAGTACTTTCAATAGTGAGTAAATCCCCCCCTACTTGTGTCCATGCCAAGCCATTGACTTGACCAACCTGATTATTTTTCTCCGCACGACCATAGTCAAAACGTTGCACACCTAAAAACTTATTTAGGTTATCTTGACTCACGATCACTGGCGCTTTAGTTTCTTTAAGGAGAATCATTTTGACCGCTTTACGACATATTTTTGAAATTTCACGTTCTAAACTACGCACACCGGCTTCACGAGTGTAATAACGAATAATCCCAACTATGGCCGAGTCTTCAATCGTCAGCTCTTTTGCTTTGAGACCATTGCGTTCAATTTGCTTATCAATTAAATGCTGCTTAGCGATGTTCAGTTTTTCGTCTTCGGTATAACCCGATAAACGAATCACCTCCATTCGATCTAACAATGGACCAGGAATATCCATGCTATTCGATGTCGCGACAAACATGACATCTGATAAGTCGTAATCCACTTCTAAATAGTGATCACTAAAGCTTGAGTTTTGTTCAGGATCTAACACTTCAAGCAATGCAGAAGAAGGATCGCCACGCATATCCGATGACATTTTATCAATTTCATCCAGTAAGAATAACGGGTTCTTTACTTCTACCTTAGCCATTTTTTGAATGAGCTTACCCGGTAACGAACCGATATAAGTACGACGATGCCCACGGATCTCTGCTTCATCACGCACGCCGCCTAATGCCATACGGACATATTTACGCCCTGTCGCTTTGGCGATGGATTGACCCAATGAGGTTTTACCTACACCGGGAGGACCAACAAGACATAAAATAGGACCTTTGAGCTTACGCACACGTTGTTGTACGGCTAAATACTCTAAAATTCGTTCTTTTACTTTATCTAAACCGTAATGGTCAGAATCTAAGACTTCCTGTGCACGAGCAAGATCTTTCTTTACGGGGCTGCGCTTATGCCATGGTACCTTGGTGAGCCATTCAATATAACTTCGCACCACCGTCGCTTCTGCGGACATTGGTGACATCATTTTTAGCTTTTGTAATTCAGCACGCGCTTTATCTAACGCATCTTCAGGCATTTTAGCTTCTTTGATTTTCAGTGCTAATGCCTCGAACTCATCAGGTGTGTCATCTAACTCACCCAATTCTTTTTGAATCGCTTTCATTTGCTCATTGAGGTAGTACTCTCGTTGAGACTTTTCCATTTGCTTTTTAACACGCGTACGGATTTTCTTTTCAACTTGTAATAAGTCAATTTCGCCTTCCATCAACGCCATCAAATACTCTAAACGTTCTTCGACTTTGACCATCTCCAGCACTTTTTGCTTTTCCGATAGTTTAAGAGGCATGTGAGCAGCCATAGTATCCGCAAGACGAGCAACTTCTTCAATACCCGTTAACGAAGTCAGCACCTCAGGTGGGATCTTTTTGTTTAATTTAACATACCCTTCGAACTGAGAAATCGCCGTGCGTGATAATACCTCTTGTTCACTTTCAGGAACCGGCTCATCAATCATCGACAAGATTCGACCTTTAAAGAATGGCTCATGTTGATCGTATTTTAAAATTGAACCCCGAACAGACCCCTCGACTAGTACTTTGACCGTACCATCTGGCAGTTTAAGTAACTGCAAAATAGTGGCAATAGTCCCAGTAGTATAAATATCATCTGCTGTAGGTTCGTCGATACTGGCATCTTTTTGAGCGACAAGGAAAATCTGCTTGTTGTTTTCCATTGCAAATTCAAGACACTGAATAGATTTATTGCGCCCAACAAATAATGGAATAACCATGTGCGGATAAACAACTACATCGCGTAAGGCAAGGATCGGCATATCCATTTGATCATGCTCTTCTGTCATTTTGTTCTCTTTTTTATAAAGTGTATTCTATTAATATGAGGCAAAGATAAGAAAGTTCAATCATAGAATTAAAATAAGTGGTATTTTTTGTAAAAAAAAGGCCTGTCACCAGGCCTATTTATTAATCTAACTGCTAATCCAACTCTGCGCCAACCGCTTGGTCGGCTCGGTCGTAGATTAAAATAGGTTGAGATTCACCTTGTATAACGGATTCATCTACGACTACCTTACTCACGTTATCAGTCGAAGGTAACTGATACATTGTTTCTAATAATACCGCTTCAACGATTGAACGTAAGCCACGAGCTCCGGTTTTTCGGTCCATTGCTTTTTTAGCAATCGCAGCTAACGCATCATCACGAAACTCTAACTGAGTATTTTCTAATGCAAACAATGCACCGTATTGTTTAGTAATCGCATTTTTAGGTTCAGTTAAAATTTGAATTAATGCTTCTTCACTCAATTCTTCTAAACTAGTTACAACCGGTAAGCGACCGATAAACTCAGGAATCAAACCGTAACGAACTAAATCTTCCGGTTCGACTTCTTTAAGCAACTCACCTTCAGCCTTCCGGCCTGAAGAGTTTTTGACTTGAGCGCCAAAACCAATCCCTGCACCCTTTTGTGAACGCTGCTCAATAACTTTATCTAAACCAGCAAACGCACCACCACAAATAAACAAGATTTTTGACGTGTCTACTTGTAAAAACTCTTGCTGAGGATGCTTACGACCACCTTGAGGTGGTACCGATGCGACCGTACCTTCAATCAGTTTAAGCAACGCTTGCTGTACCCCTTCACCCGAGACATCACGAGTAATCGATGGGTTATCAGATTTACGTGAAATCTTATCGATCTCATCGATATACACAATTCCACGTTGAGCTTTTTCTACATCGTAATCACATTTTTGCAGTAATTTTTGAATAATATTTTCAACATCTTCACCCACATAACCGGCTTCAGTTAATGTTGTTGCATCAGCCATGGTAAAGGGTACATCTAACAATCTAGCTAGCGTCTCTGCGAGTAATGTTTTACCACTACCTGTAGGACCAATTAACAAGATATTACTCTTACCTAGTTCTACACCGTCATGCATATCGCCATTTTTCAATCGCTTATAATGGTTATAAACGGCAACTGACAATACTTTTTTAGCATGCTCTTGACCAATCACATAGTCATTTAAATGAGCGTGGATCTCTTGCGGCGTAGGTAAGGCGTCATGTTTTTGCTTTGGAGAAATCTCTTTAATTTCTTCACGAATAATATCATTACATAAATCAACGCATTCATCGCAAATAAATACGGAAGGTCCAGCTATAAGCTTACGCACTTCATGCTGGCTTTTGCCACAGAAAGAACAATATAAAAGCTTGTTATCGCCATCACTCTTTGGTTTGTCACTCATTTATGTACCGCCCTGCTATTTGTATGATGCCTAAATTTACACTCAGTAGTATAAATATAGCTCAATTTGATTTATTTGCCTGATATTGCATCAAGTCTACTAGTCATAATATGGTCAATCAAACCATAATCAACCGATTCTTGTGCATTTAAAAAATTATCTCGGTCAGTGTCGTGAGCTAGCTGCTCATAATCACGTCCCGTATGTTCGGCCATTAAGCGATTAAGCTTTTCTTTAATCGATAAAATTTCTTTCGCGTGGATCTCAAAATCAGATGCTTGACCTTGGAAACCACCCAATGGTTGGTGAATCATGACACGCGCATTAGGTAAACAATAACGCTTGCCTTTGGCACCGCCAGAAAGCAAAAAGGCTCCCATGCTTGCCGCCTGACCAATACATACAGTACTCACGTCTGGCTTGATAAACTTCATCGTATCATAAATGGCCATCCCAGCAGTCACAGAACCACCTGGAGAATTGATGTAAAGGAAAATATCTTTTTCCGGATTTTCAGCTTCTAAAAATAACATCTGTGCCACAATCAGATTTGCCATGTGGTCTTCAACTTGACCCACTAAAAAGATTACATTTTCTTTTAATAAACGTGAATAGATGTCAAATGAACGCTCGCCCTTTGAGGTTTGTTCAATAACCATAGGTACCAAAGCGTTTTGTGTCTCGTCAAATATGTTCAATTGCATATCCTTATTGGTATAAAAAAGCCCAGTGAATACTGGGCATTTAATCAGTTGATGACTATGAAAGTCAAACGTAATTTGAGTATTACGCTTGTTTGTTCATAATTTCGTCAAATTTAGTTGTCACTGTTTTGACTTTAGCTTGTGCAAGAACCCAATCAATTGCTTGCTCTTCTAATGCAACATTTTGCATTTGGCTCATAAGCTCTTGATTTGTTTTGTAATATTCAATTACTTCACTTGGATCTTCATATGCAGAAGCTGTCGTTTCGATTAACGCATTCACTTTATCTTCATCGGCTTTAAGATCGTTTGCTTTAATCACTTCACCTAAGATCAGACCAATTGATACTCTACGCTTAGCATTGTCAGTAAACAATTCTGCTGGTAACTCTGGTAAAGTACTTGGATCCGCTTGACCTTGTTGCGCAAAACGCTGTTTTGCTTGGTCACGTAATGCGTTCACTTCTTGGTCGATAAGCGCCGCAGGCACTTCAACTTCTTGCGATGCTATTAACGCTGCAATCACGTTTTCTTTGACTTTAGCTTTAACTGTTTGGTCAAGTTCACGCTGCATGTTCTTTTTAACTTCAGCTTCTAATGCTTCAACGCCACCTTCTTCAACACCGAACAGCTTTGCAAATTCTTCGTCTACTTTAGGTAGGTTTAAGCCTTCAACTTTCTTCACAGTAATGGCGAACGTTGCCGCTTTACCTTTTAACGCTTCAGCATGGTAATCTTCAGGGAATGTTACTTCAGCTACACACTCTTCACCAGGCTTAAGGCCAACAATGTTTGTTTCAAAACCAGGGATCATGCGATCTTTACCTAGCTCTAATGGGAAATCTTCAGCTTTGCCGCCTTCGAACTCTTCACCATCAATAGACCCAACAAAATCAATCGTTACACGATCGTCTTTCTTAGCTTTACGTTTGCCTTCTTTCCATTCAGCGTGCTGCTTTTGCAACGTAACCATCATTTCTTTAAGGTCTTTGTCTTTGATTTCTACTACTGGCGTTTCAACTTCCAACTTATCTAAGTCTTTTAGTTCTAGCTCAGGATAAACTTCAAATACTGCAGTGAATTCTAAATCTTCACCAGCAACATCTTTGGTCAAATCAAAAGCAGGCATGCCCGCTGGAGTAATTTTTTCTTGAATAATGGCTTCATAAAAATGACGCTGCATTAAGTCACCAGCGACTTCTTGACGAACCGACGCACCAAAACGCTTTTGTAACACTTTGACTGGTACTTTACCAGGACGGAAGCCGTTAATACGCTGTGTTTTAGCTAATTGTTGTAAACGTACTTTAACTGCATCATCGACTGAAGCTGCTGGAACTGCGACCGTTACACGGCGCTCTAAACCTTGAGTCGTTTCGATTGAAACTTGCATTATTCTACCTCAACTGTGCGCATTCATGCGCGGTTAACTGAACTGTTTACTTATATGCGAACATATAGGTGTTCAGACCCATTATAAAAGACGGCGCATTATACAGTTACAAGAAGATTTAGTACAGAGAAGATTTAATACAGGATTAAGATTATATTATATTATATTATTTAAATTTTATATCATTAGGAAGATTGCAGGTATTTTAAGATGGTCGGTGAGATAGGATTCGAACCTACGACCCCTTGGACCCAAACCAAGTGCG